>Ga0190275_10000013_pt1 | contig 292417 bp, 286 predicted proteins | sample Popmic550T_FD_133745 | JGI IMG/M metagenome (GOLD analysis project Ga0190275, IMG submission 133745) | Populus adjacent soil microbial communities from riparian zone of Yellowstone River, Montana, USA - 550 T | ecosystem: Environmental > Terrestrial > Soil > Riparian zone > Trees stand...
AGGTTCGCGATCGCCTTGCCCGACACGTCCCCGACGCTCATCCCGAGCGCGAGCGAGTAGACGAGCGGACCCACGACCACGTTCTGCCCCTGCTGGGACTCCGCCGCGTAGACGTCGTTGATGTGCAGCGGGTGATGGTTCATCGTGATCAGGCAGAAGAGGTGATCGTCCGCCTCGGTCACGGTCTTCGCCGGCCAGTGCTTGTAGACCGCGCCGACCTCGAACTCCTCGAGGTAGCGCCCGTACTGGCGCGCGCCGCTGGCCTCGCGCGTCGCCTGGTCGGTATCGAGTGTGTGTTCTGTCTCTGTCGTTCCCATGAGGCCGCGGGATCTTAGGGAACCGGATCTCGCTGCGGCAGCGTGTACGCCGCCGCCAACAACTCATACGAGCGGCGGCGGTCGGCGTGGTCATGCACGGTCGTCAGGACCATCACCTCGTCGGCACGAGCCGCCTCGCGCGTCTCCTCGAGTCGCGTCCGCACCTGCTCGCCGGTCCCGACGATCACGCGCTCGGAGCGCTTGCCTAGCTCCCCCTCCCCCAGCTCGGCGAGCGCCTCCTCGACGGTCGGGATCGGCCCGGGGCGGCCCATCCGCAGGCGGCGGAAGGCGAGCCGGGCCGGCGCCGCCAGGCGCTGCGCGGTCGCCTCGTCGTCGGCGCACAGCACGGCGTGGGAGAGGATCGCGTACGGCGCGTCGAGCTCGGGCGACGGCTTGAACTCGTCCCGGTAGAGACGCAGTGCGTCGACGGCCAGCCCCGGGTTGATCTGCGCCGCGAACGCGAAGGCGAAGCCGTTCGCCGCCGCCATCCGGGCCGAGAAGTCGCTCGACCCGAGCAGGAAGATGGGCGGCAGCGGCGCGTCGACCGGCGCCGCGCGGACGTGGCCGAACGGATGGCGCGCGGGCCAGGGCCTGAGCCCCGAGAACGCAAGCAGCTCGGCCATTTGCTCGGGGAAGTCGTCGGCGGCCATCGCCTCGCGGCTTCGCCGGAGTGCGTAGGCCGTGATCTGGTCGGTGCCGGGCGCCCGCCCGATGCCGAGGTCGATGCGGCCCGGATGGAGCGCCTCGAGGACCTTGAACTGCTCGGCGACCTTCAGCGGGCTGTGGTTCGGCAGCATCATCCCGCCGGAGCCGACGCGGATCCCCTCGGTCGCCTGGGCCACGTGGCCGATCAGGACCTCGGGGGCCGAGCTCGCCACCATCGCCCCGCCGTGGTGCTCGGCCAGCCAGTAGCGGTGGTAACCGAGCCGGTCGCACAGGACAGCGAGATCCAGGGTGTGGCGCAGGGCGTCGGCCTCGGTCTGGCCCGCGGCGACGGGCGAAAGGTCGAGTACGGAGACGCGATGAGCCACCGGGCGAAGCTAGCGCGTAGCTAGATTGCCCGGACCTATGAGAAACCCACGCGACTTCTTCAAACCACTCGCCATCGACGCACCCGATCCCGTGCGCGAGATCCCCTTCAAGCCCTCGCGGATGATCCACTTCCTCGACTTCTCGAACGAGAAGATGGTCGCGAAGGTGCCCGACATCGCGCCGTCGGTCGACATCCTGCTGGGCAACCTCGAGGACGCGATCCCCGTGGACCGCAAGGAGGCGGCGCGTGCCGGCCTGATCCAGGTCGGCAAGGAGATGGAGCTGGGCGAGACGCAGCTCTGGACGCGGGTCAACGCGCTCGAGTCGCCGTGGGTGCTCGACGACCTGACGCAGGTCGTCACCGAGATCGGCCACAAGCTCGACGTGATCATGGTCCCGAAGGTCGAGGGGCCGTGGGACATCCACTACGTGGACCGGCTGCTCGCCCAGCTCGAGGCGAAGGCGAAGCTCGAGCGCCCGCTCCTGATCCACGCGATCCTCGAGACGGGCCAGGGAGTGGTGAACCTCGAGGAGATCGCGACCGCTTCGCCGCGCATGCAGGGCATGAGCTTCGGCCCGGCCGACCTGGCGGCCTCGCGCCGCATGAAGACGACGCGGGTCGGCGGCGGCCACCCCGGATATCGCGTGATCGAGGATCCCGACCCGGAGAACCCCGACGCCGCGCGCCCCACCGCGCAGCAGGACCCGTGGCACTACTCGATCGCCCGCATGGTCGATGCCTGCACGAGCGCCGGTCTGCTCCCGTTCTACGGCCCCTACGGCGACATCAAGGACGTCGAGGGCTGCGAGACCCAGTTCCGCGCCGCGTTCCTGCTCGGCTGCGTGGGCGCGTGGTCGCTTCACCCGGTCCAGATCGACATCGCGAAGAAGGTCTTCTCACCGCCGGCCGACGAAGTGCTGTTCGCGAAGAAGGTGATCGAGGCGATCCCGGACGGCCGGGGGGTCCACATGATCGACGGGAAGATGCAGGACGACGCGACCTGGAAGCAGTGCAAGGTCATGGTCAACCTGGCCGAGATGCTCGCCCAGAAGGACCCCGACTTGGCGGAGGCCTACGGGCTTACAGCAGCTGGGCGCTGATCGTTCCGGTAGTGATCTGCGCGCCGCGGGTGATCCGGATCGTCACCTTGTAGCGGCCTCGTTTGAGGTCCTTCGCCGGCAGCCGTACCTTCACCATCTTGTCCCCGGGGCTGCGGACCTTGGGCGGAGCGAAGACGACTGCTTTGCCGCGTCGAACGGAGATCTCCACGTCCGACGCCCCACCGAGCCTGTACGAGATCACGAGCCCGCGCCCCTTCTTGCTGCCGAAGACCGGCGAGGCGAGCCGGAACGCACGCAGCACCAGGCACGTATCGCGCAGCGTGTGGGCGGGCCGAGCCACGAACTTGCCCTGGCGGCGCTGGAAGACCAGCTGGCGCAGGTCGGGCCGGCCGGGCAGGCGCATGGTCACGCGAGCCACGTAGAAGCCGTCCTTCTTCGCACTCCGGCCGTTCCACCGGAATGCATGGCGCTTCTCGCCGGCCTTGCGTACGAAGCGCGCGACCCGTCGTTTCTCGATGCGCCGGCCCTGGGAATGCCGGAAGATCTCGACCTTGAACCCACGCTCCTTCTTGAGCGCGAGCTTGAAGCGCAGCCCTCGCCGCGCGGGCTTCACCTTGATGCGCTTGAACCCGACGCTGGGCTTACACGAACTGAGCGGTCCCGGAGGGTCCGTGACGCACTTGACCGTCACGCTCACGGTGGCCGCGTCGCCGCCGCTGAGCGTGTAGGTGAAGCTGTCGGCACCGCAATAGTCGGCCGCGGGCGTGTAGCTGACGTTCGCGCCCCCACCCCTGACGGCGGCCACTCCATGCGCCGGGATGGTCACCGACGCCACCTCGTCCTTCGACGCGTCGACGTCCGTGTCGTTCGCACGCACGGTCACCGTGGTCGCCCCGGAGTCCTCCGCAACCGTCACCACGTCATCGACGGCCACGCCCGGGTCCGCGACGCACGCCACCGTCACGGTCACGGTTGCCGTATCGCCGCCGCTGAGCGTGTAGGTGAAGCTGTCGGCACCGCAATAGTCAGCGTCAGGCGTGTAGCTCACGTCCGCGCCCGCGTTGGTTATCGCGACCGCCCCATGGTCGCCATCGGTCTCCCCGGTGACCAGGTCCTTCGTCGCGTCCGGATCGGTGTCGTTCGCGCGCACGTTCACGATCGTCGCCCCGGAGTCCTCGCCGACCGTCACCGCGTTGTCCACGGCCACGGCCGGGTCCGCCACGCACGTGACCGTCACGGTCACCGTCGCCGTATCGCCCCCGCTCAGCGTGTAGATGAAGCTGTCGGCACCGCAATAGTCGGCGTCAGGCGTGTAGCTCACATCGGCGCCCGCGTTCGTGACGGCGCCCGTTCCGTGCGCCGGGTCGGTCGCGGCCGTCACCAAGTCCTTCGACGCATCCACATCCGTGTCGTTCGTCCGCACATTCACGGTCGTCGCCCCAGCATCCTCCGCGACCGTCACCGCGTTGTCCACGGCCACAGCCGGGTCCGCGACGCACGTGACCGTCACGGACACGGTCGCCGTATCGCCGCCGCTCAGCGTGTAGGTGAAGCTGTCGGCACCGCAATAGTCAGCGTCAGGCGTGTAGCTCACGTCCTCGCCGGCATTCGTGATCGCCACCGTCCCATGGGCGCCATCGGTCTCCGCGGTCACCAGATCCTTCGTCGCATCCGGATCCGTGTCGTTGTCACGCACGTCCACCGTCGTCGACCCAGCATCCTCCGCGACCGTCTTCGCGTCGTCGATTGCAGTGGCGGGTGAGTCAGGCGGCGGCACCGCGCCGGTGCTTGCCCAGTACACGTCCAACACCGCGTCGTTGTCCTCGTCCACGAGCTGCTCGGCGATCGTGAAGAGAACCTGGGAGCCGTCCTCGGAGTGAGTCTGTGAGTTGATGACCTGGTTCTCGTCCGGGCCCGCCTGCTGGCGATCGGAGAGGAGCGTGGTCTGGCCGCCCGATCGCTCGTAGACGTCCTGCTGGGTGTCGGTGTCGGCCGCCACGAGCGGCTCGGTGGACCGGAAGAAGACCCGCGTGGTCTCCTTGTTTGTGAGGGCTATTGAGATGTTGGCGCCGCCGTCCGCGCCCGCCTGGATCCGGTCGGACAGCAGGGTCGTGACGCCCCCCTCGCGCAGGTAGACGTCCTGCGCGGCGTCACCGTCGTCGGACACCATGGCCTCGAAGCTGACGAAGACGACCCTGGCGCCGTCGGGCGAGAGGCCATGGGGGAACGCGTGAAGGTTTTCGTCGGCACCCGCCTGCTGGCGGCCCGACACGAGCTCGGTTGTCCCGCTCGACCACTTGTAGGTGTCGAAGGCATTGGTATCACCGTCATCCGAGGTGAGCGCCTCGGATGTCACGAAGAGCACCTGCGAGCCGTCGTCGGACGCGGGCCTGTGCACGCCGCTGCTCGAGGGCACGCCCGCGTGATTGGCGCCGTCGGCCCCTGCCTGCACGCGATCGGAGATCATCGTGGTGGTCCCACCGGCGACGGTGTACCGGTAGACGTCGTCCCACGGGCCGTCGGTGTCATCAGCCAGGATCGGCTCCTCCGTCGCGAAGAAGATGTGCGACCCCGAGCGGGTCATGCCGGTGACGCTGTCGATGTTCTCCGCCGCGTCGGGTCCCGCCTGCACCCGGTCGGAGACGAGCGTTGTAGTCGCGGTCGAAACGTCGTAGAGATACAGGTCGCTGTTCGCGTCGCCGTCTGCCGTCAGGATCGGCTCCTGCGTCGTGAACAGGAGGCGCGACCCGTCATCCGACAGGCCTCCGGCGCCGACGCTGGCGCCGAGCGCCGCGTCCCCCCCGGCCTGCACGCGGTCGGAGACGAGCGTCGTCGTGCCCCCGGAGCGCAGGTAGACGTCCTGGGAGCTATCTCCGTCGGCGGCGACAAGCGGCTCGGTCGTTATGAAGAAGTAGTTGGTGCCACTCCTCGATACGCCCGCGCCTAACACGTCCAACTCCTCGTCGGCGCCCGCCTGCACCCGGTCGGAGATGAGGGTCGTGGTGCCGCCGAATCGCTCGTAGACGTCCTGGGACGAGTCGTCGTCCTCGTCGAGGATCTGCTCGTCGGTCGCGAAGAACACCCGCGATCCGTTCGCAGATGCCCCGGCGCTCCCGGCATCCACCTCCTGGTCGGGGCCGGCCTGCACACGGTCGGACACGAGCGTCGTGACCCCCGTCGAGAGGACCCGCTGGTAGAGGTCCTGGGCGCCGTCTCCGTCGTCGGCCGAGAGCGACTCGGGGGTCACGAAGTACATCCGGGAACCGTCGAGCGAGATGGAGGCCGTGAAGATGGGCTGGGCGGTCCCCGGCGTCACGAGCTCCGGCGCGCCGTGGTTGGCCGAGGCGAGCGGGACGCTGAGCGCCACCGCCGTGAGGGCGAGCGCTGCGAGCGCCCGGAGGGCCTTCATCACCCCACACTACGGGGGCGAGCGCTTGCGCGCCACTACCTAGCCCGCGTTCAGCCGCTCCTCGAGCGCATCCACCTGCGCCGTCAACTCGGCCGGTAGTTTGTCGCCGAACTGGGCCAGGTGGTCGCGGATCGGCTTGATCTCCTGCTTCCATTCCTCCGCGTCCACGCGCAGCAGCTCAGACAGGTCGTCGTCGGCAATGCCGAGACCGTCGGTGGGCAGAGCGCCCTCCGTGGGAACGAGGCCGATCGGTGTCTCCTCCGCATCCGCAGTGCCCGCCACGCGGCCGAAGACCCACGCGAGCACGCGTGAGTTCTCGCCGTAGCCCGGCCACAACCAGCGCCCGTCCTCGTCCTTGCGGAACCAGTTGACGTAGAAGATCTTCGGCAGCTGGGCGCCCTCGCGGCGGCCGATCTCGAGCCAATGGGCGAAGTAGTCGCCCATGTGGTACCCGCAGAAGGGCAGCATCGCCATCGGGTCGCGGCGCAGGTTCCCCACGGCACCCGCCGCTGCGGCGGTCGTCTCCGACGCCATGATCGAGCCGAGGAACGTGCCGTGCTCCCAGTCGAAGGACTCGTGGATCAGCGGCACCACCGTCGAACGGCGGCCGCCGAACAGGATGGCGTCGATCGGCACCCCGGCCGGGTCCTCCCACTCCGGCGCAATCGCCGGGTCCTGGGACGCGGGCGTCGTGAAGCGCCCATTCGGGTGCGCTGCGGGCGTCTCCGAGTCCGGAGTCCACTCGTTGCCGTGCCAATCCATCGCGTGCGCGGGCGGCTCGTCGGTCATGCCCTCCCACCACACGTCGCCGTCGTCCGTATGGGCGACGTTCGTGAAGATCGAGTTCGCCTCGATCGTCCGCATGGCATTCGGGTTGGTCTTCTCGCCCGTCCCCGGCGCGACGCCGAAAAAGCCCGCCTCCGGGTTGATCGCGTAGAGGCGGCCGTCCTCGCCGAACTTCATCCACGCGATGTCATCGCCAACGGTCTCGACGGTCCAGCCCTCGAGCGTAGGTATGAGCATCGCGAGGTTCGTCTTGCCGCACGCCGACGGGAATGCCGCGGCCACGTACTTCGACTCCCCCTCCGGCGAGGTCAGCTTCAGGATCAGCATGTGCTCCGCGAGCCAGCCCTCGTCGCGCGCCATCACCGAGGCGATCCGCAGCGCGAAGCACTTCTTGCCGAGCAGGGCGTTCCCGCCGTAGCCGGAGCCGTAGCTCCAGATCTCGCGGGTCTCGGGGAAGTGCACGATGTACTTGTTGTCGGCGTTGCACGGCCACGGGACGTCGTCCTGACCATCGGCGAGTGGCGCGCCGACGGAGTGCAGGCACGGCACGAAGTCGCCGTCGGAGCCGATCACGTCGAGGGCCTCCTGGCCCATCCGGGTCATGATCCGCATGTTCGTGACGACATACGGGGAGTCGGTCAGCTGGACGCCGACATGGGCGATCGGGGAGCCGACCGGGCCCATCGAGAACGGAACCACGTACATCGTGCGACCCGCCATCGAGCCGCGGAAGAGGTCGGAGAGGAGCTCGCGCATCTCGTCCGGTGCGCGCCAGTTGTTCGTCGGGCCGGCATCACCCTCGTTCTCGGAGCAGATGAAGGTCCGGTCCTCCACGCGCGCCACATCGCCGGGGTCGGACCAGGCGAGGTACGAGTTGGGGCGCTTGGCGTCGTCGAGCCGCTGGAACGTGCCCGCGTCGACGAGTGCCTGCGCCATCCGGTCGTACTCCTCCTGGGATCCGTCGCACCACTGAATCGACTCCGGCTGAGTCAGCGCGGCTACTTCGTCGACCCACGCCTTGAGCCTGGCGTGGGAGGTGGGCGCGTCCGTGGCGACGGAACTCTCCATTTGGGTCAGTCAGCTCCTTATCGAAGTCGGTTGGAAGGCGGTCATTGTGCCGTACCGGTAGGTTTCCCGCCCCGCTATGCGGTTCTTCGAGTACGAAAGCAGGCAAATCCTCGAGCGCGAGGGCATCCCCGTCGCGGGAGGCGGCTTCGCGACCAATGCCGAGGGCGCCAAGCAGATCGCGGCCGACATCGGCGGTCCAGTGGTGATCAAGTCGCAGGTTCTCACGGGTGGGCGCATGAAGGCCGGCGGGGTCAAGTTCGCGGATACCCCGGAGGAGTGCGAGGCACACGCGAAGGAGATCCTCGCGCTCGAGATCAACGGCCACATGCCACGCGGGGTCCTGGTGGGCGCCAAGGCGCCAATCGCCCAGGAGTACTACGCGGGCGTCATCTACGACGGCATTCGGAAGTTGCCGACCTTCGTCTTTTCCGACATGGGCGGGATCGACATCGAGGAGGTCGCCGAGCAGCACCCCGACCACATCGGGCGCGGGCACTTCTCCACGATCCTGCCGCACATGGACTTCATCGCGAAGGACGTGATCGCGTCGGTCGGGATCACGGGCTCGGACCTGAACCGCCTGACGCCGATCATGTCGAAGCTGGCGCGCCTGTTCGTGAAGTACGACATGACCCTGGCCGAGATCAACCCGCTGGTGAAACTCGAGGACGGCTCGTTCATGGCCGTGGACGCCCACATGGACATGGAGAACGAGGGGCGCCCGCGCCAGAAGGCCCTGCTGAAGGACCTGGGCGTTGCCGACGAGGAGACGCGCGAGGCGCGCGAGCCGACCGACTTCGAGATCAAGGGCGAGCAGATCGACTCGGCCGACCACCGGGGCGTGGCCGGCAACGTCACGGAGTTCGACGGGAACCTCGGGCTTGTGATCGGCGCCGGCGGGGGCTCGCTCACGCTCTTCGACGCCGTCCGTCGCTACGGCGGCAAGCCGGCGAACTACTGCGAGATCGGGGGCAACCCGTCAGTCTCCAAGGCGAAGAACCTGACCAAGCTCGTGCTCGAGAAGCCGGGCGTGGACAAGATCGCGGTGATGATGTCGATCGTCTCGAACACCCGCGTGGACATCGTCGCCCGCGGCGTGATCAAGGCGTGCCTCGAGCTGGGCCACGACCCCGCCGAGAAGGTGGCCGTCTTCCGCATCCCCGGCGCCTGGGAGGACGAGGGGTTCAAGATCCTCGAGAAGTACGGGATCGAGTACTTCGACCGGACGGTGTCGATGCACGAGGCGGCCAAGCGGGCAGTCGAAAAGATCCAAGGCTGATGCTGATCGACGAATCGACAACCTTCATCGTCCAGGGCATCACGGGGCGCGAGGCCGTGAACCTGACGCGCGAGTGCCTCGACTACGGGTCGAAGATCATCGGCGGCGTCACCCCGGGCCGGAAGGGCCGCGAGGTCCACGGCGTGCCGGTCTTCGACTCCGTCAAGCAGCTCTGCGACGAGCTGGGGCAGGTCCCCGACGGGTCGGTCGTCACCGTCCCGCCCGCGTTCACCAAGGACGCGGTGCTGGAGGCGATTGAGGCCGGCGTGAAGATCATCGTGATCGTCACAGAGCGCATACCGCGCTTGGACGTCGCGCAGATGGTCGAGCTCGCGAACCTGCGCGGCGCGCGGATCATCGGCCCGAACTGCCTGGGGATCATCCGCCCCGGCATCGCGAAGATGGGCGGCGTCGGCGGGCCGGCGAAGGACGCCGAGAAGGCCTACCAGCCAGGCCGGGTCGGCGTGATGTCGCGCTCCGGAGGGATGACCACGGAGATCTCCTCCACGCTGACCGCCGCGGGCCTAGGAGTCTCAACCGCCGTCTCGATCGGGGGCGACGCGATCATCGGATCGACCTACGCCGAGCTGATGCCGCTCTTCGAGGAGGACGAGCAGACCGAGGCGATCGTGATCTACACGGAGCCCGGTGGGCGCATGGAGGCCGAGCTCGCGCGCTACGTCACGGAGAACGACTCCAAGCTGCCGATCGTCGCGTTCATGGCGGGCCGCTTCATGGACGAGATGCCGGGCATGAGCTTCGGCCACGCCGGCACGATCGTGGAGGGCAAGGCCGACACCGCCGCCGAGAAGATCAAGCGCCTGGCCGACGCGGGCATCACCGTGGCCGAGGAGATCTCGGAGATCCCGGACCTGGTCAAGGAGAAGCTGGGAGTCACGGCATGAGTGACACCACGGCGGTCTTCATCAACGTCGAGGTGTCCGAGGACATCGCGGGCGACGCCGAGATGGCGCAGAAGCTCGAGGACGCCTGCCCGGTGGACATCTACGCGAACCGCGAGGGGCGCGTCGAGGTGGTCGAGGAGAACCTCGACGAGTGCATCCTGTGCGGGCTGTGCGTGGAGGCTGCGCCGCCCGGGAAGGTGCGCGTCCTCAAGCTCTACGACGGCACCGCGCTCGAGCGCTAGCGCTACTCCGCCTGGTGGCGGATGACCCAGATGCGCCAGCCGGTCAGCTTCATGTTGGTGTTGGTGCAGCCGGTGAGGCGCTTGAACCTGACCCGGACCGACCGCTGGGCCTCACCCGTCGCAGGCGGCAGGAACTGGGCCCGCTCGATCGGCATCGGAACGACGAAATCGGTGCCTGCGGCCCCCGCAAGCTGGCCGTGCGTCAGTTGCACTCCGGTGTTGTCCGGGTCGTTCGTTCCCCCGTTGCCGGCGACCGAGTTCGCTTTGGGCAGGTCGACGGAAATCTCCGTGCCGAGATGGTCCGTGAACTGCACGTCGATGGCGTCCCCGTTGTCGTCGCAGCCGTTGTTCCACGCGATCGTGAAGTACCCCCGGACCTCGTCCATCGTGCCCGCGGGTTGGGTCCAGGTGACGAGGGGGAACGTCCCGCCGTAGGCGCCCACCTGGGGGCCACCGGACACCTGCGGCCCGCCGTTCACGCTGGCCACGATCGCGGAACCGCGCAGGCCCGCCGGTCCCTGCGGCCCCTGCGCGCCCTGCGGACCGGTCGCGCCCTTCTGGCCCGCGGGCCCGCGTGGGCCCGTCGCCCCGTCCTTGCCCGCGGTGAGCAGGCCGTCGCTCAGGTCCTTGCCCGCGATCGTCCGGTCGCGGATGTCGCGGCTCTTGACCTGTCCGTTCTTGATGTGCTTCGACCGCACGCTGTTCTTCCCGAGCTCGATCGCAGCGTAAGCGCCGCCGCCGAGGGCGACGAACAGGGCGAGCGTCGCGACGACATTGGCGTACGTCGGCCTCAGCCTGAATCGCTCGCGCATCGGCCTACCGTAACCCAACACCGAGAGCCGTCGCCAGCAGACCGACCACGATCACGCCGAGACCCTCGGGCCGCCGGTTGCGGCGCATGAGCGCGATGCCGGCGAACAACGCGCCCGCGAGCGCCAGCGGCACCAGCGCGGAGATCGCCGCGAGCGCGTAGGCGGCCGCGACCACCGGGGGCGGGTCGCGGTCCAAAAGCCGCTAGGCCCGCGCCCGCGCGAGCTGGCGCTGAATCACGCTGCCGAGCAGGCTGACCACCGCGGGTTCGCCGGACACCTTGACGTGGCCCACGCGGTAGGCCTCCGCCCACTGCTTCAGCCGGCCGTCCTTCACGAGCTCGTTGAACTGGGCGCGCTGGACGACGACGTCGAGCTTGGCGTCTGCGGTGGGCGCCTTGGTGACCTCGGGCCCCGGCACCTCCACGCGCCAGATCGGAGCGTCATCGCCCCGGGTGGGCAGCTCGAGCCGCACCACCAGCTTGAGCTGCCGGAGCGCCGGAACCTCGTCGCAGAAGCGCTCCACAGCCTGCTCGATCAGCGCGCGGGTGTCCGAGCTAGCCACGACTCCGATCTTATGGGGCCGGAGCCGGGTTGTTTCTCAGCGAGGCGCCGGCGGGGGTGTCGGCGCGCGACCCAGAGGAGGACAGATGAAGCTGAGACGACCCTCGCCCGCCATGACGGTGGCGGTAATCGCGCTCGTGATGAGCATGACCGGCGGCGCGATCGCCGCGGTGAACTTCGCGAAGAACGCCGGGGCGGTGGACGGGAAGAGCGCCGTGAAGGCGGGTGCGAGTACGGAAAAGGCCGCAGGGAAGCTCGTCGCGACGTATTCGGGCGGCAAGAACGAGGGCAAGCTCCCGTTCCGCTTCCTCTCCGGCGCGGCCTCGCAGGACTCCCTCGAGGACCTGTCCGACGCCGTGGCGCGCGGTCGCAACGGTACGCGGCTCTTCGCGGTGCCTGACAACGGCGTGACGGTGGCTCAGACGATGGTCGACCTCGGGCTGGGCGACCTGCAGGTGGCCTGTGCCGACCAGCAGGACAACGTCGGCACGGAGAACGCCGTCACCCGGATCGGCATCACGAACAAGTCAGGCGGCCGGATCAACCTCGTGCGCCAGACCGGCAACGGCGCCCCGGCGTTCTCGACGCTCGAGACCGGCCTCGTGGACACCTTCTCGATCCCGAACGAGAACACGTTCAACATCCAGCTCCAGGGGCCGCCGAACAGGACGGTCCTCGTGGAGGGTGCTGCCATCCAACGCGGTCAGGGGACCGCCGACGGCGCATGCGGAGTGTGGGCCACGGCGATCCTGGTCGAGTAGCGGCCCGGAGCTGAGCCGCGGCGCGCTAGATCTTGTTCCGCTCGAGGAGCTTCTTGCCGATGACCATGCGCTGGATCTCGGAAGTGCCCTCGCCGATGAGCAGGAGCGGCGCGTCGCGGTAAAGCCGCTCGATCTCGTATTCCTTGGAGTAGCCGTAGCCGCCGTGGATGCGGAAGGACTCCTCGACGCACTCCTTGCCCGTCTCGGAGGCGAGCAGCTTCGCCATCCCCGCCTCTAGGTCGGAGCGCTCGCCGGCGTCCTTCATCCGCGCGGCCTTCATCGTCAGCAGCCGAGCGGCCTCGATCTTGGTGGCCATGTCGGCGAGCTTGAACTGGATCGCCTGGTGCCCCGCGATCGCGCGGCCGAAGGTCTTGCGCTGCTGTGAGTAGACGAGCGCCAACTCGAGCGCGCGCTGGGCGATGCCGACGCCGCGCGCGGCCACGTTGACGCGACCGACCTCGAGCGCATCCATCATCTGGCGGAAGCCCTGGCCGACGCCGGCCTCCTCGCCGCCGAGGATGTTCTCCGCCGGGCAGCGGTAGCCGTCGTAGACGAGCTCGGTGGACTCGACGCCCTTGTAGCCCATCTTCTTGATCTTCGGCGGGATCGTGAGGCCCGCGTAGTCGCCGGTGTTCTCGGACGCGCCCGGCTCCTTCTCGGTGATGAAGCACGTCATGACCTTGTAGGGCGGATCGGCCTTCGGGTCGGTCTTGACGAGCACGAACACGAGCGTCGAGAGCAGGCCGTTCGTGACCCACATCTTCTGCCCGTTGATCTCGTAGGAGCCATCGTCCGTCTTCTTGGCGGTGGACTTGATCCCCTGGACGTCCGAGCCGCACTCGGGCTCCGACAGCGAGAAGGCGGCCCGGATCTCGCCGGTCGCCATCTTCGGCAGGTACTTCTCCTTCTGCTCGTCGGTCCCGAACTTCATGAGCAGGTAGGAGCCGATGAAGTGGGTGTTGACGACGCCGGAGATCGAGATCCACCCTCGCGAGAGCTCCTCGACGATCATCGCGTAGGTCGTGAGGTCGAGCCCCATGCCGCCGTGCTCCTCGGGGATCGTGACCCCGAAGAGCCCGAGCTCCTTCATCTGCTCGACGATCGGCTCGGGGAACTTGTCCTCGTGGTCGTACTCCTCCGCGTTGGGGAGGATCTCGTTGTCGACGAACTGGCGCACCATCTCGGTGATCGCCTTCTGATCGTCGGTCTTGTCCTGGTATCCGACCGCTACCGCCATTGGGGCGAGGACAATAACGAGATGGTGCTGGGGTCGGCTAGAACCCGCTGGGGTGACGGATGCGGTACCCCTTCGGGCTGCGCATCGTCTTGTTCCAGCGCGGGCCGCTGCCGGGCTTCTGCCCGTAGCGCCGGCCGTTCGGGTCGCGCATGCCGGTGTCCAGCCGAAGGCCGGCGATCACCGCGTAGGCGTGGCCGCCGTTCGCGAAGACCGAGATCCACTTGCCCTTGCCGGAGCGGGCCCACTTCATGAAGCTGCCCGACGGCATCGGAGACTTCAGCAGCTTGGCGCCGATGAGCGCATACGAGACGGTGCCCGAGCAGTCGTAGCCGCGGTCCTTCACGGACGAGTGGCCGCCGCCGTACTTGTAGGGCTTGCGGATGATCTCGTTCGCGGCCTCGATCGCGCGCTTCACGCGCTTCGGGGCGCTCCGCGGAGCGATCGCGTAGCCGTTGACGATCTTCGCCTTCTTGGCCGGCCGGTACTTCGGGTCGTCCATCGAGGCCCCGCCGTCGTTCGCCGCGAGGGCGCTCCCGGGCAGGCAGGCGAGGATGCACACCGTCGTCGCGAGGGTGCGCGCAGAAGTATGTCGCGGCGGCTTAACCATCTCTTTCGTACGCCTGCGGAGTTAGCTGACGGGCTCGCGCTGAAAGAGCTCGCGCGCCTCCCGAAGGAGGTTCGCCCCAACAACCTGGGTCCCCCGCGCCGCGCGTCTTGCGCGGCCTCGGCGTCCGGCTACGGTAGCAAACGCTCCGGCAGCGTCCATTCTTTCTGGTGCCCTTCGTCACAAGCTCTGCGTCGGCCCCCGGCGGCGCCCTTTGAACTTCGCAACGGAAGTTGTGGGGGCGGCCCCCGCTGCCCGCACGGCGCTCGTGGCGCTCGCGCGGGACGGCTCGCGGCGGGAGATCGCCTTCGCCGAACTGGCCGACCGGGCCGCCCGCCTGGCGGGCGCGCTGGCGGCCGCCGGCGCCGGGCGCGGGGACGTCGTGATGACCGTGATCGGCAACCGCCCCGAGTGGGTGGAGGCGATGGTGGCCTGCTTCCGGATCGGCGCGGTGGCGCTGCCCTGCACGGAGCAGCTGCGCCCGAAGGACCTGCGCGCGCGCATGGACCTGGTCGAGCCGCGAGTCGTGGTCGCGGACGAGCGCGACGCCGACACGGTCCGCGAGGCGGGCTTCGACGGGCCACTCCTCGTGGTCCCGGACACCGCGCTCTACGAGTCGCCGCCCGCCCCGGCCGTCGCGCTCGGCGGCGAGGACCCCGCGCTCATCACGTTCACGTCCGGCACCGCCGGCGAGCCGAAGCCGATCCGCCATGGCCAGCGCTATCTCCTGGGCCAGCGGATCCAGGCCGAGCACTGGTTCGGCGCGCGCGCGGGCGACCTGGCGTGGTGCACGGCGGCCTCGGGGTGGTCGAAGTCGGCGCGCAACGTCTTCATCGCGCCGTGGCTGATGGGCGCCACCGCCCTGCTCCACGACGCGCGCTTCGATCCCGAGGAGCGGCTCGACGTCGCAGCGCGGGAAAGCGTGAACGTGCTCTGCATGGCGCCGACCGAGTACCGCGCGATGGCGAAGCGCACCGAGCTGCGCGAGCTGCCGGCGCTACGGCGGGCGGTCGCCGCGGGCGAGCCGCTCAACCCCGAGATCGTGCGGCTGTGGCGCGACGCCGTCGGCATCGAGATCCACGACGGCTACGGCCAGACCGAGACGGGTGCGCTCACCGGCATGCCGATCGGGCCGGCCGTGCGGCCAGGGTCGATGGGGCTCCCCCTCCCCGGCTTCAGGCTCTGGGTAGACGCGGGCGAGCTGTGCGTGGACCCGGCGACCGTCCCGACGTTCTTCCTGGACGGTCCGTCCGACGCGTGGCGAACCGGCGATCGCGTGCGCGAGGACGAGGACGGCTATCTGTGGTTCGAGGGCCGCACCGACGACGTGATCATCTCCGCGGGCTACCGGATCGGCCCCTTCGAGGTCGAGTCGGCCCTCGTCTCGCATCCCGCGGTCGCCGAGGCCGCGGCCGTGGCGGCGCCCGACGAGGAGCGCGGATCCGTGGTGCGGGCGGTGGTGGTGCTCCGCGAGGGCCACGAGCCCGGGGACGCGCTCGCGCGCGAGCTCCAGGAACACGTGCGGGCGGAGACGGCGCCCTACAAATACCCGCGCATCGTCGAGTTCGCCGAGGAGCTTCCGAAGACCGCGAGCGGCAAGATCAAGCGCTCTGCGCTGCGAGGCGCAGGGCGCGGCTAGGTCAGCTCGCTACGCGCTCGCAGCCGGTTGTGGTGTCACCGGTATCGACCGAGGCGCGGTCGAGATCGCCGCGGTTCTCGCCGCAATTCGCGTGGTCGCCGCCCGTACCATCGCGGGTGTTCAGGCGGTCGTTTCCACCACCGCCGCCGAGCCGGTCCTCGCCTGCGTTCCCCTTGAGCCGGTCCTTACCGGAGCCGCCGCCGATCCTGTCGTTGCCTGCATCGCCGCCCACCTTGTCGTTGCCCGCCTGGCCCTCGAGCCGGTCTTTGCCCCCGCCGCCCTTGATCTTGTCTTTCCCCGCGCCACAGCGGATGTCGTCCTTGCCCCGGCCGCCGGAGACCGTGTCCTTGCCGGCTCCGCATCGAATCGTGTCGTTGGCCGAGCTCCCAACGATCCGATCGGCCCCCGCGGTGCCGGTGATGGTGAGGCCTCCGGCCGGCTTGTCCTGGCAAACGACGCCTGCCGATGTGCCCGTGGGGCAATTCGCTGTGACCGAAGTGTCGACGGTGAACGTGCGGCTTGCGGGGCTCCCATCGACGTTTCCGAGCGTGTCCGTCGCGCGCACCGCGAAGGTATGAAGGCCGTCGGGAAGCGAAGCCGAGGTGAAGGGTGACGCGCAGACGACAAAGGCGGCCACGTCGAAACGGCATTCGAACGTGGCGCCGGCGTCGGGCGAGGAGAAGGAGAACGTCGGCTTGGGGTCGCTGGTCGTACCCGCCGGCCCCGAGTCGATCGTGGTCTCGGCGGTCGTGTCAACGGTGAAGGCCCTGCTCGCGGGGCTCTGGTCGGCGTCGCCCTCGACATCGACTGCACGTACCTCGAAGACATGCGGACCGTCGGATAGCGGTGGCGACGTGAACGGCGAGGTGCAGGCCGCGAAGGCGGCCACGTCGATCCGGCACTCGAAGCTTGTTGCGGTCGCACCCCCGGAGAACTCGAACGCCGGGGTCGTATCGGTGATCGTGCTGTCGGGGCCGGAGGCGATCGTCGTTTCGGGCGGTGCCGGAATGCGCACCGCATAGACGTCGTAGGCAGTGTCCGTGTCGGCTGGCAGGAGCGCCGTCGGGGTCACGACGAACACCCGTGTGCCGTCGGCGGAGGCGCCCTGGAACAGCGGGCCTACGCCGAAGAAACCTCGCCCCGCCCCGTCAAAGCGGGGCGCGATCGACGTCGTTGCGCCGCTCGCGCGCTCGTAGAGGGCCCGCCCAAAGGGGAATGCGAAACCCCCGACGCAGCAGATTGGCTCGAGGTGCGCGAAGAGGACGCGAGCGCCGTCGGTAGAGACCGCGTGGAAGCCGTAGTCGGCGCTCTCCCCCTCCGGGGCCCCCGTCGAGACGAGCGTCACCTGGCCGCCGCTCCACTCGTACACGTCGCCCTTGCTGCCGTCGTCGGTGTCTGCGTCGATCAGCTTCTCGGTCGTGCCGAAGAAGACCCGCGTGCCGTCCTCCGTCGCGCCCTGGAAAGTGGCCATGAAAGCGCCGTTCCCGCCGGCCGTGCCCCGGGACAGCAGCTGGGTCACCCCCCCGGCGCGCTGGTAGACGTCAGGCTGTGAGTCCCCGTCGGCCAGCGACAGCTTCTCCTGTGTTACGAAGGTCACTCGCGTGCCGTCAAGCGAAAGGTGCGACGGGTTGACATCGAAGGCACCATTGCCGCCCACTCCCTCGCCCACGGACACGAGCGTCGTCGCCGTGCCCGCGCGCTCGTACAAGTCCGTCACCGAGTCCGTATCGGCGGCGACCAGCTTGTCGGTGGTGCTGAAGAAGACCCGCGTCCCGTCGGCCGAGATTCGGAAGAGCCCGGCGTGGGCGACGTCCGGGTCGGTCGGGCCAGTCGACACGAGCGTGGTCGCTCCACCGGGGCCGAACGTGCGCTGGTAGACGTCCGCAAGCAGGTCGCCGTCGCCGGCCACCAGCGGCTCGTCCGTCGCGAAGAAGACCGGGCTGCCGTCGTCGGCGACCCTCTGGAAGAACGCGCCTTTCGAGTCACCACCTCCCGCGTTCGGCCCGCCCGAAACGAGCACTGCCGGGGTCAGCGTGCTCACGGGCACGCTTCGCTGATAGACGTCGAGGTCCGCGTCCGTGTCGTCCGCGGTCAGCGCGGCTGCCGTGATGAAGAAGAAGTGTCGGCCCTCGCCGGAGACCCCGCCGAACTGGCTGCCCACCGCGGCGTTCGCGTTCTGCGGGCCGGTGGAGATGAGCGCCGTCGAGGCGCCGCTGCGCATGTACACGTCCGTCTGGCCACCGTCGTCGTCCCCGTCGACCAGCCTTTCCGTCGTCTCGAAGAAGACCCTCGCGCCGTTCTGGGTAACGCCCTTGAACATGGCCTCCCCCAGTGGACCCGTTCCCGCCGCGGGGCCGGTCGAGATGAGCGTCGTCTCGCGCCGGAAGTGCTGGTAGACGTCCCGTACCCCGCCGTCGTCGTCACCCGCGACCAGCTTCTCGCCGGTCATGAAGAAGACGCGCGTGCCATCGCGCGAGATGCCGCCGAAGTCGGAGTCGACGCTGCCGTTGCCCCCGGCCGGCCCGGTCGAGACCAGGTTCTTGACGCTGTGGTCGGCGCCCGCGGCCGGTGCGAGGGCCGCCAGGGCGAACGAAAAGACCGCGACCACACGCAGACATCGGGGTGTGGAGGACGTGCGGCGCGTAAAGCCAACGTACACCCGTTAGTGCGTATGCGCCAGCGACCGTGGGTAGCCTCGACGTGATGGCCAACCGCCTCGCCGACGAGACCTCCCCCTACCTCCTGCAGCACAAGGACAACCCGGTGGACTGGTACCCGTGGGGCGAGGAGGCGCTAGCGCGCGCCCGCGAGGAGGACCGGCCGATCCTGCTGTCGATCGGGTACTCGGCCTGCCACTGGTGCCACGTGATGGAGCGCGAGTCGTTCGAGGACGAGGCGACCGCCGAGTGCATGAACGAGCACTTCGTCTGCGTGAAGCTCGACCGCGAGGAGCGGCCCGACCTCGACGCGATCTACATGGAGGCCTGCCAGGCGATGACCGGCCACGGCGGCTGGCCGCTCAACGTGTTCCTCACGCCGGAACAGGTCCCCTTCTATGCCGGCACGTACTTCCCGCCCGAGGACCGGGGCGGCATGCCGAGTTGGCGACGGATCCTCGGAGCCGTGATCGAAGCGTGGGACGACAAGCGCGAGGAGATCCGTGCCGGGTCGGAGCGGGTGGCGGCGCGGCTACAGGGCGGTGCGCTGCTCGAGCCTTCGAACGACGTGATGGACCCGCGGCTGCTGGAGGACGCGGTCGCGGCGCTGAAGCAGAGCTACGACCGCGTCAACGGCGGCTTCGGCGCGGCGCCGAAGTTCCCGCCCGCGTCCGCGATCGAGTTCCTGCTGCGCCGCGGGGAAACCGACATGACCGCCCACACGCTTCGGGCGATGGCGTCGCGGGGCATGTACGACCAGATCGGCGGCGGGTTCGCGCGCTACTCGGTGGACGCGACCTGGCTGGTTCCCCACTTTGAGAAGATGCTCTACGACAACGCCCTGCTCGCACGCGCCTACCTGCACGGATGGCAGATGACCGCCGAGCCGCTCTTCCGCGAGGTCTGCGAGGAGACACTCGACTGGGCGTTGCGCGAGATGCGCGGCGACGAGGGTGGCTTCCACTCGGCGCTCGACGCCGACTCCGAGGGCGAGGAGGGCAAGTTCTACGTCTGGTCGCTCGACGAGCTGCGCGAGGCCGGCGGCGATGAGGCGGTGGCGGCCTTCGGTGCCACCGCCGGCGGCAACTTCGAGGGCAAGAACATCCCGGTGCGGGCGGGCGTCGCTCCGCCCGAGTTGAAGCGCCGGGTGTACGAGGTCCGCGCGCAGCGCGTCTGGCCGGGACTCGACGACAAGCGGCTGACCTCGTGGAACGCGCTGATGACCGCCGCCCTGGCGGAGTCCGGCGCGGTCCTCGACCGCGCCGACTACCTCGACGCCGCGCGCGGCTGCGCCGACTTCATCCTGCGCGACCTGCGCGACGCGGACGGTCGCCTGCTGCGGACCTGGAAGGACGGGCAGGCGAAGCTGAACGCCTACCTCGAGGACCACGCCTTCCTGCTCGAGGCCCTTCTGACGCTGTACGAGGCCACCTTCGAGCCGCGCTGGTTCACCGAGGCGCGGGCCATCGCGGACACGATGATCGAGCGGTTCGCCGACGAGCAGCGCGGCGGTTTCTTCGAGACCTCGTCCGACCACGAGCAGCTCGTCGCACGCCGCAAGGACCTGGAGGACCACCCGATCCCCGCCGGCAACTCGAGCGCCGCCTACGGGCTCCTCCGGCTGGCCGCGCTCACAGGCGAGTACGAGTACGAGCAACGCGCGGTCGGGGTCCTCCGGCTCCTCCACCGCGTCGCCGGCCAGCATCCGCAGGCGTTCGCGCACCTCCTCCAGGCGCTCGACTTCCACTTCGCGGCGGTCAAGGAGGTGGCCCTGGTCGGTCCGGGCCGCGAGCCACTCGAGCGGCTGGTACGAGAGCGCTTCCGGCCGCACATCGTGCTCGCGGGTGGCGAGCCGGACGGGGTGCCGCTGCTCGAAGGCCGGGAGCCCGTGGACGGGCGGGCCGCCGCGTACGTCTGCGAGCGCTTTGCCTGCCAGCGCCCGGTCACGGAGCCGGCGGAGCTCGAGACCCTCCTCGGCTAGGGCTGGACGACCTCGCCGTCGGCCTCGTCGCCGTCGATTCGAGTGACTCGGACCTCCGCCTTCACCCCGCCGGCGGCGCTCACGCTGCAGACGTCGCCCTCACCCACGTCTTCGGCGCACTCGACCGCCACGTCCTCGGTGCCGGTCTGGACCTCCACGTCCTCGGCGAGGGCGCGCTCGACGGCCGGGACGTCGGGCCCCGAGTCGCCCCCGCAGGCGCCGAAGGCGAGCGCCGCGGCAATCACACCCAAGTAACGCGCGCCCCCCATGGCGCGGGGTAGCCTAGCTCCGTGGACGACCGGGAACGCGCGGAGCGGCTCGAGGCGGAGGTGCCCGACGAGGCCCTGCGCAGGCGCGAGTTCCTCCAGCGCACCGCGTACACCGCCGGACTGGCCGGGCTCGCGGGCACGCTCCCCGCCGACACCCTCGTCGCCGAGGCGGCGAAGCGTCAGCGCCGCACCCGTCTCCCCTCCCCGCGCAACCTCCCGATCGACACCTTCGTCGTGCTGATGATGGAGAACCGGTCGTTCGACCACTACCTCGGCTGGATGCCGGATGCGGACGGGCGCCAGGCCGGCATCACCTACACCGACCAGGCGGGGAAAGAGCAGGAGACCGCCCGCCTGACGCCGGAGTACCAGGGTTGCGGTCACCCGGACCCGGGCCACGGCTGGGAGTCCGGCCGCGTCCAGTTCAACAGGGGGAAGCTGGACGGCTGGCTGAAGGAGGGCAGCGGCACCGACGAGTTCGCCATCGGCTACTACGGCGAGGGCGACCTGGGCTTCATCCAGCCGGCGACGAAGGGCGCAACCACCTTCGACCGGTTCTTCTGCTCGATCCTCGCCTCGACCTACCCGAACCGCGAGTACATGTGGGCCGCGCAGTCCTACGGGAACAGGGAGAACGACCTCCCGGTCGACAGCGCCGGCTTCCCGTACGAGACGACGCTGTTCGCGGCGGTCGAGCGCGCCGGTGGCACGGTGGGCGCGTACTTCAACGACCTGCCGCCCGCCGCCCTGTGGGGCGTCGCCGGGATGCAGCGTGCGAGCCGGGTGGAGGACTACTACCTGGCGTGCGCCGCCGGCTCGCTCCCGAACGTGGCGTTCGTCGACCCGCCGTTCAAGGACGGCGGCGGCGGCGATGGCATCTCGGCCGACGAGCACCCGCACGGCGATGTCCGGCTCGGCCAGGCGTACATATCGGACGTGGTCCACGCGTTCATGGAGTCACCGCAGTGGGAGCGCGGCGCGATCTTCGTCGTGTACGACGAGTGGGGCGGCTTCTTCGACCACGTGCGCCCGCCGCGGGTACCCGACATGCGCAACAGCCGCGACCTGGACGAGGACTTCGGCCAGATGGGCTTCCGCATCCCGGCGCTCGTGCTCTCCCCCTATGCCCGTCAGGGCCACGTGGACCACGGCACCTACGGCTTCGAATCCATCATCAAGCTGATCCGCCACCGCTTCGGGATCAAGAAGGCGCTCACCCGCCGCGACGCCTACGCGCGCAACATCGGGTACGCGTTCGACTTCAAGGGCGACCCGCGCGTGGAGCCGCCGGACGTGCCCGACCCGGGCAACGTGGTCACGGCGACCTGCTCGGCGCGCGGGCTGGGCGCCCCGCAGCCCGAGCCGCTCCCGAACCCGCTTCCGCCGCTCGGCCGGCGTGGGCAGAAGCTCGCCGCGCCGAAGCGCCCGAAGGCGCATGATCTCGCCCTGCTCGAGGAGACCGGATACCTCGACCGGCTCGGCATCAAATACCCCAAGTCGGACCCGGCCTCGATGTTCCGCCAGCCGTCGAAGGTGCTGGGCGCCTACCGGGACTCCACATGAGACGAGCGGCGGCGGCGGTCGCCGCGCTCGCGCTCGTGGCGGCCGGCGTCGCCGGCGCGGCCGAGCTGCGGGGGACGGCCAAGGGCGACCGCATCAGCGGCACCAAGAAGGCCGACAAGATCCACGGCCGCGGCGGGAAGGACACGCTGAAGGGGCGCCGCGGCGGCGACGAGGTCTTCGGCGCGGGCGCCGCCGACCGCCTGTTCGGCCACCGCGGCCACGACCTGCTCTCAGGCGGGCGCGGCGCCGACAAGCTGTTCGGCGGCCCGGGCGACGACGACCTCCTCGGCGGGCACGGCAAGGACAAGATCACCGATAACTCGGGGATCGACGACATCCAGGCCGGCGGCGGTGACGACGTGGTCTTCTCGAACGACGGCAGCTACGACCGGATCGACTGCGGCCCAGGCGAGGACACCGTCTACCTCGACATCGACGAGGACGGCGTCTTCGACTGCGAAGACTTGCGCTTCCCGAAGTGAAGGGATTTACCAGGGGGCCAGGCCCCGTGGTAAATCGCTAGAGGATCGACATGTACCGATCCAGCTCCCACTGGGTGACCTGGACGCGGTAGTCCTCCCACTCCTGCCGCTTGATCTCGACGTAGCGGTTGAACATGTGCTCGCCGAGCGTGCGCAGCACGAGCTCTGACTCGGCGGTCAGCTCGATCGCCTCGCCGAGCGTCTCCGGCAGCTGCTCGATCCCCAGCCGCTTCCGCTCGTCCGGGGAGATGTGGTACAGGTTCTTCTCCATCGGCTCGGGCAGCTCGTAGCCCTTCTCGATCCCCTCGAGCCCGGCCTGGAGCAGCACCGCGAACGTCAGGTATGGGTTGCATGCCGGGTCGGGGCAGCGCAGCTCCATGCGCGTGGCCTGCTCCTTGCCCGGGTGGTAGAGCGGCACCCGCACGAGGGCCGAGCGGTTGCGGCGCGACCACGCGACGTACACCGGCGCCTCGTACCCCGGGACCAGCCGCTTGTACGAGTTCACCCACTGGGCGAAGAGCGACGAGACCTCGCGCGCGTGCTTCAGCTGCCCGGCGATGAACTGCTTGCCGGTCTGCGAGAGGTAGTACTTGTCGTCGCCGTCGTAAAACGCGTTGCGGCCCTCGTTGAAGAGCGACTGGTGGGTGTGCATCCCCGAACCGTTCTCGCCGAAGAGCGGCTTCGGCATGAACGTGGCATGCCAGCCGTACTTCATCGCGTATTCCTTGACCGTGATCCGGTAGGTCATGCAATCGTCGGCCATCTTCATGGCGTTCGCGTACCGCATGTCGATCTCGTGCTGCGACGGGCCGACCTCGTGGTGGGTGTACTCCACGTGGATCCCGAGCTGCTCGAGCGCGAGCACCGTCTCGCGGCGCACGTCGGAGCCGGCGTCGAGCGTCGTCAGGTCGAAGTAGCCGCCCTCGTCGAGGACCTCGGGCTGGCCCGACTCGGGGCGAGCGCTGCGGAAGTAGAAGAACTCGAGCTCGGGGCCGACGTTGAACGTGTCGAAGCCCATCGCCTCCGCGCGCTGGAGGGCGCGGCGCAGGACGTGGCGCGGGTCACCCTCGTACGGCTCGCGACTGGGGGTGACGATGTCGCAGAACATGCGGCCGACGCCCTTGTCCTCGGGCCGCCACGGCAGGATCGCGAACGTCGACGGGTCCGGCATCGCGATCATGTCGGACTCCTCGATCGCGTTGAAACCCGTTATCGACGAGCCGTCGAACCCCATCCCGCCCTCGAAGGCGTCCTCGAGCTCGTCCTTGTTGATCGAGAAGCTCTTGAGCTGCCCGAGGATGTCCGTGAACCAGAAGCGAATGAAGCGGATGTCGCGCTCGTCGACGATCGCCTTGACGTCGTCCGCGGTCCGGGGCTGGTCGGCCACTGCGTCTCCCTGTCGGTCGGGTTACGAGACGCGCTGAGACTAACGCCGGGAGAGCCAGTCGTGTGCCCAGCTCTTGAGCGCTGACACCGTCGGCTCGAGCGCCCGCCCCTTGTCGGTCAGGTCGTACTCGACCTTGACCGGACCGCAATCGCTGACCCGCCGCTCGACGATCCCCTCCGCCTCAAGTTCCTTCATCCGCTCGGACAGGAGACGGTCGGAGATGTCGGGCACGAGCTCGCGCACCTCGGAGAAGCGAAGCGGGCCGTCCATCAGGACGAGCAGGATCGCGCCGGTCCAGCGCTTGCCCACGAGCTCAACTGCCTGGTGGTAGAGGCCGCAGCAAGCGGCCCTGTTGGCGAGTCGGCTCTCCTCCGCCGTGGAGACCTGCATGAGAAGAGGATAGCCCCGGCCTGCGCAGCCTGCCGGATCGGCTAGGCGGCCTGCTGAAGCCTGGCGTCCTCGGCCGACCCGTCGAGCGGCACGTCGCCCGTCCGGGTGACCAGGTTTCCGAAGCTGTTCACGGCGATGTGCGCGACGGCCTCGAGCAACTGCTCGTTGGTCCAGCCGGCCTCGAGCGCGTCCTCGTGGTTGACCCGCGGCGGCGTGCCGTCGGCCTCGAGGATGCCCCGCACGTAGGCGAGCATCGCCGCATCGCCCTCGTCCTTCGACTCGAACTGGCGCGCCAGCGCAATCTCGTCGAGGCCGAGGCCCGCGTCACGTGCCGTCCGCTGCAGCGCGGCGAGCGCGTACGCCGACCCCTGGTGCTCCGCCACCGCCAGCGCGATCCGCTGCTGGGTCTTGAGCGGAAGCGCGCCGTGACGCAGCTCGGAGCGGAAGCGCGCGTATGCGCGAAGCGCCGCCGGCGAGCCGGAGAGCACCGCAATGAAGTTGGAGAGCTGACCGCCGCCCGCGAGGGCGCCCTTCAGCACGGGCAGGCTGCGCTCGGGCGCAGTCAACTCGTCGTGGATCGGGAACCGGCTCTCCTTCGTCTTCATGGCGCTTCACTTTCTGATGGCTTCTTACGGACAGTAAGTATACGTCCCGGTGCAAGGGGTCTCACTGTGACCTCGGTCACAGAGTGGATACGGAATTCCCCTTAAGAGCGGCTAACGATTGGCGCGAACGGAGCTTGTCTCGAGCATCCGCAAAGCGCGCGCCGTCTTTTCCGTCAGGTCGTAGGAGACGCCCTTGACGAACGGCCCGCGATCCACCACCGGTGCAATCACGATCCGGCCGCCGTGGGCGATGGCGACCCGCTTGCCGCACGGCAGCGTCTTGTGGGCCACACCCCACGTGCTGCGGGTGAGCCTGCCGCCGCAGGCCATGTTGTTGCCATAGAGGCCGGGTCCGTACCACGTCGCCCTCCGGTGCTTCCGCGGCGTCATCTTGGAGCGGGTGACCGGGCCCACGATCCCGTCCGAGCCGATGTGCTTGCTGCGCTGGAAGCGCTTCACCTGGCGCTTTGTGATCTTGCCGAAGTAGCCCGTGGACGGCACCTCGAAGCCCCGCCGGGTGAGCAGGATCTGGAGCGTCTTCACGTCGTTCCCGGCATTGCCCTTCTTGAGCGTCCGGTCCCCGAGCGTCGCCTTCTGCCAGTTGTACGCGTCGGCCTGCGCCGTGACCACGGCCATGAAGAGCATGAAGACGCCGAGGAGAACGGCCCAGAACGCCACCCGGTCCGGGCGGCTCTTGATCTGCGTTGATGTTCGACTCGGGCGCCGGTACGGCTCCGGACGGCCCGTGATCTGCACGGTCCTGCGGCTCACTGAATCCCTTCTCTTTCGTGCGCCTACGGGGTTAGCTGTCGGGCTCGCGCTGAAAGAGCTGCGCTACGCGGCACGTGGCGGCGATTCGCCCCTGGCCAGTGGCCAATGGATCCCCCGCGTCCAGCCCCTCGGGGCCGGACCTCGGCTATGGACGGGCGGCATCGTAGCAACGCGCCACGACGCCCACTTCAGGAAATCAACGGAGGATGCAGGCTATTTCTTGCCCGCGACCGCGCTGACGTACTTCGCGACGAGCTCGGCGTCCTCGCCTTCGAGCAGGGCTGCGGGCATCCGCTTCTGGCCCGTGCCGCCGACCCGGATGGCCGTCAGGACACGCTCCTCGGTCATCTCGCCGACCTCGTCGAGGTTCGGACCGGTCACGCCGTGGGCGTTCGCCGCCGCAAGCGTGTGGCAGCTCGCGCAGGTGATGCGGAAGAGCTCCTTGCCCTCCTCGAGGTCATCCGACGCCGTCTCGTGCTTCAGCGGGGCTGTGGCCCCCTCGCTGGGCTCGCGGTTCGCGATCACGAGCGCCGGCACCGCCAGGCCCAGCGCGACGTAGAGCAGGGCCATCGAGAACTTGAAGAAGCCGCCGCCCTTGGTCAGGTAGGCCTCGCGCGCCCGGCCGGGACCGCCCGAAAACGCGACGAAGATGATGCCGGCGCCCAGCAGGACGAACGGCGCTAGGAAGAGGACTACCTCCATCGGGCGGGCATCGTATCCGGCGTGGGCGGCGGTTCGCCGTCAGGCAGCGGCGGCGGCCTCGCGCCTGGCGCGCTTCCAGCTGCCGTACGCCGCGAACACGTCGCCCAGGTCGGGCAGGGAGGGGTCGGCCGAGGCGCGCTGCTGGTAGTCCACCATCAGGAGCCGCTCAGGCCGCGCGCCGAGCTCCTCGGCAACAGTGCGGATCGCGTCGCAGACCTCGTCCTCGGAGACGTCCTCCTGATCGCCTCGCTTGGCCCGATGCGCGAAGACACCGGCGGCGGTGCCGCGCGCGCCGGGGCTCGCGTCAGCGGTCGGTCGGGCGCGCCCCTCGCCGATCAGAAGCCGGCAGTGCGGGCAGCGCGTCGGCTCCGGCGGCCAGTCCGCATTCGCCTCGCTCTCGATGAGCAGGAAGCAATGCGGGCAGTACGCCTCGAGCGCGCTCTTGGTCGCTGTTCGTCCCATACCCCTGAATGCCCCTCCAGAGGGGTGGTAGCCCGTCTGCCAGGTGGGTAAACGCGCCGCTACGCGGCCAGTGCCTGCAGCTCGCGCTCCTCGGCGAGCTTTCGCAGCGCCCGGCGCTCGAGCTTCCGGACGCCCTCGGGCGACAGCCCGGTGCGGTTCGCGACCTCGCGCAGCGGCAACGGGTCCCCGCCGCCGATGCCGAAACGAAGCTCGATGATCTCGCGCGCACTCGGGTCGAGCCCGTCGAGCGCGCGGCGGATCGACTGCTCCTCGAGCGCGAGCGCGACCTCCTCGAGCGGGCCGGGGCCATCGGCCGGGATCAGCGAACCGAGCTCGGTCTCGCCCTCCTCGCCGACCGGCGTCTCCAGGCTGACGGGCACGCGCTCGGCCGAGCGAAGCTCCTCGATCTTCTCCGGCTCGAGATCCACGTACTTGGAGAGCTCCTCGAGCGTCGGGTCGCGCCCGAGCTCGGCGGCCAGCCGCCGCTCGGCGGTGCGGACGCGCGTGAGCTCCTGGGCGATGTGCACCGGCAGCCGCACCGTGCGGGAATGGTGCTGGAGGCCGCGCTGCATCGCCTGGCGGATCCACCAGGTCGCGTACGTCGAGAACTTGAACCCGCGCCGGTAGTCGAACTTCTCGACAGCGCGGATGAGCCCGAGGATGCCCTCCTGGATCAGGTCGAGGAACGGTAGCCCGAGGCCCCGGTAGCGCTTCGCGTTCGAGACGACGAGCCGCAGGTTGGACTCGATCATCCGGTCCTTGGCCCGCTGGTCGCCGCGCTCGATGCGCTTCGCCAGCTCGATCTCCTCGACCGCCGTCAGGAGCGGCCGCTGCGAGATGTCGCGCAGGAAGAGCTGGAGCGAATCACTCGTGGCCTCGGCGATCGCGGCGGCGTGCTGGGCGGCGGAGGGCTCGTCGGTGCGGCGCGCTGCGTCGAGCACCTCAATGCCCCGTCGCTCGGCCTCGGCGTAGAAAGCGTCGAGCGCTCCCTCCTCGAGTTCGAGCTCCTCGACGGCAGCGGCGACCTCGCCGAATTCGAGGGTGCCGTCGTCCTCTCCCTTCTGGAGTAGCGCAAGGAGTGTCGGATGTCCTTGAAAGACGGCCATGGACGCTGAGTCCCCAGGATAGGCACAGCGCTAACTCGCGCAAGCCCTGGAACGCGTCTGGCGCGGCTGCGCGGACCTGCCGCATCCGGAAATTGCTGGCTCTACGCTTCGCCCGGATGGGGAGAGCTCTTGCAACAGCCGCGTGCCTCCTGGTGCTGGCGGCGCCCGCGGCGGCCGAGGTGAGGCGCGCCGAGAGCGTGATGCCACCCGGGCAGAGCGGGTTCATATCCGTGCCCTGCCTGGCGGCCACGACGCAGGAGGGCCACTCGGGCGTCGCGCCGTGCGATCCCCACCTCACCGACCAGATCGGTCTGTTCACGAGCTTCGACTACAAGGACGCGATGCTGGGCGGGTCGGGCGCCGAGCAGACGCCGAGGGCCGGCGTGCGGATCGTCCGCGACGCGTACGGCGTGCCGAGCATCTACGGCGACACCGAGGCCGACATGTGGTGGGGCGCGGGCTACGCGGTGGCCCAGGACCGCCTCTTCCAGATCGAGGCCTTCAGGCGCGCGACGACCGGCACGCTGGCGGAGATCCTCGGTCGGGGCGCGCTCGAGGACGACATCGTCGCCCGGCGCGACTACTACACCGAGGCCGAGCGCATGCAGATGATCGAGGCCCTCCCCGGCGACCTGCGGAGCCGGTGGCAGGCCTACGCCGACGGCGTGAACGCGTGGATCGACGAGGTGACGACCGACCCCAGCAAGCTGCCCGCCGAGTTCGCGGCGCTCGGGGCGGCCCCGGAGCCGCTCCAGGTCCACGAGATGGCGGCAATCGGCGTCTTCCTGGCCCGGACCACGCCGAGCGACGACGGCGAGGAGTTGGCGAACCTCGAGGGGTTCCAGGCCGTCGGCGCGAAGGCGTTCGACAGGGTGTTCCCGCTGCGCACGCCGGGCCAGTGGGGGACGGTCCCGCGCTCCGAGGGGCTCTTCCCGTCGCGCCCGGGCCGGACGCGCAAGCAGGAGCGGCGCGCGTTCAAGCGGTCGGCGAAGTACGCGCGCGGCCTTCCTTTGCCGAGCGAGGAGGCCGAGGCGGCCGGCTCCGGCCTGGCGGACCGCTTCGTGCCCGACCTCGGCGGCTCGAAGATGTGGGCGATCCGGAAGGGCAAGCGAGCCTGGCTCCTGACCGGCCCGCAGCTCGGGTTCAACATCCCGGAGCGCCTCGTCGAGCTGGAGCTCCACTCCCCCACGCTTGACGTCCGCGGCGTCACCGCCGCCGGCGTGCCGGTCATGGGCATCGGCCACAACGAGGACGTCGCCTGGGGCGTCACGAGCGGGCTGGGCGACGAGGACGACCTGTACGCCGAGCAGCTCGTCGGCGACGAGGGCTATCGCTTCCGCGGTGAGACGCGGACGATGCAGTGCCGCGACGAGGAGTTCAGCTACCGGCCGCCCCCGACCGACTTCCTCGCGCTCCTGGACCTCGAGCTGCCCGACACGAGCAGCGGCACACACGTAGAGCGGATCTGCCGGACCCTCCACGGGCCGGTCCAGGAGGTCATCGCGGGCGAGGGGATCGCGTACGCCCGCCGCTACGCGATCTGGGGCCGCGAGGTCGGGACGATCGTCGGCCTCGACAGGATCAACCGCGCCGGCTCGATCCAGGAGGTGGACGTCGCCGCCGACCAACTCACCTGGAACGAGAACCTGATGGCGGCCGACGACCTGGGCAACATCGGCTTCTGGAACCCGGGGCTCCTCCCGCTGCGCTCGAAGCGCTGGGACGAGCGGCTGCCCTTCCCCGGGACGGGCGGCGCCGAATGGGCCGGCCTCCTGAAGCCGCGCCAGCGGCCGCAGGTGATCAACCCCGAGCAGGGCTGGCTGGCCAACTGGAACAACCCGCCCTCATTCGGGTCGACGAACGGCGACGGACCCGCGAAGGAGCGCACGATCGGCGGCTTCCATCGCGGCAAGTACCTGGCGCGCGTCGTGAAGCGGTTCGTCCGCAAGCCCAGCTTCGAAGCCCTGACGGAGATCGACCGCATCAGCGGCACGCACGCCCAGCAGCGCGTGCTGGCCGGGCGCAAGCTGCGCCGCGCGGCGAAGGGCGCGAAGGGCGACGCGAAGGTCGTGTTCGACGCGATCCGAGCCTGGAACGGCGACTACGCGACGACCGACTCCGCGGGCAAGGTGCCGCCGGGCGTCGCGGCGTGGGACGCGTTCTGCGCCGCTGCGCGCGAGGTCGCCACGGCGCGCTACCCCGAGGGGGTCGGGCGCCTGGGCCATGGCGCCGGCGGATCGCATCTCCAGGAGTGCTCGACCCTCGAGGCCTTCGGCCTGCGCACGCTCGGCCGGGGCGGCTACCGCCGGGCCGCCGCCGACGCAATGGTGATGCTCGACGAGGAGTTCGGGTCGAAGGACCCGGAGGCCTGGAAGACCGACCGGCCCACGTACTCGACCGGGTCCGAGGGCGCCGGCGGGATCCCGGAGCCCTTCCCGTTCTTCGACCGCGGCACCTGGACCGAGCTCACCGAGCTGGGTCCCTAGCCAGCGCTTCCAGCAGCTCGGTGGCGACGCGCTCGCCCGACTGGACCGCACCGTCGATGTAGCCGGACCAGCGGGTCGCCGTCTCCGTGCCCGCCCAGTGGATGCGGCCGACCGGCTCGCGCAGGGCAGTCCCGTAGTCGAGCAGGACGCCGGGCGGCGTGTAGCCCGTGTAGCACCCGCCCGCCCAGGGGTCCGCTGCCCAGCTCTTCTCCACGTAGAACTCCGGCTCGAGCGCGGCGTCCCCGAAGTAGCGCGCGAACGAGTCGAGCACGGCCTGCTTGCGCTTCGCCGCCGGGCGCTCACCCCAGACCCGGCCCTCGGTCCCCTCGATGAACCCCAGCATCACGCCGGGTGTCCCGCTCGGCGGCGAGTTGTCGAAGGTGATCTTCACCGGCCCCTCGAGGCTCGTGGCCTGGCCGGTGAGGCCGTCCTCGCGCCAGAAGGCCTTCGGGTAGCGCGCCTGGCACTTGATCACGTTGCCCATGGGCACCCGCTGCTCGAGCTGTGCCCGCAGGGCCGGAAGTGCGGGGCGGTGCTCGATCCGCGCCGCGATGGCGGGCGGGACGGCGATGACCACATGATCCGCCACGACCGTTACGCGGTCGGACTCGACGCGCACCTTGTTCCCCTTCAGGACGATCCGGCGCACGGGCGACCGCAGGACCACTCGCCTGCCGAGGCGCCGCGCGAGGCGGCGCGAGACCGCTGACGCACCGCCGACGAAGCGGCTGTCCTGCGCCCCGCCCTCGGTGTTGACGAGGTTGTCGATCGTGTCGCCGTTGTGCGTGTACCAGAGGACGTGCAGGAGCGAGACGTCGCGCGCCTGCGCCGACCAGACGGCCTCGATCGCGAGGTCGAGCAGGGCCCTGCCGTTCGGGGTCACGGCGTTCTCCTGCTTCCAGGTCTCGAACGTCTGGCCGTCCCACTCGGCAGCCCGCGGCGCCGTCCACGGGGTCTCGAGCGGCACCTGGCTCGCCATCTCGTTGATCTGGAGCAGCGCTTTCGCGGCGTCCGGGACACCGGTCGGGTCCGGCGGGATCGGGCCCAGCGGCCCGCTCGAGTCGTAGCGGCGGAGCTGGCCGTCGGCCCAATAGACGTTCTGGCCCTCGTTGTAGGTCTTGAAGGTGTCGACGCCCACGTCGGCGGCGAGCTTCGTGATCCGCTCCTGCGCCCACCCGAACTGCGACGGCTCGGTCTTCAGCCACTGGCCACCTACGTCGTAGTCCACGCCGCCGAGCCGCCGTGTCCATGTGCGCCCGCCGACGCGGTTGCGCGCCTCGAGGACCACTACGTCCTTCACGCCTGCGCGCACGAGCTCCCGCGCGGCGGTGAGCCCGGCAAAGCCGGCACCGACGACCGCGACCGTCGCGTTCTTGCGCCGCGGGCGCCGCTTCCTCGCCGCGGCCGAGTGGGGAGTTGCCGCGGCCACGCCGGCAGCCGCGGCACCGCCGATCAACGACCTGCGTGTCACCCGCGCGGTCACGTGCCTACGCTAGCCACATGCGGGCGCTCGTGGACCACCTCGATCTCGTGGTCTCGAAATCACCTACATCCCGGACGACTGAGCGCGAATCTCGGCCAGCGCCAGGTCGCGGTCGGCCTCGGTCGGGTGGAGCAGCCGGTATTGGCTGAGGCGGTCGCCCGAGGCCGTGTAGACGCCGGTGACCCCGGCCGCCACCTCGATGCCGCTGCCCCGCGCGCGCGAGCGGGCGTCGGCGAGCACGGCGTAGCGCTCCCCCTCCTCGATGACCTCGCGAATGGTGAGGTCGACGCTCTCCCAGATCTCCCGGCTCTCGGCGTAGAACTCGCGGAGCCCCTCGTAGCCCGTGTACACCTTCGGATTGAAGATCCGGACGCTCAGGTCGAGCACGACGTCCGGCGTGAAGATCTCGGCGAGCTCCGCGTCCGAGACCTCGCCGTCACCGCTGATGAGGGCCGAGGCACGACGTACGAGCTGGACGCTCACGGCCGCAGGATGCTCGCCGCCGCATCGGCGGTCTCCGCCCCCGCCCATCCCTCGAGCAGCGGATCGGGCTGCGCCAGCGCCGCCTCGAGGATCGGTCCGCGCAGCTGCGCCTTCACCTTCGCGTAGGCCTCGGCGGGAAGCGCCGCCAGCCCGCGCGCCACCTCCGTCGCCCGGTGGAGCACGTCGTCCGGCTCGGCGACCTCGTCGAACGCACCCGCCTCGAGGGCGATCTGGGCGCTGACGAGATCGGCGCCGAGCACGAGCCGCCGAGCGGCGGGAGCGTGCAGCTCGGCGCGCACCACCGCCATCGCGACCGCCGGATACGGGAGTCCGGCCTTCAGCTCGGTGACCCCGTACTTGCCCTCGACGGAGCCCACCCGGTAGTCGGCACACAGCGCGAGGATCAACCCGCCCGCGATCGCGTGCCCGTTGACCGCCGCCACGACCGGGCGCGGGAAGGCGTACCAGCCCGCGAAGATCCGATTGATCCCCTCCACCATCGCGCGCTGGCCGGCGGCGTCGAGCGTCGGGGCGAGTTTCAGGTCGGCGCCCGCCGAGAAGAACCCCTCGCGCCCTGTCAGCACGACGGCCGTGGGCGGGTCCGCGGCCAGCTCCTCCGCGAGCCGCCCGCCCTCCTCGAGCAGAGCGAGGTCCATCGCGTTCGCCGGCGGCCGGTCGATCCGGACGATCGCGACGTCCTCGTCGCTCAGTACGTGGAGGTACGAGTAGGAGCCGGTCAGCGGTTCGCCGCCGCGAGAAGGTCCACCAGGTCCGCGCCCTCGGCCTCCTGCCCGATCCCGTGGAGCCAGCGGTCGACCGCCCGGGCGCATTGGCGGCCCTCGTTGATCCCCCACACGATCAGCGACTGGCCGCGTCGCGCGTCACCGGCGGCGAATACTCCGGGCACCGAGCTCATGTAGTCGGGCTCGGGGGCGTCCACGTTGCCCCGCCCGTCGAACTGCACGCCGAGCTGCTCCACGACCCCTTCGTGTTGAGGGTGCAGGAAGCCCATCGCCAGCAGCGCCAGGTCGCAGTCGATCGAGAACTCGGAGCCGTCGATCTTCTCGAACGACGGGGGCGCGTCCACGTGGTGGCCGTGCAGGCGCTTGACGCGCCCGTCCTCGCCCTCGAAATGCGTCGTCATCACGCTGAACTCGCGATCGCCGCCCTCCTCGTGCGCGCCTGATGTGCGCATGATCAGCGGCCACTGCGGCCACGGGGTCAGGTCCTCCGGGCGCGTGTCGGGCGGCTGCGGCAGGAGCTCGAGCTGTGTCACCGACTTCGGCCCCTCGCGGTGCGAGTTCCCCAGGCAGTCTGCGCCGGTGTCGCCGCCGCCGATGATGACGACGTGCTTGTCGGCGGCCGTGATCGGGGTGCCCTCGCGGTACTCGCCGCCGACCCAGCGGTTGCGCAGCTCGAGGTACTCCATCGCGAAGTGGACGCCGTCGAACTCGCGTCCCGGCACCGGCAGGTCGCGCGGGATCGTCGAGCCGATCGCGAGCACGACCGCGTCGAACTGCTCGCGCAGCTGGTCGCCGGTCACGTCCGCGCCGACGTCGACGCCGCAGCGGACGTCGACGCCCTCCTCGATCATCTGGTCGACGCGCCGCTGGACGATCCACTTCTCGAGCTTGAAGTCAGGAACGCCGAACCGGAGCAGCCCGCCGGCGTGCGTGTTGCGCTCGAACAGCGTGACCGTGTGGCCGAAGCGGTTGAGCTCCTGCGCCGCCGCCATCCCGGCGGGCCCGGAGCCGACCACGGCGACGGTCTTGTCGCTGCGCGTGGCCGGCGGCTGCGGCTTGACCCAGCCCTCCTCCCACGCGCGGTCGATGATCGACTGCTCGATCTGCTTGATGGTGACCGGGTCGTCGTTGATGTCGAGCACGCATGCTGCCTCGCATGGGGCGGGACAGATGCGGCCGGTGAACTCGGGGAAGTTGTTCGTGGCGTGGAGGGCGCGGATCGCCTCCGGCCAGCGCTCGCGGTAGACGAGGTCGTTCCAGTCGGGAATCAGGTTCCCCAGCGGGCAGCCGTTGTGGCAGAACGGGATGCCGCAGTCCATGCAGCGCGCGCCCTGCTCGCGCAGGACGGGCTCGTCGGCCGGGAACACGTACTCCTCGAAGTCGCGCACGCGCTCGGGAATCGGGCGCTTGCGCCCGTTCACGCGGTGGATCTTCATGAAGCCGCCCAGCTCGCCCATACGCCTCGCCCCCTAGCCCTGGGCCGGGATCGCCTGCTCCTCGATGCCGCCGGCGACGGCCGCCGCCAGCGCGCCATCCTGCGCCAGCGCGGCGCGCTCGGCCGCCTCCCGGAGGACGCGCTTGTAGTCGCGCGGGAAGACCTTGATCCACGAGCCGCGGAGCGCGTCCCACTCGGCCAGCGCCCGCTCGGCCACCGGCGAGGCGGTGCGCGCCGCGTGCTCCATCACGAGTGCGCGGATCTCCTCGAAGTCGGCGTCGCTCGGATCCTCGAGGTCGACGAGCTCCGGGTTGCAGCGCGCCGGGAAGGTCCCCTCCTCGTCGAGGACGTAGGCGAGCCCGCCCGACATCCCCGCCGCAAAGTTGCGGCCCGTCGCGCCGAGCACGACAACGCGGCCGCCGGTCATGTACTCGCAGCCGTGATCGCCGACGCCCTCGACGACGGCGTGGACGCCCGAGTTGCGGACGCAGAAGCGCTCGCCGGCGAGCCCGCGGAAGAACGCCTTTCCGCTGGTGGCGCCGTAGAGGACGGTGTTGCCGATGATCACGCTCTCCTCGGCGACGAACGCCGCTCCCTCGGGCGGGCGCACGGCCATGACGCCGCCGGACATGCCCTTCCCGGTGTAGTCGTTCGCGTCGCCCGAGAGCGTCAGCGTGACGCCCGCCGCCAGCCACGCGCCGAAGCTCTGGCCGGCCGACCCGCGGAGCGTCACCTCGATCGTGTCCTCGGGCAGCCCCGCCTCGCCGTACCGGCGCGCGATCTCGCCGGACAGGATGCCGCCGATCGCCCGGTGCTTGTTCTGGCACTCGATGTCGACGTGGACCCGCTCGCCGCGCTCGAGCGCCGGCTGCGCCTGCCGGATGATCTCGTGGTCCAGGTGGTCGTCGAGGACCGGGTCCTGGGGGCGCACGCGGCGCCGCGGCCACTCGGGCGGGCAGTCGGGTTGCGCGAGCAGGTGCGTCAGGTCCACCCCGCGCGCCTTCCAGTGCGCGATCGCGGCCTGCGCCTCGAGCATGTCGGTGCGGCCGATCATCTCCTCGAACGTTCGGAAGCCCATGTGCGCCATGTGCTGGCGCACCTCCTCCGCCACGAAGAAGAAGAAGTTGACGACGTTCTCGGGCTCGCCCTTGAACTTCTTGATCAGATCGGGGTCCTGCGTCGCGATCCCCACCGGGCACGTGTTCAGGTGGCAGGCGCGCATCATGATGCAGCCCAGCGTGATCAGGGGAGCGGTGGCGAAGCCCATCTCCTCGGCGCCCAGCAGCGCGGCGATCACGACGTCGCGCCCGGTCTTCATCTGGCCGTCGGTCTGCACGATGATGCGGTCGCGCAGCTTGTTCAGCACGAGCGTCTGCTGGGTCTCGGCGAGGCCGATCTCCCACGGCACGCCCGCAGACTGGATCGAGCTGACCGGCGAGGCACCGGTGCCGCCGTCGTGGCCCGCGATCACGACGTGGTCCGAGTTCGCCTTGGCCACGCCCGCCGCGACCGTGCCCACGCCGACCTCGGACACGAGCTTCACCGAGACGCTGCCGGTCGGGTTGGCCGTCCGCAGGTCGTAGATCAGCTGCTTCAGGTCCTCGATCGAGTAGATGTCGTGATGCGGCGGCGGCGAGATCAAGCCGACGCCGGGTGTCGAGTGGCGGATCTTCCCGATGTACTCGTCCACCTTGTGACCGGGAAGCTGCCCGCCCTCGCCCGGCTTCGCGCCCTGGGCGATCTTGATCTGCATCTGGTCCGAGTTGACGAGGTAGTGCGCGGTCACGCCGAACCGGCCCGAGGCCACCTGCTTGATCGCCGAGCGGCGAGAGTCCCCGTTCGGGTCGAGCACGTAGCGGCGCGGGTCCTCCCCGCCCTCGCCGGTGTTCGACTTGCCGCGCAGTCGGTTCATCGCGATCGCGAGCGTCTCGTGCGCGATCGACGAGATCGAGCCCAGCGACATCGCACCGGTCGAGAATCGCTTCACGATCTCGGAGGCCGGCTCGACCTCGTCGAGCGGCACCGAGTTCTCGCCGTCCCGGATCCTGAGCAGGCCGCGCAGCGTCATGCGCGCGCGCGACTCGTCGTTCACCCGCTTCGAGAACTCCTCGTAGGTCTCGCGGCCGCCGTGGCGCACCGCGTGCTGGACCAGCGCGACCGTCTCGGGGTTCCACTGGTGGCGCTCCCCGAAGCGCCGCCACTGATGGACCCCGCCGACCGGCAGGCGGTCCGCCGTCTCCGGGTAGGCGCGCCGATGGCGGGCCATGGCCTCGATCGCGACCTCGTCCAGCCCGATCCCGCCGATGCGGGAGGTCGTATGCGTGAAGTGCCTGTCGATCAGGTCCTTGTTCAGGCCCACGGCCTCGAAGATCTGCGCACCCGCGTAGGAGCGCACCGTCGAGATGCCCATCTTCGAGATCGTCTTGAGGATGCCCTTGCCCATCGATGCGACGTAGTTCTGCTCCGCCGCGTCCGCCGACTCGATGCCCGGCAGGAGCCCCTGGTCGTACATGTCGCGCAGCGTCTCGAGCGCGAGGTAGGGGTTGACACCGCTCGCGCCGTAGCCGAGCAGGCAGCAGATGTGGTGCACCTCGCGCGGCTCGCCGGACTCCACGACGAGGCCGGCCTGGAGGCGCGTCCCCTCGCGGACGAGGTGGTGGTGCACGCCGGCGGTGGCGAGCAGAGCTGGGATCGGCACGCGGTCGGCCCCGGCCGCGCGATCGGAGATGATGATCACGTTGTCGCCCTTGGCGATCAGCTCGGAGGCCTCGCGGCAGAGCCGGTCCATCGCATGCTCGAGCCCCTCCGGGCCCTCCGCGATCGGCCAGGTCGCGTCGAGGACGTCGGCCGAGAAGACGTGGTGGTCGACCTGCTTCAGCTTCTCGATCTCGAAGTTCCTGAGCAGCGGCTGCTCGATGATCAGCTGATGCGCGTGGTCGGCGGATGACTCGAACAGGTTCGACTGCGGGCCGACCGCGGTCTCCAGGCTCATCACGACGCGCTCGCGGATCGGATCGATCGGCGGGTTCGTGACCTGCGCGAAGAGCTGCTTGAAGTAGCTGTAGAGCGCCGGAGCCCTGTCCGAGAGGACGGCTAGCGCGAAGTCGTTGCCCATCGAGCCGGTCGGCTCGGCGCCGGTCACCCCGCCCATGTCACGCAGGGTCACGCGCAGATCCTCCTGGGAGTACCCGTACATCAGCTGGCGCGTGACGATCGGGTCGGCCGGCACCTCGGCCGGAGCGACGTCCTCGAGGTCGTTCAGGTGCACGGAGCGCTCGCGGTACCAGTCGCCGTACGGCTGGCGGTGGGCGATCTCGTGCTTGATCTCGCCGTCCTCGACCACCCGGCCCTTGTCCAGGTCGACCATGAAGATCTTGCCGGGCGCGAGCCGCCCCTTGCGGACGATCTGGTCGGCCGGGTACTCGAGCACGCCCGTCTCCGACGCCATGACGACGAAGTCGTCCTTCGTGACCTGCCAGCGGCCGGGGCGCAGGCCGTTGCGGTCGAGCGTGGCGCCGAGCAGCGTGCCGTCACAGAAGGCGACGCTCGCCGGGCCGTCCCACGGCTCCATCAGGCACGAGTGGAAGGCGTAGAAGTCGCGCAGCCAGTCCGGCATCGCGGTGTGGTTCTCCCACGCCTCCGGCACCATCATCATCAGCGCGTGCGGGAGCGAGCGGCCCGCCAGCACGAGCAGCTCGAGCGCGTTGTCGAAGGTCGCCGAGTCCGAGCCACCGGGCCGGATCGCGGGGATCACCTTGTCGAGGTCGTCTCCGAACAGGTCGCTAGCGAGCGTCGACTCGCGCGCGCGCATCCAGTTGATGTTGCCGCGCACGGTGTTGATCTCGCCGTTGTGGCAGATGAGCCGGTACGGGTGGGCGAGCTCCCAGCTCGGGAAGGTGTTGGTCGAGAAGCGCGAGTGGACCAGGGCGACAGCGCTCTTCAGGCGCTCGTCCTGCAGGTCCGGGTAGTAGCGCGGGAGCTGCGGGCTGGTGAGCATGCCCTTGTAGACGATCGTCTTCGAGCTGAAGCTCGGGATCGCGAGGTCCGGACCGGCCTCGCGCTCGATCACGCGCCGCGTGACGTAGATCTTGCGCTCGAACGCGTCCTGGTCGCCGTCGAGCCGCTTGCCGACGAAGACCTGGCGGATCGTGGGCTCGACCTCGGCCGCGCTCGGGCCCGGGACCGAGTTGTCCACCGGGACGTCGCGCCAGCCGAGCAGCGCCTGGCCCTCGGCCTCGACCACGCGGGCGATCAGCTGCTCGAGCGCGGCGCGCCGATCCGCATCGTCGCTGGGCAGGAACAGCATGCCCACGGCGTACTCACCCGCCGGGGGCAGCTCGAAGTCGAGCGCTCCGCGGAAGAACTCGTCCGGGACCTGGAGCAGGATCCCCGCCCCGTCGCCGGTGTCGATCTCGGCGCCGCTTGCTCCGCGGTGCTCGAGGTGGTCGAGCACGTGGAGCGCCCGAGCGACCGTCTCGTGCTTCTTCGCGCCCGTCAGGTCAGCAACCGCGCCGATGCCGCAGCTGTCGTGCTCGAAGCTTGGGTCGTAGAGGCCAGCGGCCTCGGGTCGCTTTCTCATGGGTCGTCTCTCGGAAGGAGTGTCGGCGGCGCGGCCCGAGGGCCAAGGTGAATCCACGATTGTACCCACGAAGGGGACGAAAACTAGGATCCGCTCGTGGACGCGCCAACGTTCCGGCCGCTGCGCCCCGCCTCTCCCGCCCGTCGCGTCATCGTCTTGATCGCGGGGCCGAGTCTGTGGGTGATCGCGCTCGCGATCCTGGCCTGGGTCGTCGAGCAGGGAAACGCAGTGGGGATCGGGCTGCTGGTGGCCTGTGCGTCGCTGCTGCTGGGTTTCGTCTACCTGCTGCCCCAGAGGCGCCTGCGCGACCGGCGGGAGCGCTGACAGCTGGAAACCGCCGCCCTCCTCCTGCTGGCATACGTCGCCCTGTACCCGATCGTGACGGCGGCCATCTGGGTGGCCGGCGGCCTCCTGTTCCGGTGGAGCGATGAGCGACTCGAGGCGAACGCGCCCCCGGAGGCATGGCCGGGCGTGACGGTTCTGATCCCCGCCTTCAACGAAGCCGCGCTCATCGGGACCACGGTCCGAGCGACCCTCGCGGCGGACTACCCCCATCTCGAGGTGCTCGTCCTGGACGACGGGTCCACCGATGACACAGCCGTGGCGGCGAGCGCCGGCGGGGCCGGAGACAAACGGCTCGAGGTGATCCGCGACCCCGTCAACCGTGGCAAGGCGGCGCGCCTCAACCTGGGTTTCGAGCGCGCGCGCCACGACCTCGTGCTCGTCAGCGATGCGGACACCCACCTGCATCCCGCGGCGCTGAAGCTGCTTGTCATGCGCCTTCTTCGGTCGGACAGGGCGGCGGCGGTGGCCGGCGCACCCCACGTCACGAACAGAAACCGCGTGCTCGAAGCGCTACAGGTGCTCGAGGCCGCCTCGATCATCGGTCTCATCCGCCGGACCCAGGCGCTCTCCGGTGCGGTCGGGACCGTCGCCGGCGTGGTCGGGCTGTTCCGGCGCGACGCAGTGATCGCGGCCGGCGGCTACGACGGCCGGATGGCGACCGAGGACATCGACCTGTCGTGGCGTCTGCTGCTCGACGGATGGCAGACGCTGTACGAGCCGCAGGCGTTCGTCGGCATGCAGGTGCCGTCCACCCTGCGCGCCCTGTGGGCACAGCGCAAGCGCTGGGCCCGGGGCCAGGGAGAGGTGATGCGCCGTCACTTCGGGTCGGTGCTGCGCTGGCGAAACCGGCGGCTGTGGCCGCTGGCGCTCGAGAGCGCCGCCTCGCTCCTATGGGTCAGCGCGCTCGCTCTCAGCCTGCTCCTGACGGTGTTCGGACTGCTCGCCGACGCCGACGTCGACCCGTTCGGGCTCGGGCTCGCGTGGGGCATCGCGATCTCGGTGATCGCGACGATCCAGCTCGCGTTCGCGCTGACGATCGACCTCTACAACGACCGCCGGGCCATGCTGGCCTTCCTGCTCGGGCCGCTCTACCCGATCGCCTTCTGGATGATCTCCGCGGCGGCGGCGCTCCGCTCTCAGACCGTCGGGTTGGCGCGCGGCCCGGCCGACGCGGATGTCACCTGGGACGTTCCGCGCGAGCCGCTCGACGACGGGGAGGCATAGAAAGGGCCCGCCGGAGCGGGCCCTTCCCGTAGCTGGTCGATAAGCCGGATCCTGTCGTGTACAGCCATCCATCTGTGCGACCTACCTGGAGCTCGGCGAGCAGCGTCAGCGCTCCTGCTTGGTCTTGCACCGGGTGGGGTTTGCCTTGACGCGGACCTGTCACCAGGCCGCCGGTGCGCTCTTACCGCACCTTTTCACCCTTGCCGGCGAGGACGGCACGTGCGTCGCCCCCGCTTAGGCGGTTGTTTTCTGTGGCACTTTCCCGCGGCTTTCGCCGGGTCGCTCTCGCGACCACCCCGCTCTGCGGTGTCCGGACTTTCCTCGAGCGGTTTTCTCTCCGCCCGCGGCTGCATGACCAACGGGGTCAAGTCTAGGTCCGCACGCCCCCGATTTCTCACGGTGGCACGGATTTCTCGACCTCTGCCCGAAGGATCCGTGCCACCGCCCGGGTGGCCGGGGCCTGTCGCGGGCGTCAGACGTATTGGATGACGCTGCGAATGCCGTCCTGGTGGTGCATCAGGTCGAAGCCGCGGTTGACCTCGTCGAGCGAGATCCGGTGCGAGATGAACGAGTCGACGTCGATGTCGCCCGCCAGGTAGCGGTCGACGAGCTCCGGCACCTGGTCGCGGCCCCTGACACCGCCGAACGACGCGCCGATCACCTTCCTCCCGGTGATCAGGTAGCGCGGCACGATGTCGACGGTCTCGCCCGCCCCCGCGACGCCGGCCACGCAGCAGACCCCCCAGCCCATGCGCGCCGACTCGACCGCCTGGCGCATGACCGCGACCAGGCCCGTCGCCTCGAACGTGAAGTCCGCCCCGAAGCCGCCGGTCTCCTCGAGCACGCGGTCCACCACGCCGTCGCCCCCCGGCCAGGTGTCGGTGGCGCCGTGGCGCCGGGCGAGCTCCAGCCGCTCCTCGGACGGGTCGACGCAGATGATCCGCTCGGCGCCCTCGAGCCGGCATCCGGCCACGGCCCCGAGTCCGACCATCCCCGCGCCGAACACGACGCAGGTGCTGCCCGCCTCGACCCGCGCGCGGTACATGGCGGCGCCCAGGCCGGTCGAGAGGCCGCACGCGAACAGGCAAGCCGCCTCCAGCGGCGCGCCCGGGGAGACCTTCGCCAGCGCGATCTCGGGCATCACCGTCGCCTCGGCGAAGGTCGAGCAGCCCATGAAGTGGCGCAGCTCCGCGCCGTCCCGCGAGAGGCGGGTGGTGCCGTCGGGGAGGTATCCGGCGTTCTGCTGCTCGCGGATCGCCACGCAGATGTTCGTCCTGCCGGAGCGGCAGTTGACGCACTCGCGGCACTGCGGCGAGAAGAGCGTGACGACGTGATCGCCCGGGGCGAGCGACGTGACGCCCTCCCCCACCTCCTCGACGATGCCCGCGCCCTCGTGACCCAGGACGCAGGGGCTGTACCCGGACGGGTCGACTCCCGAGGCCGAGTACATGTCGGTATGACAGACGCCGCAGGCGTGCAGCCGCACGAGGACCTCACCCGCCCGCGGCGGCGCCAGCTCGACCTCTTGAACCTGGAGCGGCTCGCCGAAACGCTCGAGCACTGCGGCGCGGATCTGCATGGGCGCAGTCTCTTCGCCCGCCGGAGGCCGGTCAAGCGCCGCGAGCGCCAGGTGGCTAGAACAGGCGGGTGCCGCAGTCGGCGCAGCGGACGCCGTGCGACTGGGCCCGAAGGTCGCCGGAGCAGACGGGGCACTCGGCGACGCCGTGGGCCTGAGTCTCCTCGTGCGCGCGCTCGAGCAGCTCGCCTATCGCAACGCCGCGGTTCCGGCGGAACGGCCGGGCGTTAGGCGTCGTGCTTACGGGTGCGGTTGCGACCGCGGCCGTCACGTGACCCTCCGACACAGCCCGACCACGCGGCCGATGATCTGCGCGTCGCGCGTGCGAATCGGCTGGTGAGCCTCGTTCTCCGGCTGGAGGCGGACGTGGTCCTTCTCCTTGAAGTAGCGCTTGACAGTCGCCTCCTCGCCCACCAGCGCCACGACGATCTGCCCGTTCCGCGCGGTCTGCTGCTTGCGCACGGTCACGTGGTCGCCGTCGAGGATCCCGGCGTCCTTCATCGAGTCGCCGCGGACGCGGAGGATGAACTCGCCGTCCTCGCCCCCCGCTATCGGGGGCACCTCGACGTAGTCCTCCACGTTCTCCTCGGCGAGGATCGGCGCGCCGGCAGCAACCTGACCGACGAGCGGGAGGCCGGCCGGCGCGACCAGGCTCTTCGCCTTGTCCACCAGCACCTCGATCGCGCGCGGCTTCGTGGGGTCGCGCTTCAGGAGGCCGAGCTTCTCCAGGTTGGCCAGATGCGCGTGGACCGTGGACGACGAGGTCAGTCCGATTGCCTTGCCGATGTCGCGGACGGTCGGCGGGTAGCCGTGCTCGCCCGAGTACCGCCTGATGAAGTCGAAAATCTCCTGCTGACGCTTCGTGAGGCTGAGCTCCACCATGGACTACCTCCTGAGGGCTGAGACGAACATGTGTTCGACACTCTAGGAGGCTCGGCGGACGACTTCAACCCCCGCTGCGCGATGAGTCACCGCATCTATACTCGGCGCCAGTCACGCGCCTGTGGCGGAATTGGTAGACGCGCAAGGTTGAGGGCCTTGTGGCCTGTATGGGCCGTGGGAGTTCGAGTCTCCCTGGGCGCACTGAAAGGCCGCTGCTTTAGCAGGCCTTTTGCCCCGGATAGCATGGGGAGCGAAGCAACCGAGGGATGGACTTGCGGGCAGGGAGTTCGCGGTCGTGACGTATCGGAGGGCACGTCCTGCTGCCCTCGGCATCGCCTTGCTCTTCGCCTTCGGACTCCCCGCTCCATCGTTGAGCCAGGGCCCGGGGCCGTCGGGCACCCTGGCACCCATCCAGATCACCGCTGACGGCTTCAAGCCCCAGGTGCTGGTCGACCAGATCGGGACAGCACATGTGATCTGGACGAAGAAGCGGCAGCCCGACGGCGGGGCCGACGAGCTCCATTACTGCCAGATCCCGCGCGGCGGAAGCAGCTGCGCTCGCGAGCAGACCTTCGTTCCACCCGAGGAGCCCGCCGAGTTCAACCGCGAGTACGGCGCCTCGCGAATCCTCCAGACCGCAGACGACGAGATCGTGCTCGTGACGCACCGCAACCCGGCGGTTGTCGTCTCCGATGAGGAGACCCACGAGCCCGATCCCGCCTGCTACGACAAGCACCCCGGGGACCCGGACGCGTGTTACGGGTCCTCGCACAACTCGACATGGGCCTACATCAGCCACGACGGCGGCGCGTCGTTTGGTCCGGCGCATCTGCTCGGCACCGGCCGGACGACAGGAGACCCGGCCGCCCTGATCGGCGGGCGCGAAGACCCCCGGCTGGCATTGATCTCGGACACGGAGACCGGTGGGACCATCTTCCAGGCCGTCAGCCCGCGTGGCTACAGCCGTCAAGCGGCCAACCTCTCGGACCCGGACCCGAACCGCGCTTACTCGGGCAGCGTCGCCGCTATCGGAGGACGGGCGCCAATAGCCGCGTTCGCCGATGCGGGTGGCGGCGTGTTCGTCCGCGTGTGGCCGGGCGCCGGCGCGGTCAACGAGGCCGCGAGCTGGCGGCCGGCGATCCGGATCGGGGGCGACGGCTCCTCGAACCCCCGTATCGCCGGCGGCTCACGCGGACCATTCTTGATGTACCGAACGGACATGGCCGGGGCGACACGTTACGTCGTACAGCAGCTCGACACGAACGGCAGGGCGAAGGGCAGCCCGACGGTTGTCAGCGGGGAGGACGTGGGCCTGGGGGACCGCGACTTCTTCCAGGACTCGAGTGGCGGCCTACACGCCGCGTGGGCACATGTGGTGAACGGCAAGGCGATGATCAGCCACCGCTATCGCCCGCCTCGCCGATCGACGTTCGAGCCGGCGAAGACGCTTTTGACCGCGCCGGCCGGGGGCATCGACCTCTTCGACATCTCGGCGGCGGAGGATGGCGGCGGCTTCGCGGTCTGGTCGAACTCGTCCACCGACCACGGAGTGATTACGGCGGTTCCGTTCGGCAGCCAGGCACCGTTGCTCGACGTGCGCGTGACGGGCGTGGAGGTAACGCAGGCAATCCAGGCATTCGACCTGCCGGCACGCAACCCGAGCCAAGCACCCGCGCCTGTCGCCTACAAGGGGGCGCTCCTGGGTTCGCTGGGAAAGACAGTCGTACGCGTGTACGCGAACTCGCGCGGCGCGTTGCCGGCGGGTACCGCCACGCCGACAGTCCGCCTGCGCATGTTCCGAGACGGCAAGGAAATCGGGACCTACTCGTCGGTCAAGCACCTGCTGCCCGAGTTCTCCCCGCCGAGCCTGCAGGCGAGCGGGGCTACGACGGTGCCTCGCCAGGATCGCCTGACGGTGAACCGCGCCTACACCTTCACGATCCCGTGGGGGTGGACGTACGGAAACACCACGCTCGTGGCGGAGATCAACCCGCCGGGCCTCATGCCGTCGGTCGGTGAGTGCTCGCGCTGCCTGGCAAACAACAGCTTCACCCTGACCGGCGTTTCCTACCGCAAGACGACCGACGTGATCATCCATCCGATCACGCTGAAGGTGAACGGCGAGCTGCCGGCCGGATTCCCCCTGATGGAGCCCATCTTCGCCAAGCTGAAGGCGACATCGCCGCTTCATATCGAGGTCCAACCGAACCTCGCGCTCTACGACGCCAGCTACATCGAGAACGAGCCCGACTGGGACCGCGGTGAGAAGGGGGCCGAGGCCCGCGAGATCGTCGAGGACTGGTCCGAGGACTACACGAACGAGCTGTCGTCGCGCTATCCCATCGGGATCTTCCCGGACTCGAGCACGATCGGGGGGCAGACCAACGGGGGCGGCAAGCTCTACGGTGACAAGCAGCCTCAGTCGGTGACCGCCGACTCGCCCCTGCTGGCCGAGGTCGCGCACGAGGTGGGGCACGGGCTCGGGCTTCCCCACGCCGGCCAGAACTGCCCGCAATCGGGACCCGGCCAAGACCAGGAGGGTCAGTTCTGGACGCCCGACAACCGCGGCCTGCTCGACGGCATCGGGCTCGACCGCTCGGAGCCCTCGCCCTATGAGATCGTTGCGTCGGGCGCGCCCGGGAAGCCGGCGGAGATGTTCGACCTCATGTCCTATTGCGCCCTCGGCGAGGACAGTCTCTCGTGGACAACGATCCACAACTGGAACTACGCGGTCCTGTTCCGGGCCCCGCCGCAGACATCGCAGACATCGGCGAGCGCCGCGGGCTCTCCGGCCGGCCGGACGCTCAGGGTCGTCGGCTTCTTCAACAAGGGAAGCACCGAGGTCGCGAGCGTCGGCCCGGACGTGGCTCCGGCTACGCCGATCGAGACAGGCGCGCCCCTCTCGCTCGTGGCGCGCGATGCGGCTGGCGCCGAGCTCGCTCGCTCCGGCGTCGAGATCGAGCGCAACAGCGATGCATCCGGCTTCGCGACCCTCACGGGCTATGTGGCCGCTCCAGGAGCGGCGTCAGTGGCGTTCGAGCGGGGTGGCGCCCAGATCGCCGCGCGCACTCGCAGTGCGGCAGCGCCATGGCTCAAGCTGTTGTCGCCCAAGGCTGGAACGAAGATCGGGACGAAGGCAAACACGTCGATTCGCTGGCGCGTGACGGACAGCGACGCCGGAGACCAGCTGCTCGCCGCCGTCCAGTACTCCGCCGACGGCGGCCGGGATTGGAAGACGGTCGCGTTCGGCGAGAGCCGCGGGCAGGTGCGCCTGCCGAGCCGGTTCTTCACAGCCTCTCGCCGCGCGCGTGTGCGCGTGACTGTGAACGACGGATTCAACGAGACGGCCGTGACGTCCCCGCAGCTGCGGTCGCTCGGCGGACCTCCGGCTGTCTCGATCACGAGCCCGCTGCGGCGGACGTCGCTCGCCGCCGGCTCGGTGTTGCTTCTGGAAGGGAGCGCATACGACGACCGCGTGCGGCGTTTGACCGGCAGGCGGCTTCAGTGGCGAGTCGGACGGCGCGGGGTGGGCCGCGGCGAGCAGGTGACGGTCGGCGGGCTGCCCGCCGGGCGACACAAGGTGACACTGCTGGCGCGCGATTCTCGCGGCCGGCGGGGCAGCCGTTCGGTGACGGTCCGGATACGGGGTGTCAAGCCGCTCTTCACGCTCTTGCGCGGCCCAAAGCGCATTTCTCGTCAGGCCCGTGTCGTCTCGCTACGGGTTGCGACGACCCTGCCGGCCACGTTGGTGGTGGGCGGCAAGCGCTTCTCGGTATCGCCGCGGTCTCGCGCCATCTCCGTGCCGATTCGCCGGGGTCGCGGAAACCTGAACGTCCGGCTCGAGCTCCGCTCAGGCGGGAAGCGAACGCGGCTGAGGCTTCCGATCGCCCGCCGCTAGGCCACGACGCCCCGGCCCTGGTGCAGGAGGCGGAAGGGAGTCCTGCCGCGGCGGTCAGTCGGATCTTCAGCAGACGCCCTGCGGCGGAACGTCAAGCGCCGGAGCGGTGGCGAGCGAGCCCCCAGCGACGGCAGTCCTCCCTGGGCCCGGCTCACCGGGGGTCCCCCACCAGTTGCCTTCCGCGCTGACCTCGTAGCCCATTACGAACGCGGCCAGAGTGCCGCCGCCGACACAGTTCCCGCCGGCGCTTCCCAGCGCACCGCCGCCGAGGTCGAGCGTGCTCTCGGTCGTCGAGCCGAGGTCCTCGAAGGTCACGTTCGCTACTCCCGACCCAGTCCCCTTGCTGTCGCTCAGGTCCGAGCGCTCGACCTTCACGGACAGTTTTTCGAGCCCGGTCTCGTTCCCCACGCGGAGGTTGGCGCCGCGGTTCCCGGTGATCGTCGAGTCCGCGATCGTGAGGCTGAGCTCGGCTGTGGGCCCCTCGCCGTTGGCAACCGCAGAGCCGAACGTGATCCCGTTGTTGGCACAGTCCGTTAGCTGCGACTCGCGAACCGCCAGCTCCACCACGTTGCCCGCCCCCGCGCTGGCGGAGAGGAGGCAGTCCGAGTTGTTGCCGGGGATGACGAATGTGTTGCCGAAGCCCGTGCCCGCGTGCCCCGTGGACTTCTCCGCGACCACGTCGACGAGCTCCATGCTGAGCCGCGCGTTCGTGCCGAGCGCGAGCTGCTCGAGCACGTCGCCCGGGGTACCGGAGAACGTGCTGTCGCGCACCACCACTCGCGCGCGGGCCCCGTCCCCCATGCTCACGAACTCCAGGCCGTTGGCTGAGAACCCGCCGCGGTTCTGGGGGTTTGTGTAGGTGTTCCGTTCGACCGTGGCGTTCAGCGTCGAGGGCCCGCTGGGATTCACGAACACGCCCTCGCTGTCGGCACCCTCGGGCCCGCCCACGTCGCCCTCGTTGCCGAGGTTCGTCTGCGCGTTTCGGTCGAGCGTCGCCACGAGCCTCGCCTTCTCTCGGGTCTGAAGCCCGATCGCCAGCACCGACTCGAAGTCCTCGCCCTGGCTCAGGTCGCGGACGGTGTTGCGGTCGATCTCCGCGCGGAACTCCGCGGTCCCGGAGAGACGCACGTCGATGCCGTCGCCGCACTCGGCGTCGTGCACCCGGTTCCCCAGGATTCGCCCGCGTCCGGAGCCACGATTCGCGTCGAGCATGATCCCCGCCCACCCGTTCATCAGGCCGTCGCTGATCGGAATGCCCGCCCCGGGCACGGTCGTCGGCACGTTGAAGGGTGGAATGTGGAAGCCCGGCGTGCACGAGGTGTTGTGGCCGGAGACGTCGTTGCCGCGAACCACCGCGCCCGTCACGTTTCGCCCGTAGATCGCACCACGGAGGGCCCCGGCGATCTCGAGGTTGCGGACCGTCGCGCCATCCGCAAGCCTGACCGCATCGCCCGCATGGCGCTGCGCCTTGGTGTTCGTGATCCGGGGAGCCCGGCGTGCGGGCTTCCTGGCGAGCACGCTCGGACCGCCGCCGACGAGGGTCTGCCGCCGCTTCAGCCGGATGCCGCCATCGAGCGGTCGCGCGCTGCGCGGCGACGGACGCACAACAATCCGATCGCCGCGCCGAGATACCCGCTCGACCCGGGCGAGCGAGGCAAACGGGGCCTCTCGTGAGCCGTCGCCCCCCGCTTTGGCAGTCGCGCTGACGTAGAGCGTGCGGGCGTTCGCGTCAGCCGCCAGGACGGGAACCGCCAGGGCAAGGACGGCCAGCACACGAGACACCCGCATACGAACCGAAACGCGGGCGCATCGACCGAACTTGCGCACGAGCGGCGGTCAGTTAGGGTCGACCGATGCTCCGCAGCCTGGCCGTCTCGCTGGTGACCGTCGCGGGGCTCCTTCCGGGTACGGTCGCCGCGGCCGCCGTGACGCCCTTGACGCTCGGCAAGGGCGATTTCCCGAGCGTCGCGGTCGGCGGCGACGGCACCGCCCACGTCGCGTGGCGCGGGCCAAGCGATGGGTCGAACGTGAGTCAACTGATGTTCTGCCGGGTGCCAAAGGGTGCGAGCGCCTGCGCGGGCGGGGCGCGTGCGCTGCCGGTGCCGGGCACCGGCGAATCACGGCCGTTCGTGCTCCCTTATGAGCGCGGCATCGTCGTCGTGCAGAGCCGTCTCTCGAACGACCCGGCGGTCCGTGGCCTGTACGTGATCATCTCGACCGACGGTGGCGCCACGTTCGGAACCGCGTACAAGGCCGCGGACGTCGGGCTGCTGCTGGACGCGGTCGGGGGCCCTGGGTCCACGGTCTCGGCGGTCGGCTCGTACGCCTCCAACCTGCGCTACGTGAACTTCGCATTCGGCATACCGGAGACACCGTTCGCGACGCTCTCGTCGCCGGGCACCGGGGACCTCGGAGCCGTCGCCCTCCTCAACGCCGCCACCCCCTTCGTCCTCCTGTACGACGGCTCGGGCAACGCCGCCTGGCGGCACTACGACGGGAGCGGGGACCTGAACGACGAGGCGAACTGGAGCGCGGCGTCGACGCCGGGCTACCTGGGCGAGCAGCCGGGGCTCGCGCACGGGACGCTCGGGCTGTTCGCGACCGGCCGCCTCGGACCGACCTCGACGCGTCCGGCCGTGCGCAAGTTCGCCGGCACCGGCTTCGCGGCTCCGTCAACGATCGATACGACGAGCGCCAACCCTGTCATTGCGGAGGACGGCGGCAAGCGCCTGCACGCCGTGTACGGCGGCTTCGACCTCAGGCACGCCGTCAGCGACAACGGCACAGCCTGGCGGGCCGAGACGCTCGTCAAGGCCGCGTCGCCGTCGGGCCTGCCGTACCTTGCCGGCGGCCCCGGCCATACCGGCGCCGTCGTCTACTGGAGCGGCGGCGAGGTCCACCTCGCGCGACTGGGCACGACGACTGCTGCCGGCACGGGCAAGAAGACGATCGCGGTGGCGGGAGGCAAGGTCACGCTGAAGGGCCCCCGAGCGTGCGTGCCCCCCAACGAGTCCTTCGTCGCCCGGGTGACATACAAGCGCGACGGACGCCTTCGGAAGGTGACCCGCGTCGACTTCCTCGTCGACGGCCGCCGCGACGCGCGCGACCGCAAGGCGCCGTTCCGGGAAAGCATCCTGCAGCTCAACGCGCCCGCCGGCACGACACATTCGCTCAAGGCGCGCGTGAAGATCAAGGTCCGCGGCGAGGAAAAGCTGCTGACGCGGACGCTCCGCGTCAAGTTCCAGTACTGCTCGTCATAGCGTTCCGCCGTCTCGGAGCCCAGCCGCTTCGAGCGCCTCCTCCTTGTTGCGGAAGGTCTCTTGCCGAACGATCAGCCCGTTCTTGAATGTGGCGACGAAGGCGATCAGGTCGCCCACGGCAATCTGGCTCACCCGGCCCGCTCCACCCAGATGAGCGACCACAATCACCTTGTCCGGGCCCGCGTCGATCAGCTCTTCGAGCTCGAGGCTGTAACCGGAAAGGTTCTCCCGGTTCTCCTCGAAGATCGGGCGGATCGCTTCCTTGCCACGGTGGGTCCCCAATAGGAGCGTTACGAACTCCACCGCAGGGTCGTACGCCTCCATGAGAGCGTTGAGGTCACCTCGGTTGTACGCCGCGGCTGCGGACCGCGCGATCTCCAAGTTCTCCCGCGACATCGCCCGTGCAGTATCTCGTGACGGCTGATACCCCCCCATGCGGCGCCGAGTATGCCGCGGAATTGTTAGGGTCGCCTTAGGGGGAGGAGCCGATGAGGATCAGATGCTGCCGGTCGGAGCCGCGCTGCCGTGCGTGCCCGATCATGCGCCATAAGGAACTTCGGGAGATTCGCGAGCTCGGTGCGCCGGCCGCCGGCCGCGAGCTGCCTCCGCATCTGGCCGGCCTCCCCGAGTGCCTGCACAAGTACGCCCCGCTCTTCGCGGAGCCGTTCGCCCAGTCGCAGGCCTCTGACGAGGCGACCGCGGCTTAGCCGACCGACGGGCCGCGCGCCGCGCCGAGGTTGCCGCCGTCGCGGGCGACGAACTCCTCGAGCATCATCGGGAAGTCGCGCACCCGCTCGGCCACCTTGAGTAGCGACTCCATCGCGGCCTCCTCCTCGACCTGCTCCTCGACGAACCACTGGAGGAACACCTCGCTGGCGTGGTCGCGCGTCTCGCGGGCGGTGTCGAAGAGCCGCCCGATAGCGACCGTGTTCTCCCGCTCCTGCTCGAGCGCGGCCTGGATCGGCGCGACGTGGTCGTCGAAGTTCCCCCGCGGTGCCGGCACCTGGCCGAGGTCCAGACGCCCCCCGCTCTCGAGCAGGTAGTTGACGATCTTCATCGCGTGCTCGCGTTCCTCCCCGGCCTGGCCGTAGAAGAACTTCGCGAGCTGCGGGTAGGTCTGCGCGTCGTAGAAGGCGCCCGTCGCCACGTATTGGTGCGCGGCCGCGAACTCGCGCGCGACCTGTTCGTTGAGACCGGCTACGAGACGTTCAGACGGCGGCATCGAGTCCTCCTTGGGGCAGGTTGGTCAAGCCTACCCGGCACACCAGCGGGGCTTCTCATCCCCGGGACTAACTGTTCGGAGGCGGCATCGCCACCGGCGGCTCCGGCGTGTGAATGATCTCGATCTTGGTGTTCTCGCGGATCGTGCCGAAGGCGTAGAACACGAACGGCTTCGTGTTGGGGCCGAAGACGCCGATGGCGAACACGGGCGGATCGTCGGGCAGGAAGTCCGCGCCGTCGAAGGCGAAACCTGGATGCTGGAAATGGAACCCGGTGAACCACAACGCCGCGACATCCGTCTTCGGGTCGATGCAGTCGGGATCCGTAAAGAACTCTTGGTAGGTCTCGGTGGGTCCCTTGATGACGGCGATCTGCAGCGAAACCAGTGGATCGGCGGCGGGCTTTTCGGGGTTGAAGAGGACCATCTCGATGTCGCTCAACTGGAACTCCCCGTCGGTGGTGTTCGTCAGCTGTACGGATCCGCAGTCATTGGTGACCGAACCCGACGCCGCCTTGAACTCGAGCGGCCCACGGGGCCGCGGAGTGTTGGCACCGAACGTCTCGGGCCTCGGGACGACCTTCACCTTCCCGACGACCTGATACGTGAAGCCGCCCTGCGCGCTTTCCAGATACATGCGCGAATCGATGTGCAGCTCGTAGGCGCCGCACCGATACATGTTCTCGAACAGCGCCTCGTAGAAATCATCGCCGCCGCCCAACACGGCGAGCTGGCGCGCCAAGAAAAGCAAGTAGGTGCCCGCGGTCGGGTCGCCCAGCTTCGGGCATAGGCTCACCATGCAGTCGCCGGCGGCCGCGAACATTTCGGCGACGATGGGGAGCGCGGACACGGCCTGGATCCCGAGCAGCTGAAGCTGCCGGTCGAACGACAACGCGATGCTGATGGCCGTGTTCGCGCCGCGGAGCGCCTTGACGGAACAGGTGGTGCGCAGCGCCGCCAACGCCTGGTCCAGAAGCGGGTCGATCAGCCGCTTGCGCTCGAGCTCGTACGCCTCGACTAGCTCCTCCGAGTCGAGGCCCCTCCTCAAGATCTCCGCAACCGCCTGCTGCATCCGGTGGATGCCGGCCCCCGGATAGAGGATCGCCTGGATGTCCTGCAAGGTGGCCGTCGACCAGTCGAAGGCGCTCACGGTCGAGAAGTGGGTGATCGAGACGACCGGCCCGCCGGTCGGCACGAACTTGCGTTTCTCGCCCCTTCCCTTCAAGCGCACCGGTGGTGGCAGCAGGTGGAGATCCCGCCCGTCGCCTTCGCTGCCCATGAATCCAATCCGGGTGCGCTTGGCAGCCTTGCCCTTTCGGGCGAACCGCACGGTCGCGGGCTTGGCCAGCTGCAGCCCCTCGGGGAGCAGCTGGATACCCGCGACCATCCCCTCGTCGGTCACCTTGCTCTTGACCTTCTTGAGCGGCGCCGCCGTGACGAGCGTGTCTTCCAGCACCGCTTCGGGCGGGAACTTCACCGTCATCTTGGTGCCGTTGCGGGCCTTTACCTTGATCGTCCCGCCACCCGTCACGGTCACAAACGCGGAAGACGAGCGAGCCTCGCTGACAACAACCTTCGCGTGGATCGGTCCGCGCTGGGGCTTCTTCGCTGTCGCTGACGTCGGGGTCGCGCCGATCGCCAGAGCGATCGCAGCGACCAGTGCCATGGTGCCCGAGACCCGTCTCATGTCGACCTCCTGGAGGACTCAGTCGCGACGACGAGACTGTCCGTGAGGTCGTTGGTCGGCCTGGCGAGCGGTTCCGCAGCAGCGGCAATTGCCGTATTACGACCATACGCCTGCTTGGCGCGTTAAGCAACAAAGTCATGCCGCGCAGACGCGGGGCGCGGGAGCCTATTTCGGCAGCGAGACCATCTGGAAGACCAGGTCGTTCGAGTCGAAGCTCGCGTGCGCGGTGGGGCTTTGCGACCCGACGCGGTATGACAAGACCGTCCCGTCATCAGCCACGAAGAACAGCCGGTCCCCCTCGCTCGACCACGCCATCGCCCGGTAGTCCGCGTCCACCTCGGCGGAGCCGGGAATCACCCGCGCATGGCCGCCTCGGACGTCGACGATGCCCAGCCCGTTGTTGACCGGAAGCGCGACATGCGACGCGTCCGGCGAGAACGCGCCGACGTACCCGCCGCTCCACCGACGGCCGTCCGGCGGCGCGACCCGAGTGATCTCTCCCGTGCGAGTGTCGGTCAGCGCGAGCTTCGAACAAGGTTCGCCGCACGACGCCACCAGGCTCCCGGACGTGTCGACAGGAAACGCACCGGGGATCCGCAGCGTGAATCCGCGTTCTTCGAGGCTCCACAGCCTGAGACTCTGCGGATACTGGAACAGGAGCCCGGACGTAACAGCGGCGGCGGGCCACAGCCCCCTCGGCGGTCGCATGCTCCTGAGGACCCTTCCGTCCAGGTCGACCTCGCGTACCGCGCTCAGCCCGCGGCGGTGAGGGCCGCCCAGCCTCCCGGGCGCGAGCATCCCCAGCCACACGCGGCCGTCGCGCGCCGACGGGACGGTTATCCAGCCGTCGCCGAGGCGGGCGGCCTGCGGGCGACCGGGAGCGGCGGGGTCGTAGGCCGTCGTCCGTCCCACCGAGCCGATGACGAGCTCGCCGCCGGTCGAGATCAGGCAGAAGGGCGTGTCGCCGCAGCTCATCCGGAGTCGCAGTGGCTCGATCTCCCCGGCGGCCAGGTCGATCTCGAACAATCCCTCGCGTGAGCCGACGCGGGCACGGGCGAAGAGGACGTCCCGTTCCGCGCCCCCGGCGGTCGACGCCACGTTTGGCCCATCGGGCCGTTTAGCCGCGTCGTCGCCACCGCCGCCGAGCAGGAGGACCCCTGCGATGACGAGCGCGAGAATCGCTGCGCCGGCCGCATAGCCGAGGCGCCTACGCCGGGCGCGGCGACGCGCCTCCTCGATGAGCGCCTCCAACTCCTCGGACGTTCGATCGGGTCGGTGAGGCGTCTCAACCGTCATCAGATAAAGCTACTATGACTAGCACCATGCTCCGAGTCAAGGTCGATCGCGAGGAACCGCTCGACCTGCACGAGCAGGTGGCCGCCCAGATCCGGCGCGCCATCGCCGACGGGGAAGCCGCGCCTGGGGACCGCCTCCCGCCCGCCGGCGACCTCGCCGCCGTCATCGGGGTCAACAAGAACACCGTCCTGCGCGCACTTCGGGCACTTCGGGACGAGGGGCTGCTCGAGTTCCGCCGTGGCCGCGGAATCTCGGTCGCCGCCACGAGCAGCCAGGGTGAGGTGCTCGCCCGGGCCCGGGAGCTCGTGGACTTCGCGAGAGAGCGGGGCTACCGGCGAGAAGAGCTCGTGCGGATCATCGACCGCATGGGTTGAACTAGGAGCAGGCCCGCCACCGCCGAGCCGCCGCCGTGCTGGATTTACCACCCATGTGGTGGCAAACGTCGCTTTGCTCCCGGCAAGGCGCCATCGTCTAGAGCGGTGGACCGTACGCGTAGTCGTCCAGCGGGAACGACCTGCTGGCCTTCTGCGCATGGCGGGCCGAGGTCGGCCTGAGGAACGGCGCGTCCCCGTGGTGGTCGAAGTAGTAGCTGTTGGCGGTCGCGCAGTTGCTCGAGAACCAGAGCGAACGCGACATCCGCTTCTCGACGAGCGAATGGAAGCGATCGGTCGCTTCGGGGGTCACCTCGACCCGTGTGGCGCCGCGCTCCCTGGACGCCCTGATGACGCGGATGATGTGCCGGGACGCGGTCTCCACCAGGACGTGCCACGACGCGCCGGTCCAGCCGTAGGGACCGAAGATCATGAAGTGGTTCGGGAGGCCGGGCATGGCGACGCCCTCGTATGACTTCAGCCGGTTCCGCTCGTAGTGGGTGGCCAGGTCGAACCCGTTCGTGCCGCGCACGGGCGTGCGCCGGTAGTTCTCGGGATCGGACGCCAGCCTGAAGCCGGTGGCCAGCACGATCACGTCGGCCGGGCGCTCTCGGCCGTCGGCGGTTCTGATGCCGCGCGCGGTCACACGCTTGATGCGGTCGGTGATCAGCTCGACGTTGTCGCGGTTGAACGTCCTCAGATAGTGGTTCGACACGCTCGGCCGCTTGCAGCCCATCCCGTAGTCCGGCGTGAGCTTGCGCCGCAGCTCGGGGTCGCGCACCTGCTGCTTCAGGAAGCGCTTGTTCGAGCGCTCGATCCAGCCCGCCGCGAACCGGACGCGGCGGTAGTTCACCACCAGGAACACGAGGATGAACTCGACGATCGCGCTGGCCACGAGGCGCGTCAGCCGCTGCGTCAGCGGCACGCGCCGGAAGAGCCCCTTGATCCAGCCCGGTATCCGCGGGTCGAACTTGGGCGCCACCCAGATCGGGGTGCGCTGGTAGACGTCGAGCTGGGCGAGGTCGCGCGCGATCGCGGGCACGATCTGGACCGCGCTTGCGCCCGTGCCGAGAATGGCCACGCGGCGGCCGGCGAGCTCGACGTCGTGGTCCCAGCGGGCCGAGTGCACGAGCTCGCCCTCGAACTGGTCGAGGCCAGGGAGCTCCACCGGCTTCGGGTCCACGAACGCGCCGATCGCGCTGACCACGAACCGCGCCGTGACCTCGCCGCCGTTTACCTCGAGGCGCCAGAGGCTGTGCTCCTCGTCCCAGGTGCGAGCGGTCACCTCGCTGTCGAACCGGAGGTGCGGCCCGAGTCCGTACTTCGCCGTGTAGTCGTCGATATAGGCCTTCACCTCCGCGCCCTTGGCGAAGACGCGCGACCAGTCCGGCTTCAGCTCGTAGGAGAACTGGTAGGCGAAGGTCGGGATGTCGACGCCGACGCCGGGGTAGGTGTTGTCCCGCCACGTGCCGCCCACGTCGCCGGCGCGTTCGAAGATGACGAAGTCGTCGATCTCCGCGCGGCGCAGGGCGGCGCCCATGCCCAGGCCGCTCAGCCCGGCGCCGATGATCGCCACCTCGTGGTCAGGCGTCATCAGGCGGGAACGGGAACGGCGGGGAACCGCGAGCGGCGCGCCATGCGGCCCAGGCCGAGCGCCAGACCGACGATGCACAGGCCCCAGATCAGCCCGGTCAGGCCGATGCCGAGCGCCCACAGCCAGTCGGAGACGCCGTCCTTTGTCTCGCGCAGCACGATCAGCCCATCGTCCCCGAACGGCCGGTTGAACGACGCCGGGGCGGGAAGCTCGGCGCCCGACGACTCCCGCATCGCGCGCTCGAGCTGCTCCTTGCTCGTGAACGCGGGCAGGGTCTGCTCGGCGTTCGGAAGGCCGCGATCCACCGGCAGCCGCATCGGCACGGCGCCGCGCACGCGCCCGTTGTTCAGGCGCAGGCCCACCTTCCAGCGGCCGCCCAGTGGGATGGGCTCAGTCGAGCGGTAGACCCCGGGGCCGACGCGGTCGAGCCGGTCGACGACACGATCGTCGCCGCCCGCCCACGCGAGGATGTACAGCCAGTTCGCTCCGTCGGCGATGTCCGGCGGGTCGAGCCGGACCGTGGCGAGCGCCTCGCGGTCGGGTCCGCCACGAACGTCGATCAGGTCGATCTGGGCGCGCGCGTCGGGCACCTCCCGGCCGGCCGCGCCGACGCATACGCCGAGGAGCAGCACGAATGCGCCGACGCAGGCGAGGCGCGCGACGCGCGGCCGGGGAAGGTCGCCACGCAGGGCAGCGGCGAACAGGGCGCCCAGCAGGCCGCCCGCCACCCCGGCCACGATCGCGTAGACGAGGCCCTCCGGAAGCAGGGCGGCGGTCCAGGGCAGCGGCATCGCGAACTGCGACCAGCCGTACTCGGCTGCGAAGCCGACCGTCCCGCAGAGGAGGCCGGCCCCCGCACCGAAGGCGAGCATGCGCCGTCGCGGGTCGAGCCCCAACGCGAGCAGCTCGACGCAGATGGCGGGCGCCAGCAGGAGTGGCATCGACGGTGCGGACACGCCCGCCAGGACCGGGACCAGGATCCCCGTCGCGCGGATGAGGGCGTACACGCCCCAGGCGCCGAGCGCGCTGCCGGGGCCGGCCCAGGCACGCGCCGCCGTGAAGATGAAGCCGGCGAACGCGGCCAGGAGCAGCGGCTGCCAGACCTGGCGATAGAGCGGCACGCCCCAGTCGAACTCGGCGAGGTAGAGCTCGAGCCCGCACAGCAGACCGCCGAGCAGGGACACCCTGAGGACCCGCCGCCAGGCGATCTCACCCCACGACGGGCGCCAGTAGTCCTCGCGTGCGGTGCGCTGGGCGGCGCGGGCGATGCTGCCCTCCTTCAGGAGGACGAGCATTCCCGTGACGGTGAGCATCCCGCCGAAGAGGAAGACGAAGTGCGTCGGGGACCAGAGCGTCACGTCCTGGCCGAAGATCCGGTGCCACACGTCGTCGAGGGCCAGCGCCGACAGGCCGAAGGTCATGCAGACGACGAGCAAGACGCCGCCGATCGGCACGCGCCAGTCGCGCGTGATGGGCACCCAGGCCTGCGTCGCGTCGCGCTGGTCGGCCATGCCGAGGGCGAGGATCCCTGCGCAGAAGGTGGTGAAGATCCCGAGCAGGAGCGGCCAGTGGCCGGGGTTGCCGAGCGGTCCCGTGTCGCGGCCGTTGTCGACGTGGTAGCCGATATCCCACAGGCCGCCCCACATCGCCGCGAGCAGGCCGGCGCTGGCGACCGCGACCGGCAGGGCGGCCCACCCCGGCACGCGCAGGGCCCACCCGGCGACCGCACCGGCGCGGGCGAGCAGCTGGGTGCGCCCGGCGCGATGGGCATGGACGAGCCAGATCACGGCGCCGGTGCCGCCGAAATAGACCACGCCCAGGGCGATCAGCTGATCGAGCTGCGCTCCGCCCGCTGAGCTCGCGGCCATCACGGATTAGAAGTTAACAGTATCTGTCAACTTGTAAACCCCCCGGCGGTGGCGGTACCGTTCGGGCATGAAGAAGCGCGCGAAGCCGGACGCGGCGCTGCTCGAGCGGATCCTGGCCAGCCCGTCCGGGCCCGGCGATCACACGAGCGACCGGATCCTGAACGCCGCGGTCGCCCAGGCCGAGGAGTTCGGCGTGCGCCGCTTCACGATCGGCGACGTCGCGCAGCGCGTGGGCCTCTCGCGGGTCACGGTCTACAAGTACTTCCCCGGCAAGGACCGGCTGATCGAGGCGGTCCTGCTGCACGAGATGCGGCGCTTCCTGCGCGAGATCGACACGGTCGTCGCCCCCTACGACACGCTCGAGGACCGCCTGGTCGAGGGCTTCGTCTTCGCGCTCACCTGGCTGCGCAAGCACCGCCTGCTCAACCGGCTGCTCAAGACCGAGCCCGAGCTGATCGTGCCGCACCTGACCGTCCGGGCCGGGCCGGTACTCGAGGCCGGGCGCGAGTTCATCGCGGGCTTCGCGCGCCGCGAGGCGAAGGAGGGCGGGCTGCCGCTCGACGACGCGGACATCGACGGCATCAGCGAGCTGCTCGCACGCGCCGTCCTGTCGTTTGTCCTCACGCCCGACTCGGTCCTCGGGCTGCGCACCCAGGCCGACATCCGCACCTTCGCCGAGCACTACCTGGCGCCGACGCTCCAGGCGATCGCGGGCTCTAGCTCGCGGCCGGTCTCGGCCTGATCCGCAGGACCGCCCGTCCGACCGGCAGCTCGAGCGTCAGGGCCCGCCGCGTGGCGGCGACCCGAAGGCGTGCGCCGTTCAGCGTCACGCTCGGGGCCGGCCGGGGCCAGCGCCCGGTCAGGCGCAGCTCGGTCGCGTGATCGGTCGTGACCGTCGCCCGGATCGGGCGCGAGCGCTTCAGCCGCATACGGCGCGCGTTCAGCCGCACCGCGCGCACACCCTTCAGCTCGGCCGTGAACCGGTTCGCCAGCGCTTCGGGCGACCCCGTCTCCGTCCAGGCCCGGCCGCTCATCACGTAGGGATTCGGAAACGCGCCCGAGCCGCTCTCGGCCGTCACCTCGTGCGGCGTCAGCGGGATCGCGCGCGAGCGGGCGTCGATCGTCGCCGTCCCCTGCGGGTCGGCGGGCTCCAGCCCCGACACCCAGTAGGCGCGGTCGAAGCGCAGCCGGTGGCCGCCGGGAGGGAAGATCATCTGCGAGGAGCCCGTGGCCTCGTTGACGCCACGCTCGACGGTCATGTCGCGGACGAGGGTCACCCGCGGCGGGTTGAGATCGATGGTGGGGCTCCGGTCCAGGTACTCCACGGCGGGGTCCCAGTGATCGACGAGGCCCGGCGAGAAGTGGTTGTCGGCCGGGAACAGGAGGAGCCGCGACCGATACCCCAGCGCTCCGAGGGTGTCCATCGCCGCCGTCGCGTTGGTCACCGGCACGTTGGCGTCGGCCCCGCCCTGGTAGATCAGCGTGGGCACCCAGCGCAGGTTCGGGAAGACCCGGCGGACGTCAGCCGGATACGGCGGCGGACGCCCGGGACTCACGACGTCGCCCCCCACGAGGCCCTCGATGCTGAACGTCGCGCTGAAGCGGTCGGGGTAGAGGGCCGCGAGCAGGAACGCGCCGTAGCCGCCCATCGAGTAGCCGCCGAGCGTCGAGCGGCGCCGGTCGAGCCGCAGCACTCGCGCCGCGTCGGCGGTCGCCGCGTTGACGTCCTCGAGGCCCGCGCCGACGAAGAAGCTGAAGCCGGTCCGCGCCTTGGGCATGATGATCACCGACCGCCGTGCGTCCCCGAGCGACCGCATCAGGCCGGGCGTCAGGACCGCGAAGTCGTGGGCGTCCATGCTCGATCCGTGCAGGAACACCGTGGAGGCGACCGGGCGCTCCAGGTCGAGGCCGGCCGGGACGTACATGCCGTATCGCTGCAGGATGCCGTCGCTGTCCCCCGCGCCCTGCTCCTTGGAGATCGCCTTGTCGGTCGTCATCACCCGGTCGTGATAGCCCGGGCCGGCCGCGACCCGCTGGTTCACGCCCGCGGCGAGCCTGCCCAGGTCGACGTCCGCGAAGAACGGGTCGATCGTGCCGGCTGTCAGAACCTGAGCCTGCCGCTTGTCGAACTTCGGCCGCACCGGCTCGTCGCGGCGGAACGCGACGTTCGCGATCGCGGGACCGTTCGTGCGCGCCGCCAGCTCGCCGGCGGCGGGGTCGAGGCGGCCGGCGGCGACGGCGATCCTCAGATGGGCGCGACGGCCCGGGTCGCCGATCAGAGCGCGTGGGATCTCGGCCTCGACCGCGTTCGTGTAGCCGCGCGGAGTGGCGGTCGTCGTGAACGTCTCGCGCGCGCCGGTCGCGAGATCGACAGCGGTGCCGCCGCGGCCGGTCAGCAGCAGCGCTACGTCCGCCCGCGTCGTCGTGATGCCTGAGTTGAACGGGACGCTGCGCTCGGAGTCCCCCGGAGCGCTGTCGACGAGCACGAGCACGGCCGGCTGCTCGGTCGCGGTCATGATCACCGTGCGGGCGAGCAACGTGACGCGGTCACGCTGCGCTGCGACGCGCACCTCGGTGATGTCGGCGACGAGGTCCATCGGCCCGCCGCCGTACGCGCCGAACCCGGCGATCGCGAACGCGGACTGGGGCCGGTACAGGTTCGGGTCCTGCGCCACGATCGCGTCGAGCAGGCGGGTGCTCGACTCGCGCGCCGGATCGCTCGCGCCGAACCCGTCCCAGATGTGGTCCTCGTGCACCAGCTCGCCACGGGAGTAGGTCGTGGCGCCGGCGTAGCCCGTCCGCCTGCCGATCCAGTCGCGGATCGAGCGGTCGGCGGTTCGCGGCCGGGCGGTGTCGGCAGGCGTGCGCGGCCGCTCGGTCGTCGTGAGGACTCCGGCGGGAAGCTCGCTGCCGAAACCCGGCACCTCGCCCGTCTGTGCCGGGGCGAGCGTCGGCGCGGCCAGCGAGACCGCGAGCGCGCACCATGCCAGCGCGCGCGCCGGCTTCCGAGGGCTCCCCACCGGCCGAATGTAAGCGCAGAGCTACCGGCCGTTGCGCTGCACGGCTGCGGCGGCGCCAACCGCGTGGCGCAGCTCGGCCTTCTTCATGGTCGACCGCCCCGGCACGTCCAGGCGGCGCGCCTCCTCGTAGAGCTCGTCGCGCGTCAGCTCGTCCAGCGGGCGAGCCGAGACGACCCCCTCTGGCGCGCCGGGCTCATCCGGCGCGCGCTGTCCACGCCGCCGCGCGGCGATGACGGCCACGACCGCGGCGATCATTCCGAGCGCTATCCACAAGCGGGTCTTCATGAACTCATCTTGCGCGTGTCGCGCGGTTCGAGGAACGGCTCGCGGTCCTCGGGATGTCCGCCCTCGATCTGGCGCCCGCGCTCGAGCTCGGCGTTCAGCTCCGCCCCGAACAGGATCGCGATGTTCGTGATCCAGAGCCACATCAGGAAGACGATCACGCCGCCGAGCGCGCCGTACGTCTCGTTGTAGGAACCGAAGTTCGCGACGTAGAACGCGAACGCCGCTGACGCGATGAGCCAGAGCACGACCGCGACCACGCCGCCGGGGCTGACCCACTGGAACTTCGGATGCTTCACGTTCGGAGCGGCGTAGTAGAGGATCGCGAACATCACGGCGACGATCCCGATGAGGACCGGCCACTTCGCGATGTTCCACACGTCGACGGCCTGCTTGTCGACGCCGACGACCTTCCCGACCTGCTCGGCGAGGCCGCCCGACAGGGCGACGCCGACGGCCGTGATTGCGAGCAGGACGAGGAGCACCAGGGTGGTGCCGACGCGCGTCGGCAGGCTCTTCCAGACCGGCCGGCCCTCTTCGACGTCATAGATCGCGTTCGACGCGCGCATGAACGCGGCGACGTAACCGGACGCCGACCAGATGGCGACAGCGAGGCCGATGATGAACGCGAGGCCCGCGGCGCCCTGGCTCTTCTGGACGTTCTCGAACGCCGAGGTGAAGATGTCCTTGGCCGGGCCCGGCGCCACCTGGCCGAGGTTGTCGATCAGCGGCTGCGTGGTGCCGCTGCCCATCAGGCCGAGGAGCGACATCAACGCGAGGATCGCCGGGAAGATGGCGAGCACCGCGTAGTAGGTGAGCGCGGCCGCCCAGTCGGTGAGGTTGTCCTCCTTGAACTCGCTGAACGTCCGCTTGAGCGCGGCGAAGACACCCTGTCCGCCGAGATCGCGGGGCTTGTCCGGCTTCCGGCCGTCATCGCCCATCGCCATCTCGTGCCTGATGCCCTCGGATGTCTTCGCCTCGGTAGCCACTTCCACCTCCGTGCCGATTTGGTGGAGACGTGGTAACCGGGGACACCGCGCCCAAACGCAGAAAGGGCGCCCGAAGGCGCCCTTTCCGTTCTTCGTCTGCTGTTCGGCTCTAGCCGATGCGGAGGGACAGATCGTCCGCCGACTTGGGCTTGAGCACCTCGCTCCCGAGGAAGCGAGTCTCGATCGTGAGCTCATCGGCTCGACGACGGGCCTTGCCACCGACGCTGATCTTCTTGGAGAACTTGCATCGGTTGATGTCGACCACCTGCGTCTTGAGCTCCTTCTTGCCGGACTTGCCGCCCTTGACGGTGATCTGGAGGTGACCCTCCGAGCACGCGCCCTTGCCGGCCGCATCGCCCGGAACCACGCGGCCCCGGACCTTGCTCTTGATCCGGCCCTTGGTGTCCCGCTTCTTGCTCAGGGACGCATTGACCGACTTCGTGGCGACACGAGGCGGTCCGGGGTTACCCCGGTCGCCCTTGGGCCCACGCGGGCCTCGATCGCCTTCCGGACCCTCGGGGCCGGTCGGGCCCTGCGGGCCAACCGGACCCTGCGGACCCTGCGGACCCAGGGGCCCGGTAGCGCCGGTCGGACCGGCCACGCCAGTCGCACCGGTGGTACCGGTGGTACCGGTTGCACCCGTGGTACCCGTGGCACCCGTCGTACCGGTGGCACCCGTGACGCCCGTGGCGCCGGTGACGCCCGTGACACCAGTGGCGCCAGTGGCACCCGTCGGGCCAGTCGGGCCCTCACGCCGCTCGCAGTTCACGAGCGTGTCCTCGTCGTCCGCAACGGCGTCATCCGTGCCGGGTCCACAGTCGACGTTCTCCGCCAGCGGCGGATTCTCCTGTGACCGCACGTCGTCCGCGCCGGCACCGGCGTCGATGGAGTCAACTCCACCCTCGCCGTCGAGCAGGTCGGCTCCGTTGCCGCCCTGGATGGTGTCGTCACCATCGCCACCGCTGATCGTGTCATCGCCGTTCATGCCCGAGAGCGTGTTCCCCTGGGCATCGCCGGTGATGTCGTCATCACCGGAACCGCCGATCACGTGCTGCACCTGGAGGTTGTCGCCCTCCTGGAGGTCGCCGGCCGCGCCGCCATCGTTGGCGGTGCCATCCAGCGACAGGTCGAGGTCGTCGAACCGACCGCCCTCGACCTGGCGGTTCGCCGGCCCCGTCGTCACATCGACGATCGCGACCGGGCTGTAGGTCGCGGTGCTCCCGGGTCCACCCACGTAGGTGTCACCCGAGTTGGTACCGAACCCACCGGCGAAGAACGCATCGCCAGCAGCGAGGGTGTCCGCTCCGGTTCCGCCGTTGACGACGTCTGCTCCGTCGCCGCCGACGAGCGTCTCCTGGTCGCCGTCACCGGCCAGGTTGTCGTTGCCGGAACCGGTCAGCAGCGACTCGAAGTCGCCGGCAACCGTGTCCTGCTCGACCGGGACCGGGCAGCACGGCCCCGCCGGAGGCCCGCTCCATTCGCCGTCGTCGTCACTGCCGGCACCGATGGTCAGGTTGACGTGGCCGGTGCGTCCCGAGTAGTCGATCGTGTCGGTACCAGTGCCGCCTGTGAGGTCATCCTCACCGTTGGCGCTGGCGTCCTCGCGAATCGAATCGTTGCCGGCGTCGCCGTTGACGCTGTCATCCCCGGTATCGCCGAAGAGCAGGTCCTCGTTGTCGTCGCCGTTGACGGTGTCGTTACCGCCATCGCCGTGGATGACGTCGTTACCGCCATCGCCGTCGAGGGTGTCCTGGTCGTCACCGCCGTCGATCGTGTCGTTCCCGGCCTCGCCGTTGATGTCGTCGTTGCCGCCCTCACCTCTGACGGTGTCGGTGCCAGCACCGGCGTTGATCGTGTCGTCGCCGGCGTTGCCGTCGATGGTGTTGTCGATACCGGCAGCGTCGATGGTGTCGTTGTTCGACCCGCCGCTGAGGAACTCGACCTCGTCATTGACGTTGTCGCCCTCACCGACCTCGCCGTCATTGGCCAGACCGTCCGTCTGGTCGATGTTGACCACCGCGGTGCGCGCATTCGGCCCGCTGCCGTAGTCGATGGAATCCTGGAGCCCGCCGCCGCCGATGCATGAGTCGGCGTCGTTTCGACTCTCGTCCAGGTCCGGCGTCGACGGATTGTCGACCACGGCCGGACCAGGTCCGGTGTTGACACCGCTGCCGGGATCGCAGACGTCGTTGCCTTCCCCGCCATCGTGGCTGTCGTTGCCCTGGACACCAGCGAGGATGTCGTTGCCACCCAGGCCAACCAGGGTGTCATTCCCCTCGAGGGCAATGATGAGGTTGTCCGAGTCGTTGCCGGTGAGGGAATCCCCGCCGGTGGTAACGCTCGGGACGGCACCCGGGCCGAGCGAGACCGTCGGCAGGACGTCTGTGCCGTTCAGGTTCTCGTTCTCATCCGTGACGTTGCCGTTCTCGGGCTGGAGGCCGGGGGTACCGGTGTCCTCGTCCTGCTCGCCATCGTTGAACGCGTTGTCGTTCATCGTGACGGTGACGTGCCCATTGCCGCCGCCGGTAGCCGTGCGGTTGGAGAAGTCGACCGTGTCGACGCCGTCGTTGCCGTTAATCGTCCCGCCGTTGCTGCCGGGGGTGCCGGGGCTCATGTCGGCGGTCGGAGTGAGCGTGTCGTTGCCCGACCCGCCGAGGAGCGACTCGACATCGGTGTTGATGTCATCGCCCTCGCCGGCCTCACCGTCGGTGAGGGCCGCGCCGTCGAACGCGTTCAGGGTGAGCGCGGCCGAACGCTGCGAGTAGTCCGCAACGTCGATGCCGTCTCCACCGTTCATGACGTCCTGGTCGGAGTTCGCCGCGGGAGCGAAGTTGTTGATGAACGTGTCGTTCCCGCCATCACCGTTCAGGATGTCGTCGTCCGTCACGGCTCCAGGCGGGGGAAGCTCGCCGGCCGGGGCGCTGCCGTTCAGCGTGTCGTCCCCCTCGCCACCGTTGAGCGTGTCGTCGCCGTTGCCGCCCTCGAGGGAGTCGGCACCTTCGCTGGTCGTGATGGTGTCCTCGCCGTCCTGACCCTCGGCCTCGATCGGCCGGGTCGTGGTGGCGTCGGTCACGCCCGCCGGATCGGCGTCACCGGCTTCCTCCGGCCTGAAAGTGTCGTCCAGGTTCCCGAGGAACACGATGATGTCGCCGGTCAGGGGGTCCGCGTCCCCGGTCACGCCACTGCAGGTGACCTCCGCGGTGCCAACGCCAGTCGACTCACAGCCGCCCGGTCCGTCTGTGGGCTGGATCGGGTTGGCGTTCTGGTCGATCAGCTGGTACACGCTCTCCCCGAGACCGGGATCGACTTCGTCGAAGGTGAGGTCGTTGTCCTCACCCGACTCCGCCGTGAAAACGAGGTTGCCATCGACGACCGCTGCGGTCGCCGCCATGGCGGCTGACGGCACGACGAAGAGCCCGAGTGCGAGTACGCACCCGAACAGCCACCGCCTGCCGCGGGTAGTTAGTTGCTGCTTTGGCCTAGAGGCCATTGACTTCCTCCTGTTGGGACGGCGCAAGCGCCGGGTTGTGCGGGCCGCGGCAGGATGCCCCTGTCCACGACGCCCCATTGGTGGACCTCAAACCTAGGTGGGCGAGGGGGCAACCGCATCCGGGGTATCTACTGAACGCGCGCGCGATTTTTCTGCAACCTGGCGCAGGCGTTCGCGGTTTTTCTGCGACCTCCGCGTTCGTGTTGTGTAACCGCGCCCGGACCCTTACTGTGGCTTCGAGGCCCAAATGGCAGTCAAAGTTGAATCCCCTGCAAATCCGCTCAGAATCGCTGTGGCCGACGACCATGCGGTGGTTCGCGAGGGGATTCGGCTATTGCTCGACGCCGAGGCCGACCTGACGGTCGTGGCGGAGGCGGACGACAGCGACGGCGCTCTGCGCGCCGTACGCGGCCACAAGCCGGACGTCCTGGTCCTGGACCTCTCGCTGCGCGAGAGCGACGCGCTCGACGCGATCCCCGCGATCAAGGCCGACGCCCCGGAGACGGCGATCATCGTGCTGACGATGCACGGGGATGCGACCGTCGCGCGCGAGGTGATGCGGGCGGGCGCCGCCGGCTTCCTGCTGAAGGACTCGGCGGGCGAGGAGCTCGTGCGCGCGGTGCGGGCGGTCGCCGAGGGATCGACCTACGTCCAGCCGGACATCGGCGGCCAGATCGCCGCACTCGACACGTACGAGCCGAACCGGCTGAGGGAGATCTCCGAGCGCGAGGTCGAGGTGCTGCGGCTGGTCGCGCTCGGCCACACGAGCCGCGAGGTCGCCGACATGCTCGTGCTCAGCGTCAGGACCGTGGAGACCCATCGGCGGCATCTCCAGGAGAAGCTCGAGTGCGAGACGCGCGCGGAGCTGGTCCGCTTCGCGATCGACCACGGCCTGCTCGAGACGCGTAGCTAACGCTCGAGCGGGAGCTCGGCCTCGACGGTGGTGCCGAGGCCGACGCGCGAACGGATCTCGACTGTCCCGCCCGCGAGGGATGCCCATTCACCCATGCCCGGCAGCCCGCCGCCGTGCACAGTGGCATCGATGTCGAACCCGCAGCCGTCGTCGGTCACCAGGACCGCGAGGCAGTGGCGGCGGCGGCCGACGGCCAGCCGGACCGCCCTCGCCTGGGCGTGCTGGATGGCGTTGTGGAGCGCCTCCTGCAGGAGCCGGTAGGCCGCCAGCTCGACGTCCGGCCGCAGGCGCTCGTGGCCGTCGCCGAGGGCGAGCCGCACGTCGACGCGCGTGGAGGATCCGCGCCGTTCACGCTCGATCAGCGCGGTCAGCGCCGGCCCGAGCCCGAGCTGGTCGAGGAGCGTGGGCCGCAGCCCGTCCACCAGCCGGCGCAGGCTCTCGATCTGCTCGTCGAGATCGGAGACGGCCGTGTCCAGCGCGGTCCGGTCAACCGATTCGGAGTTGGCCAGGCGGGTCAGGGCGACGCGCAGCATGGCCAGGCCCTGAAGGGTCTCGTCGTGGAGATTGCGCGCCCAGCGCCGCCGCTCCCCCTCCTTCGCGAGCACCAGCTCGCGCTGGAGGTCAGGTGGAGAGTCGAGGAGCGTCGTCAGCTCCGGAAGGCCGACCGGCTCGGCCGCCTCGACGGATTGGCTCACCGCGCCAATGAAGGTGCTTCTCGGTCCCGCCACTACAGGTCTTCGCCCCGGTTTCTCCCGACTCTGCCCACAACACACGACGCGGGCCAGATCGGGTCAGCACCAGCGTCTTGCGCAACTCTAGGTGCCTGAGCGCGATTTCGCCACCTCGCGCGAGAAGCCTGGCACTAGCGCGCGGCTTCGAGCAGCTCCGGGCGCGAGCTCAACTTGACGCGTGGGCGCTCCTGGCTCGCGCCCCGCTCGCGCTCCGTGGTGTCGATCGCGCGCCAGCCGTCCGCGGTCACGAGATCCGGCTTGCGCTGAGCCAGCAGCGCCTCGATCTCCTCCGCGCCGGGCAGCGCCTCGATCGGGAGGGCGCCCGAGTCGAGGTCCTCGGTCAGGCAGGCGACGGTCTCGTCGGCGTCGCGCTTGTTCGTGCCCAGGATGCCGGTGGGCCCGCGCTTGATCCAGCCGACCGCGTAGACGCCGGTCAGCGGGTCCCCGCCGGGCTGGTGCACCCGCCCGCCCTCGTTGGGCAGCACGTAGCTCCGCTCGTCGAAGGGGACGTCCGGCAACGGAACGGCCTGATAGCCGACCGAGCGCAACACGAGTCCGCACTCGATCGACTCAAGCGCCTCGTCGAGCGCGCGAGCGCGCACCGCGCCGTCGTCGGAACGCACGATCTCGTTGCGGCCGATGTCGACGGCCTCCACCCGCCCCTCACCGCGGATCTCGACCGGAGAGCGCAGGAAGCGGAGCACGATCCGCCGGCGGGCGTCCCCCTGGGGCCCCCCAGCGGCGAACTCGCGCAGGAGCTGGACGTTCTTTCGGGCCGTGAAGGTCCCCTCCTCGGCCAGCCACTCGCGCGAGACGGGGTCCAGCTCGATCTCGTCGGGGACCACATGCAGGTCGACGTCGGCCATGTGCCCCAGTTCGCGCAGCTCTGAGCTGGTGAACGCGGCCTGGGCGGGCCCGCGGCGCCCGAGCACGACGACCTCCTCGACCCGGCTCTCGCGCAGCGCATCCAGGGCATGGTCCGCGACGTCCGTGCGCGCGAGCTCCTCCACGTCGCGGGTGAGGATCCGGACGACGTCGGCGGCCACGTTGCCGTTGCCGATCACGACCGCGCGCGAGGCCGACAGGTCGAACTCGAGCCCGCGGTAGTCGGGATGGCCGTTGTACCAGGCGACGAACTCGGTCGCGGCCCAGCTGCCGGGGAGGTCCTCCCCCGGGATCCCGAGCGACTTGTCGGTCTGGGCGCCGGTGGCGTAGATCACCGCGGTGTAGTGCTTCATCAGCTCGGCGTGCGAGATGTCGACGCCCACCTCGACGTTGCCGAAGAAGCGGCAGCCACGGCCGAAGGTGTCCGCGTCGAAGCGCTCGTCAAGGCGCTTGATCTCCTGGTGGTCCGGCGCCACACCGCTGCGGAGCAGCCCCCACGGCGTGGGCAGCCGTTCGAACAGGTCGACGCGCGCGTCGCCGCGCCGGCGCAGCAGGCGGTCGGCCGCGAAGGCGCCGGCCGGCCCGGCGCCGACGATCGCGACCCGCGGACCCATCAGGAGGCTGCCGCGGCCGTCCGCTCGGCGGTGCTCTTCTCCGAGAAGAACTCCGCGTTCACGTCCAGCATGTAGGCGAACTTCTCGGGCACCTCGAAGTCGGCGAAGATCGCGTCGACGGGGCACGCCTCCACGCAGGCGTCGCAGTCGATGCACACGGCAGGGTCGATGTAGAGCTGCTCCGCGGTCTCGAAGTCGGGCGCGCCGACCTTCGGGTGGATGCAGTCCACGGGACAGACCTCGATGCACGAGTCGTCCTTGATGCAGCTGCCGGCGATCACGTACGTCATGCCGTGCAGCCTACGAAACGGCATGATGGTGCCCGTGAGCGAGATTCAGCTGAACGACCCCCAGACGCTCTACCGGCGCTGGGAGGACTCGCAGTGGAATCCGTTCGAGGTGGATCTGTCACGGGACCGTGAGCAGTGGCCTGGGATCGACCCGCAGATCCGCGAGATCGTGCACTTCGCGCTGGCCTCGCTGATGGTCGCCGAGGAGCGGATCACGACGAAGTTCACGGGGCTCGTGGCCGCGCACGGATCGGAGGAGGAGGCCACGTTCCTCTCGACGCAACAGGTGGATGAGGCCCGCCACATGCAGTTCTACGCCCGCTTCCGCGACGAGGTCGTCGGCGAGCCGCAGCTGATCGCCGAGCACGTGGACCGCGCGCGGGAGCAGGTATCCGACGCGTTTCGCCAGATCTTCGACGTGGCGCTCGTGGAGGCGCACGAGGCGCTCATGTCCGCCCCGGCGGACCTGGCCGCCAAGGTCAGGTTCGTGACGCTCTACCACCTCGTGCTCGAGAGCACGCTCGGCCTGACCACCTTCAAGTTCGTGACGGACTACCTGAACCGCGAGGCCCTGCTCCCGGGATTCGTGGACGGCTACTCGAAGATCCACCACGACGAGACGCGCCACATCGGCTACGGCGTCTGGTTCCTTCGCGAGACAGTTCGCGACCACCCCGAGCAGGCCGAATCCGTCCGCACCACGCTCAGGGAGCTGCTGCCGTCCGTCGCCGAGTCGCTCAAGCCGCCCGGGGACGGGAACGGCTCCGGCGAGCTCCTCGGCGTGACCCAGGAGGACATTCGCGAGTTCGCACTGGGCGGCCTGACGCGCCGGCTGAAGCTGATCGGGGTGCCGCTGGAAACGGTCTGGCGTGCCGAGACCGATGAGTTTTCGGCGCCCGCCTAGTTTGTAGGGGCATGAGCGACAACGCCGCCGTCGAGGCCCGCGGCCTCGTGAAGCACTACACGAGCCGCGAGGGCACGGTCGAGGCCGTCCGCGGCGTCGACCTGAGTGTCCGCGCCGGCGAGGTGTTCGGCTTTCTCGGGCCGAACGGCGCCGGCAAGTCCACGACCGTCCGGATGCTGACCACGCTGCTGTCGACCACCGCGGGCGAGGCGCACGTGGCAGGCGTCGACGTGGTGCGCGACCCCGACGAGGCGCGGAGGAAGATCGGCGTGGCGCTGCAGGAGGCGGGGCTCGACCCGCGCCAGACCGGGCGCGAGCTGCTCGTGCTCCAGGGCCGCCTGTTCGGGATGACCCCGGCCGAGTCGGGCCAGCGCGCACAGGAGCTGATCGAGCTCGTGGAGCTGACCGACGCCGCCGACCGCAGGATCAAGGGCTACTCGGGCGGGATGAAGCGGCGCCTCGACCTGGCGTCGGCGCTCGTCCACCAGCCCGAGGTGCTCTTCCTAGACGAGCCCACGACCGGGCTCGACCCCGCCAGCCGCCTGACGGTCTGGGATGAGATGCGGCGGATCAACGCGCGCGGGACCACGGTCTTCCTGACCACCCAGTACCTCGAGGAGGCCGACCAGCTCTGCGACCGGCTCGCGATCATCGACGGCGGGCGGATCGTGCGCGAGGGGACGCCCGGCGAGCTCAAGCGCGAGCTGCGCGAGCGCACCGGCTCGGACACTGAGCCCACACTCGACGACGTGTTCCTCGATGCCACCGGCCGCACCCGCGAGCGGGCCGCGGGCGAGGTGCAGGAGGTCGTCGGATGAACGCCACGCTGCCGCTGGTGGGGCGGGCAATCCGCGAGATCGTGCGGACCCCCGACGCCCTCTTCCCCACCCTGTTCATCCCGATCTTCTTCCTGGTCGTCAACACCGGCCAGGCCGCCAAGATCTTCCCCTCCGACGACACAGGATTCCTGGCGGGTCAGGGGTACGGCGCCTTCCAGCTCCCGACCACGTTGCTTCTGGCCGCGTCGTTCGGGATGGCGGCTCTCTTCCTCGTCGAGGAGATCGAGGAGGGCTACTTCGACAAGCTGCGCGCGACGCCGATCCCGCGCGCCGCGATCGTGCTCGGTCGGCTCGGGGCCGAGGGCGTCAAGTGCGTCGGCATCGCGGTCCTGATCGTCCTGATCGCACTGCCGTTCGGCATCGAGATCGCGAGCGGCGTGCCCGGCTTCGTGCTGCTCATCGCGCTCACGGCGGGCTGGGGAGTCGTCTACGGCGGCTTCCTGCAGATCGTCGCGCTGAAGACGCGGAGTGCCGCGGCGACGAACTCGGCCGGGATGATCTTCTTCCCGCTGCTCTTCCTGACGCCCAACCTCGTGCCGCGCGAGCTGCTGACGGAGCCGATGGAGGTCGCCGCCACGCTCAACCCCGTGACCTACCTGATGGAGGCCCTCCGGTCGCTGATCCTCCACGACCTCGACTGGGGCGACGTGCTGCCCGGCTTCGGCGTCGTGGCCGGGCTGGGCGTGGTGATGCTCGTGCTGAACGTGCGCGTGGTCAACCGCTACGACTGAGCGTCAGCCGCAGCGGGCGGGGCCGCGCTTCAGCACGAGGCGCTCCGGCTCGCCGTACTTCAGCGACGCCACCGCGCGCAGCTTGCCGCCGGTCGGGTCGACCGTCCGGGTGAAGGGCGCCCGCGCGTCGCGCGCCAGCGTCCGCCGCCCGGCCTTGAAGGCCACCCGGCGGACGAACTCCGAGTCGCGGCCGCGGAGCGACAAGCGAACCCGCGCGTCATCGAAGGAACACCGGCGCGCCAGCCTGATCCGGGGATCGGTCCAGCGCTCGGCCTGCTGCGCGACGAGGGAGACGAGCGGGTCGAGTGCGAGGTTCACGTCGATCAGGTGCGTCCCCCACGTCTCCTGCGGGTAGTAGTTCGGCGCGCGCGACTCGCCCAGCGGGTGGTAGCGCAGCACGTGGGCGCCGTTGATCACGTCGCAGGTCCCCTCGTAGCGATCGGGGGCGACCACCCAGGTGGTGGGCGCGGTCGGCGGCACTCCGCCGGACGTGATCACGATCCCGGCCTGGATCAGCCCGGGCGCGAACGGCTCGCTAGGCGTAAGCACCCGAAGCGGGTCCGTCCACCCGGCGAGCAGGCGCGGGTCGGTGCACGCGACCTCCATCCCCTCGTTGGCGGTCGTGCCGAAGCGCGCGTCCTCGGGCGGGTCCTCGGCGAACGTCGAGAAGGCGACGATGCAGCCGACCTGCGCGGGCTCGGTGCAGAGCACCGTGCGGGCGAAGTCGCCGCCCACCAGCCTGCCCTTAGCCACCTCGACGTCACCGCCGAGCAGGAGCCCGGAGACGATCAGCCGCCTCTGCTCCTTGTGCTGCTCGATCTCGCGCTTGACGAGCTCGCGCAGCATGAACGTGCCCTGCGAGTGGCCGACCAGCACGACGCCGCGGCCCCCGTTCTCCTCGGCGAGGTACTCGCGCCACGCCTCGAGGACGTCCGAGAAGGCGAGCTCGCGGTCCGCGCCCGTGCTGCCACCGGTCATGCCCGCCGCGATCGACGCGAGCGTGGTCTGGCGATAGATCGGCGCGAACACCCGGCACTGGGTCGAGAAGCGCGCGGCCTGGTACTTCGCGATCGACTCGAGCTCGGGGTCGCGGCTCTTGCTCGCGTTCGGCGTCGGCTGATTCGAGACCGTCGGATAGACGTAGAAGCAGTCGACCCCACGCGGGCCGGTGACCGGCGTCTCGACCCGGTCGGGCTTGCCGTGCTCGCGCACCGTCGTGTCCTGCGCGATCTCGCACGGGTTGTCGGCCATGCCGGGCTCACACAGCCACACGACCTCGGCGCTCGCCGCCGGCGCCGCCGCAAGCGCGGCCGTGGCGAGCAGCGCGGTCACGACGGCCGCGCGGATCACGAGCGCGGCCGGTCGGTCTCGATCCGCAGCGTGTTGATCACGGTCGCGAGCATCTCGTAGTGCCCTGCCAGCATCAGGAACTCGATTGTCTCGCGGTCGCCCAGGTGCGCGCGCAGGTCGCGCCACTGCGCATCATCGAGGTCGCGCTCCGAATGGAGCGTGTCCACCGTGGCGAGCAGCAGGCGGTCTCGCTCGGACCACCCCTCCGCGTCCGGGCCGGTGCGGATCCGGTCGAGATCGTCGGCGCGCAGGCCCGCCCGGCGGCCGAGGCGCACGTGGTGCGCCCACTCGTAGTCGCACCCGGTGAGATGGGCCACGCGCAGGATCACGAGCTCGGTTTCGCGGCGCTGAAGGACGCCGCGCGGCATCAGCCTCCCCGCGAAGCGCAGCCAGCCGCGGAGGAGCCGCGGATGGCGGCCAAGCGTCAGGAACAGGTTCGGCGGGTTCGTGCCCGTGACCCGTCCCGCGACCCGGCTGAACGCCCACGTGAACGCGCCGACATCCCGGCGCCCACCGGGCGCGATGCGCGCGGTCATCCGGTCGAGTCGGGCTGCGGCGTCGTGAGCGGCGCGTCCTCCCGGCGTGCGGCCTCGAGCGCCTCGGGCAGCCGCCGCTCGAGGAACCGCTCGATCACGGGCCAGAGCGCCATCCGCACCGGTAGGAACACCTCCATCCAGCGCGGCGCCACGATCCGGCGCGCCCGCCGCGCGATGCCGCGCTCGAGCTGGTCGATCCCCACATCGAGCTTCGCCGGGCGCATCATCGGGGCGCCGCGGGTCAGCTTCGCGGCCGCCTCGGTGCCGAAGCCGCGGCTCGTCATGTCCGTTTCGAGCTCGCCGAAGTAGGCCACGCCGACGCGCGCGCCGGTCGGCCGCAGCTCGGCCCGGAGGCAGTTGCCGAGGGCCTCCGCCCCTGCCTTAGACGCGCAGTACGCGCCCAGGAGCGGCAGGTGGAACGCGGCCGCCATCGAGCTGACCACGAGGGCATAGCCGCGCTCGTGGCTCACGTGCGGCCCGGCCGCGCGCAGCGTGTTGTAGACGCCCATCAGGTTCACCGCGATCGTCCGGTCCATCACGGCGGGGTTGCCGCCCACGATCGGGAGCTGGGCCGCCACCCCGGCGTTCGCGACCACGACGTCGAGCCCGCCGAGCTGGTCCACGATCTTCGCGACCGCGTCGTCCACGCCGTCGCGGTCGGTCACGTCGCATTCGGCCCACGGCGCGTCGCCACACGAGGCAGCGACCTCCTGCAGGAGATCCGACTCCAGCCCGACGACGGCCACGCGCGCGCCGCGCGCATGCAGACGCCGCGCCAGCGCCGCCCCGATCCCGCGCGCGCCGCCCGTGATCAGCACGCGCCGGCCGCTCAGGTTTGTGCCCTCGGCCATGCCGAACGGCATCGTAAGCGCAAGAGTAGGCTCGCCGCGTGGCACGCGCCGAGACGGCCGACCGTCCCCGCCGCCGGCGACGCCGGCCCGAGGAGGCCGAGCGCGAGATCCTGGAGGCGGCCGAGTCGCTGCTGCGCGAGCGGCCTGCCCATGAGGTGACCGTCTTGGCCGTGATGGAGCGCACGACGCTGTCGCGCAAGTCCTTCTACGTCTACTTCCGCAGTCGCCACGAGCTCATCGCCCGTCTGGTCGCCCCGCTTCGCGCCGAGATCGATACACGCGCCCAGGCGATACGGGGTGCGCACCACGACTCGCCGCACGAGTGGGCCCGCGCCCTGCTGATGACCGTTGCCCGCGTGTACATGGAGCACGGCGAGCTCCTGCGGGCACTGCGCGAGTCCTCCGGCCACGACACCGACGCCGAGCGCGTCTGGCGCGAGTTCACCGAGCCGCCGATCGCGGAGCTCGCCGGCTACATCCGGGCCGAGAGCGAGGCGGGCCGCTCCGCGGGGCTCGACGCCGAGGCCACCGCTCGCGCCCTCGTCACGATGAACCTGGGCTGCTTCTTCGAGCAGCTGATCGGGAGGCCGCAGGCGGACCCCGGCCCGCTCGTGGACACCCTCGCCGAGATCTGGGTCCGGGCGATTTACGCATCCGGTTGACTTACTGCCACTGTGGCAGTAATCTCCGCCGCCATGCGGGGGAGGGTTCTTCTGACGATCGGACTGGCGTTGGCGAGCGCCACCTCCCAGGCGGGCGCGGTCTCCGAGCCTCCACCCCGCCAGACCTACGCGGACCGGTTCAGCACCAGCGTCCCCGGCGCGCCGACGGGTCGCGCGTACGACATCGACTGGTTCAACACCGACGACCCGGAGGCAAAGCCGCGCGCCTTCAGCCACCTGCACGTCGAGCTCGCCGAGGGAGCGCGCTTCGACACGTCTGCGATCCCTCAGTGCGCCGCATCGGATCCTGAGCTGATGGCGCTGGGCGCCGAGGCCTGTCCGCCGGGAAGCCGCGTCGCAACCGACGAGACGGTGATCGACACCGGGGTACCCGGGCCCAACCGCTACGCGACCGTCGACATCGTCTTCTTCAACAACCAGGACGAGCTGGTCCTGATCGCGACCATCCGCGAGCTGGGCGCGCGCGTGATCCTGCGCGCCCAGGTGGGCGAGAACACGATCGACCTGGATGTGCCGATGCTGCCCGGCACACCGCCCGACGGCGGCGCCGCGACGAGCCAGGTCGGCGTGTGGGAGGCTCGCACCGGCATGCAGGACGGCAGGCAGACCAGCTTCCTCACGACACCGCCGACCTGCCCGAAGAGCGGCCATTGGGTGAATCGCGCGACCTACACCTATCGCGACGGCGTGACGCAGACCGCCGAGAGCAGGTCGCCGTGCGACCAGCCCGACGGCGAGGCGCCGCGCATCCGCGCGCCCGAGGGGATTCCGTCGACCTGCGCGAGCGATCCGTTCCGCGCTCGCTTCCGGGTGATCGACGACTCGCGTCTGCGCTCGGCGCGGGTCCGAGTCGGCGGCCGCACTCTGAAGCGGGTGGAGCGAAAGCGGTTCAGCGCCCGCATCCCGGTCGAGGGCCTGACGGCCGGCGCGCACGCGATTCGCGTGAGCGCGACCGACGCCGCCGGCAACCGAGCGCAGCGCAGCTTCCGCTTCCGCCGCTGCGGCGGATGAGCCGTTCGACGACGCACGGCGACAACCTGATCCAGGTCGAGCGGTTCACCACGAACTGCTTCTTCGTGCGCGAAGCCGACGGGCTGACGCTCGTGGACTGCCTTTGGCCGGGCTCGGCGAAACTGATCCTTGCCGCTGCCGAGCGCGCGGGCGCGCCGATCCGTCGAATCGCACTCACCCACGCCCACCACGACCACACGGGAGCACTCGAGCCGCTCCGGCGCGCGCTGCCCGACGCCGAGCTGCTCGTGGGCGAGCGCGAGAGCAGGCTCCTGCGCAGCGATCTGGACCTGGTCCCCGGCGAGCCGCGCGGGAAGCTGCGCGGCTTCGTCTTCCGTCCCCGGAGCGTCAAGCCCGACACCCTGCTGTCGTTCGGTGACCGGATCGGATCGCTCGAGGTCGTCGACGCGAAGGGCCATACGCCGGGCCAGGTCGGCTTTCTGGACACGCGTGACCGAACGCTCATCGCGGGCGACGCCCTCCTCACCGTCGGCCGGCCGTTCGTGTGCAGCGAGCTCGTGCTGCGCTTCCCGGCGCCGGCGCTGATCGGAACCTGGCACAAGCCGACGGCGGCCGCCACCGCCCGGGCGCTCCGGGAACTCGAGCCGGCGCGGCTCGCGACCGGGCACGGCGCGGTCGTCGACGACCCGGTGGCGGCGATGGACGAGGCGATCAGGAGGGCAGCACGTCGGTGCTCCCGCTCCGGTCGAGCGTCCGGACGAGGACGATCACCGGAACCAGCGCCACGGCGATGATCGCCAGCGCGGGCGGAGCCGCGGCCTCCCACAGCGACTCGCTGGTCGAGTGCCAGACGGCGGTGGCGAGCGTGTCCCCGCCGAGCGGGCGGAGCAGGATCGTGGCGGGCAGCTCCTTCATCGTCTCCACGAACACGAGCAGCGCGCTGGTGAGGATCGCGACGCGCATCAGCGGCAGGTGGACGCGCCACATCACCTCGAGCCGGTCCGCGCCGAGGCTCCGCGCTGCGTCGTCGAGGTTCGGCGAGAGTCGTGTCATCTGGGCCTCGAAGGCCTGGAAGCCGAGCGCGAGGAACCGGACGACGTAGGCGAACACCATCCCCAGCGCCGAGCCGGTGAAGAGCAAGCCGACGGACAGGCCGACCCATCCGGCCACGTCCTGGATGCGGTGGTCCACCCACGCGAGCGAGAGCAGGACGCCGACGGCCACGACCGAGCCGGGCACGCCGTACCCGATGGAGGCGAGCCGGGCGGTCGCGCGGTTGAGCCGGCTCGGCGCTACCCGCAGGCCGTAGACGAGCAGCAGTGCCGTGGGCACGACGATGACCGCGGCAAGCACGGACAGCATCAGGCTGTTGCGCAGCCACGTGCCGAAGCCCGAGCGCACGAGTGTGTCGTCCCACGACTCGAACGCCCACCCGACGAGCTGGGCCACCGGGCCGGCGAACGCGATGATCAGCACCGCGAGCGGGAACAGGGTGGCGACGGCCGCTCGCGCACCGCGAAGCCGGACGCGCTCGACGGACGCGCCGGTGCTCTGCTCCGCATAGCGCTGGCGCCCGCGCATCGTCCGCTCGAGGAACAGGATGAGCAGCGTGATCCCCATCAGGAAGGTGGCGAGCTGCGAGGCCGCGAGGCGATCGAAGGCGCCGAACCACACCTGGTAGATGGACACCGTCAGCGTCTTCACGCCGAGGAGCTGGACCGAGCCGAAGTCGGCGAGCGTCTCCATCATCGCGAGCAGCGCTCCGGCCGCCAGCGCCGGCCGCGCCAGCGGAACCGCGACGCGCGCGATCGCCCGCCCGCGCCCCATTCCGAGGCTGCGCGAGGCCTCGATCAGGTTGCGCGACTGGCCGCGGAAGGCCGCGCGCGCGAGTAGGTAGACGTACGGGTAGAGCGCGAGCGTGAGGATCACGACCGCGCCGCCCGGCGAGCGCAGCGGCAGCGCGCCCTCCGTCCCGAAGCGCCCGAGGTAGACGAACGTGAGCACGTACGCCGGGATCGCGAGCGGCAGCACGAGCGCCCAGTCGAACCACCGCCGCCCGGGGAACTCGTAGAAGGAGACGAGCGCCGCCAGGGCGCCTCCCAGCAGCACGGTGCCGGCCCCCACGCCCGCCGTCACGATCGCCGTGTCGGCGAGGACGTCGGGCAGGATCGCGCTCGTGATGTCCCACAGCTCGCCGACCCGCGGCGACACGAACGAGCCCGGTATGACCAGGAGCGGGGCGACGACGAGCCCGGCGACGGCGAGCCCGAGGAGGGCCCAGGCGTCGAACCGGAAGGCCGGCGGACGCGCCGGCCGCCGGATCTCGGTCGCTACCGCCACCCGACTTCGTTCATGAGCTTGACCGCGTCGGCCTGCAGGCCGGCGTCACCGGTGACGTCGATCGGGTCCACTCGGAAGCCGCGCCACTCCGCGAGCTGGTCGGGCAGCTCGGCGCGCGGGTTCGCCGGGAACTCGCTGTTCGTCTCGGCGAACTCCGCCTGCGACTCCTCTTCCACCAGGAACTCGACGAGCTCGCGCGCGACCGGGACGTTGTCCGAATGGCGCACGATTCCGACGCCGGACAGGTTCACGTGGGCCCCGCGCGCGCCCTGGTCCGCCCACACGGGCGTCACCGGGAACTCCGGGTCCTCCGCCAGGATCCGCCCGAGGTAGTAGTGGTTCGTGAGCCCGACGTCACAGCTCCCGGCCTCGATCGCCTCCAGCACGTCCACGTCCGACCCCAGGATGACCGGGTCGTTCGCCATCCAGGAGCGCAGCATCCGCTCGGTGGCCGCGGTTCCGTCCTTCGCGATCCGGTCGGCCACGAAGGACGAGTTGTAGACGCTGTCGCTCGTCCGCAGGCACAGCCGCCCGTCGAAGCGAGGGTCGCCCAGCTCTTCGTAGCGCCGCGGCACGTCGTCGCCGGTCACCCGCTCGGTGCTGCGCATGATCGTGCGCGCACGCGTGGTCAGCGCGGTCCAGCGCCCCTCCGGGTCGCGCAGGTTCTCCGGCACGGCGGCCTCGACCGCCGGGGACGAGAGCGGCTGGAGCAGATCGGACTCGAGCGCCTGCTGCAGGTTCGCGCCATCCACGGTTACGAGCACGTCGGCCTCGGTGTCGGCTCCCTCGGACCGGAGCCGCTCGGTCAGCGCGCTGCCGGTCCCGCCGAACAGCTTGAGGTCGTAGCCGGTCTCGTCGGCGAACCGGCGGAAGACCTCCTCCTCGCCGTAGTGAAGGCGGGCCGTGTAGACGACGAGATCCTCGTCCGAGGAGCCCGTGAGCGCGACAAGCGCCGCCAGGCCGGCGGCCACCAGGACGCCGAAGCCGGCCAGGACGAGAACTATCTGCCTACGACGCACAGGCCAACCTCCAGAGATCGTTCAACGTGGGACCACCGAGAAGAGGAAACGCCGCGTCACCATGACCCACAGGAGCGCCAGGCACGCGATCTCGACGACCGCGTTTCCGATCAGACCCAGCCCGCCGGCGCCCAGACCCGGCATGAGCGCCACGCCCAGGCAGATGAACACGTGCATGATGAAGACGTAGAAGGAGTTGCGGCCGAGCGGCAGCAGGAGCCAGCCGAGAAAACGCTCCGCGTGGGCCTGGTAGGCGCGGAAGCCGGCGTAGAGGCCGAAGCCGATCGCCCCGAGCACCGCCATCCGCGCCGCGTCGAGCGTCGTCTTGTCGAAGTGGGCGTCCTGCCACAGCGCCCAATCGATCGGCCCGTAGCCCAGCAGTCGGTCGAGGCCCAGCGGGACAAGCCCCTCTATCTCCAACTTGAAGACGAGCGCCGCCAGCGCCACGATCGCGACACCCGCGGTCAACGGGCGCCGGTAGCGCGAGATGAGCGCCGCCAGACGGTGCCGGTAGAAGCCGACCGCCAGCCCGTGGGTGAACAGCACCTGCCACACGAGCAACGGGAAGGCTCGCTCCGACTGCGTCGGGAGCAGATCGACGTCCCAGGTGCGACCGAGCGCGAACAGCGCCCAGCTCACGCCCAGGACCGGTAGCCACAGCCCGCGCGCGAACGCGAACAGAACCGCCGGGGTCAGCGCGAGCAGCACGATGAACAGCCCGAGGATGCTGAACTGCCACGGGCCCGCCTCGAGCGTCACGACCGCCACGATGGTCCGCGCGCCGCCCTCGTATGCGTAGAGGTCGGTGCCGGCCTCCATCCGTGGTGACGCGGTCATCACGCTCGTGTCGACTCCCGGCAACGCCACGAGCACGCCGACCACCGCGATGACACAGACCGTCGCGACGTACAGCTTTCGCGCGCGGGCCAGGAGCATCCGGCTCGTCACGGCCGCGCCGAGGCTCAGCCATCGACGGCCGAACACCATCCCGGCCACGACCCCCGACACCGCCACCAGCACCTCGGCGGCGGACAGGAGACTCGCCGTGCCGTACTCGAGCGCGGACTCGAGATGGATGTGGTTGACCACGAGGATCAAGATCGCGAGGCCGCGCAGGAGGTCGAGCGCGAGATCGCGCTCCGCCCCTGCCCCAGCCGTTCCCAAAGGGCCCACGACCGGAATCCATACCACAAGAGTCGGGATTTATTAGGTGACCCTAATGCGGCGGCGCGTACGGCCGGAACATGCCGGTCACCCGCCGGAAGCCGCCGGCGCCTCCATAGCGGCCGCCGGCAACCCGGCGGGGGCGGCGCTTGTAGCGCACCGCGCCGTTCTGGCGCTTGAGGCTCGTCTGCCAGAGCCGCCGCTCACGGTCGATCGAGGTGCGCTTGAAACGCTTCACCTCCAGGTCGACACGGCCGTTCTCGTAGACCGTCGCGAGCATGTAGTTGATGCCGCCGTACGCGATGAGACCGCCATGGCAGACCTGGAGCAGCCCGTCGTCCACGATCGCGGTGACGGCATGGACCTCGCCGCACATGTACATGTCCACGTCGTGGGCCTTCAGCGTCCGCCAGAGGGCGGACCGGCCGCCGTCGAGCAGCGACAGCCGGCCGGAGTGGAGCGACCGCACCGGTCCGAGCACGGGCACGTGACCCTGGACGATCACGTTCTCGACCCCCCGCCCCTCGGCGTCCGCCAGCAGCGCGTCGAGCCACGCGAGCTGACCCTCGGTCACGGTCGGCTGAACGCCTGACGCGTCGTAGCGGAAAACGTCGAGCGTCACGAGAAGCATGTCGGGGGTCGGGTACACGGCGTAGGCGGTGGACTCCCACTGCGTGCCGAGCGGCCGCAGCGTGAACCGCGGCGCGCCGTTCGGCCATGTGAAGTTCTCGGCCCACACCGCCTTGTAGGTGGGCACCGCCCGGTGCCGGAAGGTGCCCGCGGGCCAGCGGTCCCACAGCGGGCGCCCCCCGAGGTCGTCGCCGATCTCGTGGTCGCCGACCGCCGGGTAGGTCAGCAGGCCGCGGCGTTCGAACCGCCGCTGCCACTGGCCGTAGTAGAGATGGCCGGCCCGGCGGATCGCCGCCAGGCGCTCCTCCTCCGTCCCCACCGGGCCGAAGATGCCCGTGCCGTCGGCGTCCTCGCCCCAGTGGCCCTCCACCAGGTCCCCGGCGACCGCCACGAAGAGTGGATCTTCGCGGTCCACCGCGTCGAGGACCGTGTCGATCGCGCGGCGGTAGGAGCGGTTGATCGAGTTGGGGTCACCCGGATCCCAGCCGGCCATCCTCCGGACGTCGCCGAGGTCGGCGTTGAAGAGATCCGGGATCGAGACGAAGCGAAACGCGACGTCAGGCGTGCGCGCCGCAGCGGTCGCCGGTAGAAGGGCGAGCGGGATCAAAAGGCCGGCGCAAAGCCGCGCTAGTCGCACACTTCATCGTAGCCCGAGCCGGGCGCACTACCGTTGGAAACGCCGTGGAGGCTCCCGCCGGTACTGCCGCGCGCTCCGTGCGCGTCCTCGACCTCGACCCCGACCTCGCGGTCGCGCTCGCCCCCGACGAATTCGAACGCGCCCGCACGACCCTGGTCGCGCGTGCCTACGAGGCGGCGCAGGGCCCGTGGAAGATCCGCCAGCCGGCGACCGACCCGGGCGCGCTCGGGCTGCTCGTGATGGACGGCGCGTTCGGCTTGCACACCGCGGTGGGCAGCCGCACCACGCTGGAGCTGCTCGGGCGCGGCGACGTGCTCCAGCCGTGGGTAACGCTCGGGCCCGAGACGTCCGTCCCGCCGACCGTCAGTTGGGAGGTGGTGGCGACGGCGCGCGTCGTGCTGCTCGACGCCGCCTTCGCGCGCGCCGCCGCCGAGTGGCCCGAGGTCATCGCCACGCTGATGCGCCGACAGGTGGCCCGTTGCCGTCGCCTCTGCTACCAGCTCGCGGTGAACACCTCGCCGCGAGTCGACGAGCGGATCGTCTTCGCGCTCTGGGCGCTCGCCGACCGCTGGGGTCACGTGACCGAGGCCGGCACGACGTTCCGGCTCCGGCTCACCCACCGGCATATCGCCGAGCTCGTCTGCGCCCAGCGGCCGTCGGTCTCGGCCGCCCTCACGCGACTGCGCGACGAAGGGCGCGTTTCCTATTCGCGCGACACGTTCGTCCTGCACGGTGAGGTGCCCGGCGAGGTGCGCGCGCTCAGGACCGACGTCGGGATCGACCCCGACTGACCCGGATGCACGGCGCCTAACCTCGCGCAATGGCTACCGCGTTGCGGCGCACCCTCTACGTGGTCGCGATCGTCCCGATCGTGGCCGGCGCGGCAACGGTGCTCCTAGGGGCGGACTCCGTCCCCTCACCCAATGACGCGGGGCCGAACGTCGAGTCCGAACTGCGCTTCTACTCGGTGTGGTGGATCGGGGCCGGGCTGTTCCTCCTGTGGCTGGCGCCGCGTGTCGAGGAGCGCACGCTGGAGCTGCGCGTGTTCTGTGCACTCCTCTTCCTGTCCGGCTTCAGCCGCATCCTCGCCGCGCTCGATACGGACTGGCCGTCCGGCGGCCAGATCGCCCTGATGGTCGTCGAGCTCACGCTGCCCGTCGTGTTCGTCACGTGGCAGGCGCGAATCAGGGGCGCAACGAACGGGGACTGACCCCGTCCGTTGCAAATACCGCGGAGGTTTTGGAAAACCCGAGCAGGGTGAAAATCCACTCAGGTAGGACGTACGCGGCTGCACACCCGGTCACGGCGGACTCCTCTTTTTGGCCCACGAGAGGAGTAGTCCGTGAACAACCTGTCCAGACGCCGCGAAGCCGAACTCTTCACCCAGTTGCGCCGAAGCCGCGATCCGCAGCTGCGCGAGGCGCTCGTGCGGCGTTACCTGCCGCTGGCGCGCCATACCGCGCGCCGTTTCAGCCGGTCCAGCGACAGCCTCGACGACCTCAACCAGGTGGCCGCGTACGCGCTGCTGAAGGCGATCGACGGCTTCGACCCCTCCCGCGGGCTCGCCTTTACGAGCTACGCGGTTCCGACGATCAGCGGCGAGCTCAAGCGGCATGCGCGCGACACCGGGTGGGGGATGCGCGTCCCGCGCGGACTTCAGGAGCGGGCGCTCGACGTGGAGCACGCCATCTCAGCGCTAACGGGGGACCTTGGGCGGTCACCGACCCCGGCTGAGATCGGCGAGTACCTGGAAATCACGAGCGAAGAGGTGCTCGAGGCGATCGATGCGGGCGCGAACCACACGCTCGACTCGCTCGACACACCGCTCGGCGCCGACGGCGATGCCATGACCCGCCTGGAGACGCTCGGCGTGATCGACCCGGGCTTCGACCTCGTCGAGGACGCCCAGGCGGTCGGTCCGCTCCTGCGCGAGCTTCCGGAGCGCGAGCGCACCCTCCTGGCGCTCCGCTTCCACGAGGAGCTGTCGCAATCCGAGATCGCGCGCCGGCTTGGCATCTCGCAGATGCACGTGTCTCGCCTGCTGCGCCGAACCCTGGACGAACTGGCCTCGCAGGTCGAGGAGCCGGAGTTGCCTGCTAGGTGTCCTCTTGCGGCTTGAAGTAGAAGATCTCGGCGGACACGTCCTGCCTCGTGTCCATGCCGCTGATGAACGCTTCAACCTCGCGGCCAATGGCCCGCTCGACCGCCTCGACGAACAACGGCTCCGTGGCGTGCTGGAAGAAGAGGCGCGAGTCGCGCAGCCGCTGGTGCTCGCCCATCGCCGCCAGGTTCCGCTCCGCCGGCGTGAGGCTGTCCCGCAGCGTGCAGATCAGTGCGTCCGGCCCCGCCCAGTCGGTGCGAACCTTCGTCGGCCCGCGGCCGAACTGCTCCTTGTACAGCCTCGTCAACTCGTTGGAGATTTCGAGCAGCGGCGCGTTTCGCGATCCTGCGTCGGACGGCGGCATCGCCGGCTCCAGTTCTGTCCCTCTGACGTAGTGACCGCGCGGAAGGAAGAGGGGCTAGGAGAACCAAGCGGGCGGGTCGTGCCCACCAAGCGTAGCTCGATCTCATGACGCCGCAGCGCTATGTGGCCTACCGCCACGTCCGGACCGTCATCGAGCGCCTTCGCCCGGAGGCGCTCGCGGATGCCGAGAAGGCGCTCCTGTGCGATGCCGCCGAGGGGCTTCTACTCGCCCGCCACGCCGACACCGGGACGGTCGAGGAGCTGCGCGCGAAGGTGGCCGTGTCGCTGTCGGTCCTGGTCGGGCTCGGCCGCTGGGACGACGCGGCCGCGGATGAGCTGTGGGAGCAGCTCGTCGCCTGCGGTCCGTCAGACGGCCGCACGGCGCGGCTGCCGCGGGCCGTCGAGCACGCGTAGGAAGGCGCCGACGACGGTCGCGTCGAGCTGCGTCGCCGCGACGTGCTCGAGCTCGGCGCGTGCCTCGTCATGGCTGAGCATCGGCTTGTACGGCCGCGGCGAGGTCATCGCGTCGTAGACGTCGGCGACGGCCACCACCTGCGCCTCGACCGGCGTCTCGGAGGAAGGGACGGCGTGTGGGTACCCCCCGCCGTCGGGGCGCTCGTGATGCGCGACGATGATTGCGGCGATGTCGTGCAGTTCGGCCGTCTGCAGCACGCGAGCTGCGGTGCCCGGGTGGCGCCGGATCTCGGTCCACTCGCGGGCATCGAGCGGCCCGGGCTTCTCGAGGATGTCGCGCGCGATCCACACCTTGCCGAGGTCGTGGAGCCGCGCCGCCACGCGCACGCGCGCGATCGCGGGTGCGGGCAGGCCCAGCTCGCGCCCGATCGCCTCGGCGTGGTCGGCCACGCGAGCGCCATGGGCGTGCAGGGCTGCGTCGCGCTCCTCGAGGAGGTCTACAAGCAGCGGAAGCGGCGGCGGCGCGTCGTCCTCCGGAAAGCCATCTCGCTCGAATCTCCTCATCCCACGCATATCAACGCACACTTCGGCGCGAGGTTGGGCGGTTCCTCGTCCGGAGTTGTCGCGTCAGCGGCCCCGGACGACGACGCGCTTCGTCGAGCGCACCTTCCGTCGCACCTCGTTCTGACAAAACGGTGCACGGTGCCATCTCTTGCGCGAGAAGGCGCGGGTGTAGTCCGAGGCGTGCTTCGACCGCTGGTTCTCGGTCTGGCCGTAGGTGACGAACGTGCCGGCGCGGACCGGGCACTTCCCGTCCCTGAACTCCGCGACCATCATGAAGCTCGAGCCGTGCCCGACATCGCCGTAGCCGTCCGCTTCGGGATCCCAGCCGACGTTGATCGCGTTGAAGACGCCGTCGCCGCCGGGACCGCCGTGGATCGGGATCGCCTTGCCGCCCCGCACCTCGTACTGGTGGCCGCGCAGCGGAGCATCGAGCGGGATGTCCGCGTCCTCGAGGTCCGTGACGGCGTCCGCCAGCGCGCGCTGCACGAGCGAGTTCGCGGTGTTGAGGCCGCGGGGCGTGTGAACGGCGTCGGCGGCGGAGAACGGCGTCGTCCAAATCGCCTCGCTGCCCACCAGCACCCCACCCTGCAACCCGGTCGGCAGCGCGAGGAACTCGTCGAACAGCTGCTCGACGAAGCGCCGGAAGAGGATCGCGCCGTTCGAGTCGAGGTCGTCGTGCAGGTCCCACCCGGCGAGCGGCTCGCACGCGCCGCTCACGTCGACCGGGCCGGACGATCCCGCGAGGAACCCGCCCGGCGCCGACTCGCACATGCCGACCACGGCGTCCCGCCACAGCTCGCCCGCGTACTGGCGGTTGCCGACCGCGATCCGCTGGAGCAGCTTGCGGTTGAAGCGGTCTCCGGGCAGGCCGTCGTCGCCCGCGAGCCGGTCCTCGACCTGCACCAGGCCGAGCCGGGTGCGCAGCGTGCGCTCCGCCTCCTCGATCCCGATGATCCGGTCGAAGCCGGTCAGCGGCTCCTCCGGATTCGACAGCCAGTGGCTGTCGTTCCCGTTCGTGACGTAGTCGGGACGTACCAGCGTGGGCACGTCCTCGGGGGGGAAGGTGCCAGGCACCGCGGCCTCGTCGTGCGACAGCCAGTCGCAGGCGGACCGGGCGCCGTCCAGCACCGGCAGGCCGAGGAGCTCGAACGCGGGCTCCAGCACGTTGCACTCGAGCGCGTGGTCGTCCGGCACGTAGGGGATCGCGCCCTGCATCGTGTAGTAGGCGTTGCCCTTCCGGTCGGCGGCGATCGAGTTGACCCAGGGGATCCCCTGGAACTTCCGCTGGATGCGGTCGTAATCGGCCACGCTCTGGGCGCGGTTGTTCTGGAGGAAGTGGTTCAGGTAGCGGAAGTTGGTCGCGTTCACGTCCTTGACCGCGAAGCCGCTTCCCTCCGTCCAGGGGAGGGGGATGCCCACGAGGTTGTCGAGCATCGGCCCGTACTCGGTCGAGTAGATCGTGCGCGTCTCGCCGGCGACCTTGACCTCGGTCGCCTCCATCTCCTTGACCTCGCCGTCCACGACATAGGAGTGCGGGTCGCCCGGGACGAGCGCCAGCTTGAAGGGCGTGAAGCGCCAGGCCGTCGCCACGGTGTGCGACCACGCCAGCCCGCGCGTGTGGCCGATCAGGATGAGCGGGACGCCGTAGAGCGTGCCGCCCGCGACGTCCACCTTGCCGGGGATGCGCAGATGGGCCTGGTAGAGCCGTTCCGAGCCGTCCCACGGGAAATGCGGGTTGCCGAGCACGAGGCCGCGCCCGTTCGCCGTGGCCTCGCGCCCGAAGCCGTACGCGTTCGAACCGATCTGCGGCTGGAGGCGCTCGAGGCCCTCGCCGCTCTCGAGCATCTCCTGCTGGCGCTGGTTCTGCGCCTGGGCGGCGAGCGGCGACACCGGCGCCGCGTTCACGATGCCACCTATCACGGCGCCCGAGCTCGCGAGGATGCCGAGCTGGTAGAAGCGGCGGTAGACGTCGAGCTCGGTGATCGGCCGGACCCACTCCTCGCCGCGGCAGCGCCGGTCCGGGATTCGGTCGACGCCTGTCTTGCGGAGGTAGTGGTTGTAGCCGCGCACGTACCCGCGGACGCCGCGGCGCACGTCGCGGGTCGGGCCGTCCGGGGGCTTCTTCGCCACGAGGTCCTCGACCACCCCACGCTGCTTCACCCACTGGAAGTAGAAGTCGGCGTCGAGGTTCCGGTAGGTGGAGCCGTTCCCCGAGAAGGTCCAGGTCTCGTCCGGGCCGAAGAACTTCGAGCGCTCGGCGTTGACCGTGACGTACTCGGAGGCGATCGTGCAGATGTTGTCGCGCGCGAACGCGTACGCAAAGCCGGCGGCGAGGCCTTGGAGGTTCTTCGCCGTGATGTGCGGCACGCCGTACTTCGTCCACTGGATCTTCGCCTTGAGCGGCTTAGCGTCGGCGACCGGCGCCGCCATCGCGGCCAGCAGCGCGAGGGAGGCGAGTGCGCGCCTCACAGGAGGCCGCCGAGGCGGAGGTAGCGCCGGAGCGTGCGCTTGCTCTTCACGGCGGCGCGAATCGCAACCGCGGCGTGCGTCACCTGGCCGCCGCGGACGACGTACACGAACCGGCGTCCACCCCCGGCGCGCCGTACGAAGACGCGCTTGCCGAAGCGCTTCGCGCGCTCGGCCACACGCCGCTTCGCGTCACCAGGCGCCAGCGGGCCGGCGTGCTGCCCGGGTGCGTTGGTGGCGACGAGGGCGGAGCGGCCCCGCTTTGTAAGCACGGCCGTGAGCGCACGCTCGTCCATCGGCTGCCGCTTCATGCACCAGCGCCAGACGCGGCCGTCGCGATCCTGCGGCTGCCCGGCGCGGGCGAGGAACCGCCGCGCTCCGAGGCCGACGTGGATGCCGCGCACGCCGGTGCGGCGGAGGCGGCTCGTGCGCGAGCGGCAGCGCGGGCCCGGCACGCCGACCGCGCGCTCCCACATCTGGAGGTACGCCTCGGCGCCGTTCGCCATGTCGTCGACGATCGCGTCGCCACCGAGTTGGCGAAGCCCCTCGATCCAGTCCGGGAAGAGACCGTAGTGGGCGATGCCATCCTCGTTGATGTCGAAGGTGCGCTCGCCGCTCTGCTGCTTGTCGATCGTCACGCCCCCGTCGAAGGACTTGAACGGGTAGGTGATCTGGTCGTCCTCGCCGAGCGGACCGGCGGACGCGCTCATCCCGTTCATGTCTGCGCCGTAACCGAGGCCATACACAAACTTCTTCGGCGCCTGCTTGCGCAGCCGCTCCCAGTCCTCGGCGAACCGGGTGGTCGAGTTGTCGGAGGGCGCGACGACGCCGCCGGCCTTGTAGATCCGCGGGTAGTCCTTCTCATTCGACCAGCTGTGGCTCGAGAAGACGCCCGAGTAGTCCTCGGCCTCGATGATCGCCATGACCTCGTCGCGCGCCGACTGGCTGAGGTGGTCGGGGTCGACGATCATCCCCCTGTCGATCATCCGGCGCACGAGGTACTCGCCGAGGTCGGTCAGCCCGCGCGTGTTGCAGTGCGGCGGCTCGGGGTAGACGGGGGCCATTCCGGGCGGCAGCAGCGCCGCCAGCCCGTTGCCGATCAGCGCGTCGCGCGGCGCCGCGAACTGCTCCTTGTCGCCCTCGGTCACCTGGCAGGTCTCGAGGTCCCAGTAGGTGTTCGTCCGGTACTTGTTGCCCTGGTTCACGACCAGCCCGCCGGCACCCGAGTCGCCGGCGACGCCCGCCAGCGCATTGTCGAACTTGTTCACCAGCTCGAGGTCGCGCACACCAAGCTCGTAGACCTCCTGGAGCTGGCGGTCGATGTCCTTCGTCGTGCAGTTCGGCTGGTAGTCACGGTGGGAGCAGTTGAAGAGCTCGGAGACCTCGATGCCCAGGACGACCGCGAGCTTCCCGTCCGCGATGACGCGCCGCGCCTCGAACGGGTTCGTGACGATCCGGAAGAACCCCTTGCCCGGCCCGCCGCTCTGCGCGTCGATGTAGTCCTGGAGCTCGTAGATGTCGCGGATCTGCAGCCGGACGCTGTCCATCTCGTCGCACGAGTTGCGCTTGACCGGGTACAGCTCGCACAGGACACCGTTCTCGACGAAGAGGTTCGCGTACAGCCGCAGCCCGCCCATCCACGCGCGCTCGAGCCAGCGGTAGTAGGTCTGTTCGTGGGTCATCAGGCTGTGCTTGGGCCAGCCCTCGAAGGTTGGCCAGCCGTCGGTGCCGTGGCAGGTGCTGCCGCCGAAGGCGGTCTCGAGCGACGCCGCGCAGCCGCCCGTCGCCTGGTGGTCGGCGCAGTCGACGAGGGCGAACGGCGCGCCGTATTCGTGCCACGGACGGCCGCAGTGCGCGCTGCCGCCGAGGAACTCGAAGGCCATCATGTGGATGTGCCCCTCGAGGAACCCGCGGATCTCCCCGAACGGGTGCGGCGTCCTGAGCGGCTTGCCGCTCACGCTCAGCTCGATCTCCGGGTACTTGGGACAGCCTGACGCCGCCTGGCCGAGCGTCAGCACCGGCCCGCCGTCGAGCGAGCGGAAGGTGATGCCCGCGCCCGCCTCGCTGGCGCGCCACTCGGCGGCGTCGCTCGGGGCGTCGGCGACCGCCACCCCGCCTCCGTCCGCCGCGAGATACTTCCGGTCCTCCGTGTAGAGCAGGTACTGGCCGAGCGCGGTGGCCTTCATCCGATACCCACCGTCGGGCGCGCCCTTCACCTCGAAGCAGCCGTTCGCGATCGAGTAACGCGTCTCAGCCGCCTGCGCGGGCACGGCAAGCAGCGCAAGCATCAAGAGAACCACGAGCCAGAGCCGCCCCATACCCGCAGTCTACGTGGGGTCTGACCCCACTGCGACAGGCCCGGCGACGAAGGCCAATCGTGCGGCCGGGCTATAGCGTGCGTCCGATGGCGGTGAGGCTGCGACAGGCGGTGTTGGTCGCCCAGGAGCTTGCGCCGGTCGCCGACCGGATGCGCGAGGAGCTCGGCCTCGGCCAGCCGTACGCGGATCCGGGCGTGGGTCACTTCGGGCTCGAGAACGCGGTGTTCGCGATCGGCGACACGTTCCTCGAGGTCGTTTCCCCCACCCGCCCCGGCACCGCGGCCGGCCGCTACCTCGACCAGCACGGCGACGGCGGCTACATGCTGATCTTCCAGTTCGACGACCTGGAGGCGGCACGCGAGCGCGCGGCGACCATGGGCATGCGCACGGTCTGGCAGCTCGACCTCGACGACATCTCCGGCACCCACCTGCATCCCGCCGACACCGGTGGCGCGATCCTCTCCCTCGACCGCGCCGACCCGCCCGAGTCGTGGCGTTGGGGCGGGCCGGACTGGACCGGCAAGGCGGGCACCGGGGCACCCGGCCGGGTCGCGGGGGTCACGGTCACGTCGCCGCGCGTCGCCGAGCTCGAAGAGCGCTGGCGGGCGCTCCTCGACGAGGGTGCCGACCAGGTGCGGTTCGAGCCCGGGGAAGCGGAACGGCTCACGGAGGTGCAGATCAGCGTGCCCGACAGGCAGGGCGAAATCGAAATCGGAGGAGCGAGGTTCAGGCTGTCATGAGCGAAGTGGTCACGAAGTCCGTCGAATCCGGCGTCGCTGTCCTCACCCTGAACAGGCCGGACCGGTTGAACGCTTGGACGCCCGAGCTCGGCAGCGCCTACTTCGACCTGCTCGAGGAATGCGCCGCCGACGATGACGTCCGCGCGATCGTCGTGACCGGCGAGGGCCGCGGCTTCTGCGCCGGCGCCGACATGCAGGACCTCGAGGCGCTCGGCGCCGGCGAGATCGACGGCGCGAAGCGGCGGCAGGACAACCGGCCGCAGACCTTCCCGACCACGATCCCGAAGCCGATCATCGCGGCGGTGAACGGCCCGGCTGCCGGCATCGGCCTGGTGCTCGCGCTGATGTGCGACATCCGCCTGATCGCCGACGACGCGAAGGTCACGACTGCCTTCGCGCGCCGCGGCCTCGTTGCCGAGTATGGGATCGCGTGGATCCTGCCGCGGCTCGTCGGAATCGCGAACGCGCTCGACCTGCTGTTCTCCGGTCGCGTGATCCTGGGGAGCGAGGCCGCGGCCCTCGGCATGGCCGGTCGCAGCCTGCCCGCGGGCGAGGTGAGGGAAGCGGCGATCGCATACGCGCGCGAGCTCGCGACGTTCTCGTCGCCGGCCAGCATGGCGGCGATGAAACGCCAGCTCTACGCGGATCTCGAGCGCCCGTTGGCGGAGGGCTACGAGGAGGCCATCCGGCTGATGCTCGAGTCGTTCGAGCGCCCGGATTTCGCCGAGGGCGTCGCGAGCTTCGTCGAGCGGCGCGAGCCGAACTTCGCGCCGGTCGCCCGCTAGGCCGGCGACTACGCGGCCAGCCGCCGGGTGACAGCCTCGGCGACGCCGAGCGCCGCCTCGACCGTCCCGTAGTCCACGTTCTCGGGGACGTCCGTCGGCTTGTGGTAGTTGGACAGGCCCTTCCAGGCGTTCATCGAGCAGAGCGTCGCGGTCGGGTATCCGGCGCGGCTCGTGATCACCGCGTCGGTGCTCGTCCGCGCGCGCATATTGCGCCGCAGCGCGATCCCCGCGTCGGCCGCCACCTCCGCCACCAGGTCGCGGAACTCGGGCGCGCAGTAGTCCTCCATCCAGATCGGACCCTCGCCCTCGAGCAGGATCAGGCGCGGCGAGCCCACCGTGTCCACGTTCAGGACCCAGGTGGAATCTGGATCGAGCGGCCGCAGGTGGCGCTCGACGAACCCGTACACGCCGCCCTGCAGGACCTCCTCGGCGCCGCATGAAGCGAGCACCACGCGCAGCCCGGTGACCGGCTTCGCCGCCAGGCGCTCGGTCAGGCCGACCAGCACCGCCACGCCGCTCAGGTTGTCGCTCGCACCGGGCACGATCCGATGCCGGGCGATATCCGCGAACGAGATGGCGCTGAGTGCCGACATGACGCCGCCGGTGCGCGCGAGTCCGCGCCTCCCCGTAACCGCTCCGAGCGCCGCCAGCAGCGGCCCGGCGTAGACGGGCCACCACATCGGCAGCGCGGTGTCGGTCCGCTCGATCAGGTCGGGGAACCAGTCGTTCAGCTTCCGCTGGAGGGTGTCGTCGAAGATGAACCCGGTCGGCGCCGCATCATGGTGCGCCATGACCACCAATGTGCGCTCGGCGTCACGGTCGCCGGCCTCGGCCACCACGTTCCAAGTCGTGCTCCGCCCCTCGATCGCTCTTCGGACGAACCGCGCGCCGTTGGCCGAGTCGTCCGCGCTCGCGAGCCCGGCCGCCAAGCCCGCCGCCGCCGCCAGCGGACGCGCCCGCCCGCGGCTCGCCAGCAGCCCCGCGGCAAGCCCCGTGGCCGAGAACAGGGCGTGCAGGCGCGCGTAGCCGTCGTCGAACTCCTCCTCGTCGACTGCGACCGGAACGCCCATCCGGTCGAAGCGCGCGCGGAGCAGCTCGGCCGCCTCGCGCTCGCCCTCCATGCCCGCGCCGCGCTCGAGCGGCGCGAGCTCCTCGATGACCTCGCGCAGCCTGTGCCCGGCCGTGACCGTTGCCGCCATGCCCGAAAAGATGTCAGCATCGCGCCGGTGGAGCTGCTCCAGCCGGACGTGCGCCGCATCGCACCGCCCGATCCCGCGCCGGCCGCGGACCGGATCGAGGACGGCTGGGCGGCGGGCACGCCCGAGCCGCTCAAGAGCGAGCTGACCGCGCTCCTGGGGGCCGACCGCGTCCTGACGCGCGTCCTCGACCTCGTCAAATACGCGTCGGACGCCAGCCCGTACCGGTTGCTCCCGCGGGCGGTGGTGATGGCGCGGGACGCCGACGACGTCGCGAAGACCCTCGCGCACGCGCGCGAGAAGGACGTCCCGGTCACATTCCGCGCCGGCGGCACGAGCCTGAACGGTCAGGCACAGACCGACGGCATCCTGGTCGACGTCCGCCGCCACTGGACCGGCGTCGCCATCGAGGACGACGGCGCACGCGTGCGCGTCCGCCCGGGCACGGTGCTCGGGCGCGTCAACCACGCCCTCGCGCCGTACTCGCGCCGGATCGGCCCCGACCCGGCCAGCACCGACATCGCGTGCGTCGGCGGAGTGATCGCCAACAACTCTGGCGGGATGCGCTGCGGTGTCGTCCATGACACCTATCAGACGCTGCGCGCGATGAAGCTCGTGCTGCCGTCGGGCACCGTCGTGGACACCGAGGCGCCCGATGCGGAGGAGCGGTTTGCGGCCGCCGAGCCGGAGCTCGCCCAGGGCCTGATCCAGATCCGCGACGAGATCCGCGCCGACCCGGAGCTGTCGGAGCGGATCAGGCGCAAGTTCCAGATCAAGAACACGATGGGCTACCGGCTCTGCGCCTTCCTCGACGCGGACACGCCGCTCGAGATCTTCCGCCGCCTCGTCGTCGGCTCGGAGGGAACGCTCGCGTTCGTCGCCGAGGCGGTGTTCGAGACGGTGCCGCACCCACGCGGATCGACCGCCGCCGTGCTGATCTTCCCCGACATCGACACCGCGGTCGCATCGGTACCGCCGCTGGTCGAGAGCGGCGCGACCGCCGTCGAGCTGATGCTCGCTCTCACTCTCAAGGCGGCCCAGTCGTTCGTGACGATCCCGCAGGAGTGGGAGGACGCGCCCTGGGACGCAGCGGCGATCCTCGTGGAGTTCCGCTCAGACGACCCGGCCGAGCTCGCGGAGCGCCAGGCCGCCGCCGAGAAGCTGCTCGAGGAGCACCCGCTCGTCCAGCCGGCCAAGTTCTCGACCGAGCCCGAGGTGACCGAGCTCTATTGGCGCGTGCGCGAGGGGATGCACGGGCTCGTCGGCCGTATGCGCCCGCCCCACACCGCGCTGATCGTGGAGGACGTCTGCGTGGCGCCCGAGCGGATCGCCGAGGCGGCGAAGGACGTTCGCGAGCTGCTCGGGGAGCACGGATTCCTCCCCGGCGTCGCCGGCCACGCGTCGGCCGGGAACCTCCACTTCATGCTCACGCCCGAGTTTGCGCAGGAGTCCGAGCGCGAGCGCTACGAGGGGTTCATGGAGGCGCTGGTCGAGCTGATCGTCGGGAAGTACGACGGCTCGCTCAAGGCCGAGCACGGGACCGGCGTGAACATGGCCCCGTTCGTCGAGCGCGAGTGGGGCGCGAAGGCGACCGAGATGATGCGCCGCGTCAAGCGCCTGGCCGACCCCGATGGCGTGCTCGCGCCGGGCGTGATCCTGAACGACGACCCGGGCTGCCATCTGAGGAACCTGAAGACCACCCCGCCGATCGAGGAGGACGGCGGCGCCGACCTGTGCGTGGAGTGCGGGTTCTGCGAGCCGGTCTGTCCGAGCCGCGACCTGACCACCACGCCCCGCCAGCGGATCGTTCTGCGGCGCGAGATGGCCCGCCAGCCGGCCGGCTCGCCGGTGCTCGAGGCGCTGCTCGACCAGTACGAGTACGACGGCATCCAGACCTGCGCCGCCGACGGGACATGCGCCCTCGCGTGCCCGCTCGGGATCGACACCGGCGTTCTCGTCAAGAGCTTCAGGGCGCGCGAGCACAGCGCGCGGTCGCAGCGCGCGGGCGTTGCCGCCGCCAAGCGCTGGGCCACCGTCGAGCGCGCGTCGCGTGCCGGGCTGCGCGCCCGGCCGGTGTCGAAGGCGCTGAGCCGCGCGGGCCGCGCCCTGCTCAGCGACGAGCTCGTGCCGTCCTGGCCCGCCGAGATGCCGCCGCCCGCGCCTTCGAAGCTGCCCCCGACCAGGCGCGAGGGCGCGGCGGCGCTGTACCTGCCGGCCTGCATCAACCGCATCTTCGGGCCCAGCCTGCCGGAGGCGCTCGTGCGGGTCTCCGAGCGCGCCGGTGTCCCACTCTGGATCCCGCCGGACGTGGCCGGCCACTGCTGCGCTGTGCCGTGGAGCTCGAAGGGGCTGATCGAAGGCGCCGACTGGATGGCCGCGCACACGGCCGCCGCGGTCAAGGGCTGGCTCGGCGACTCGGGCCTCCCGGTCGTGACCGACGCCAGCTCCTGCACCCACGGCTTTCACGCGATCCTCGAGGGGATCGAGGTGCTCGACTCGATCCGGTGGGTCCACGATCGCGTCCTTCCGGGCCTGGAAATCCCGCAGAAAGCTGGGGCGGTGGCGGTTCATCCACCCTGCTCGGCGCGCCACATGGCGCTCGTGGGGCAGCTGCGCGCGGTGGCCTCCGCGATGGCCGATGAGGTGGTCGTCCCGGCCACCGCGACGTGTTGCGGGATGGCGGGCGACCGCGGCCTCCTGCACCCCGAACTGGCGCGTTCGGCCACCCGGCCGCAGGTCGCCGAGCTCGATGCCCGGCACTTCGACGCTCACATCTCGAGTAACCGAACGTGTGAAATCGGGTTAGAAATAGGCACCGGGCGGAAATACCGGTCTTTCGTGCATCTGCTCGACGAGCTCGCGAAGTAGCTCCGGAATCCGCACCGCACCCTTCCACGCCCTTAACGGTTCCTTTAGTTGAGGGCTCCAACCTATAAGGCCGCATGAGACGCGAAGACGAAGACAGCCTCGACCTATTCCTGAACCGCATCGCGGCCACGCCGCTGCTGACCGCTGCCCAGGAAGTGGAGCTCGCCCAGCGCATCGAGCGCGGCGACTACGACGCCAAGGAGCACATGATCGAGGCCAACCTGCGTCTGGTCGTCTCGATCGCGAAGCGCTACCGCGGCCTCGGTCTTCCGTTCATGGACCTCATCCAGGAGGGCACGGTCGGCCTGATCCGCGCCGCGGAGAAGTTCGACTGGCGCAAGGGCTTCAAGTTCTCCACCTACGCGACTCTCTGGATTCAGCAGTCGATCGCGCGCGCGCTCGCCGATAAGTCGCGCGTCGTCCGGCTGCCGGTCCACATCGGCGACCGGCTGCGCAAGCTCGACGTCACGGAGCGCCAGCTCGAGGCGCAGAGCGGCCAGACGCCGCCGATCGAGAAGGTCGCCGAGGCCGTCGGCATCGACGTCGAGGAGGCGCGCATGCTCCGCCAGGCCGCTTCGGGCCCCGCCTCGCTGAACGAGACGGTCGGCCCGGAGGGCGACGCCGAGCGCGGCGAGCTGATCCCGGACAAGGGCCCCACTCCTTACGACGAGGTGCGCGAGCGCGCCGAGGTCGAGGCCGTCGAGCGCGTCCTCGAGTCCCTTGACTACCGCGAGCGCCGCGTGCTGACGCTGCGCTTCGGCATCGGCGGCGAGCGCGTTCAGAGCTATCCCGAGATCGCGCGCCAGCTGCGCGTCCGGCCCGGCCGGATCCGCGAGATCGAGGAGTCGGCGCTCCGTCGGCTGCGCGACCACAGCGCGGCCCTCCCCCTCCGCGAGCTGCTCCAGGCGAGCTAGCCGCCACCGGGCGGCCCGCAGGTTGATCGCGCCCAGCCGCGGGTAGACCCGCGGCATGAGAATCGTCGTCGTCGGCGCCAGCGGCAACGTGGGCACCAGCACGCTGGCGGCGCTCGCGAACGACCCGGACGTCGAGACGGTCGTCGGCATCGCCCGGCGAGTGCCGTCGCGCCGCTTCCCGAAGACCGAGTGGGTGGCGGCCGACGTGGCCCAGTCGCCGCTCGCCGACACCTTCACCGGCGCGGACGCCGTCATCCACCTGGCCTGGCTGATCCAGCCATCGCGCGATCAGGACACGATACGCACCGTCAACGTGGACGGCAGCGCGCGGGTGTTTCAGGCCGTGCGCGACGCCGGCGTGCCCGCGCTCGTGTACGCGTCGTCGGTGGGGGCCTATTCGCCCGGGCCCAAGGACCGGCGGGTGGACGAGGGTTGGCCCACGGAGGGGATCGATTCCTCCTACTACTCGCGCCACAAGGTCGCGACCGAGCGCCTGCTCGACGAGTTCGAGCGCGAGAACCCCGCCGTCCGCGTGGTGCGGCTGCGGCCCGGGCTGATCTTCAAGCGCGAGGCGGCGAGCGAGATCCGGCGCCTCTTCGTCGGGCCCCTCCTCCCCAGCCCGCTGCTCCGACCGGGGATGATCCCGATCGTCCCGCGCCACCCGCGGCTCGTCTTCCAGGCGGTCCACTCACGGGACGTCGGCGAGGCGTACCGGCTCGCCGCCGTGCGCGACGTGCGCGGCGCGTTCAACATCGCGGCCGACCCTGTCCTCGACCCCGACGAGCTGGGCCGCCTGCTCGGCGCGCGCCCCGTGCCCGTGCCGGCCGCGTTGCTTCGCGGCGGGGCCGAGCTGACCTGGCGGCTGCGCCTCCAGCCCGTCCCGTCGGGGTGGGTCGACATGGCGCTCGGGGTCCCGCTGCTCGACACGACGCGCGCGCGTGAAGAGCTCGGGTGGGAACCGCGGCGGTCGGCCGGCGAGGCGCTGCTCGAGCTGCTCGAGGGGATGCGCGAGGGCGCCGGCTCGGAGACCCCGCCGCTCGACCCCGGCACGTCGGGGCCGGCTCGCGTACGCGAGCTCCTGACGGGGGTCGGGGGCCGACCCTAGGGCTCTAGCGCCGCAGTGAGCCGAAGCCACGCGGCCTCGGTTCGCAGCTGGCGCCAGGTGAACCGGAGGACCCTGTGACCCGCCGCCACGAGCTTCGCGTCGCGCGCACGGTCGCGCTCGAACGCCGCACGGGTGCGGTGGAACTCCCAAGAGTCGAGCTCGACGATCAGTTTGGCGGCTGGCCAGGAGGCATCGACCTCCGTGTTTTCCACCACCGTGTTGAGGCTGGGTAGGGGGAGGCCTCGGCGGCGGCATTCGGCTGTGGAAGAACGCCTCGAGCTCGGAGCGGGTGGGCTCGGGCTCGGTCGTTTCGGCGATGAGGCGACGAAGGATTCGTCCGCCTCTGCGGCCATGGCAGAGGTCGGCGGCGCGTCGAACGTCGATCACCTCGCGGCGCAGGCCGGCCTCCCACATCGCGGCGAGCCTCGCGGGCGGCACGGTCGCTGCGAGATCGACGAGCGTGCGGGTGACGATGGTGACCGGGAAACCGTCGTGCTCGGTCACGTCGCGGGGATCGAGCGACCGCGGCCGGTGTACGCGGATCTGCGAGCGGGCCACGCGGGTGCGCGGCACCGAGATGTCGGGGCAGGCGGTGGCCGCCTGTTGGAGTCCCCACACGGCGGCCGCGCTGCGATGGCTGAGCACAGCTCCCGGTCCGCAGGCGAGCAGCGCTGCCATCAGCGTCCCCCGCGGCATGTCGATAGCCGACCGCGAAGACGCCGACATGCAGGCGCTGGAGCCAGCCGCGTTGTTCCCAAGACTCGACGGTGCGGTCACTAAGACCGAGCGCCCGAAGCTGCTTCAGCGAGACCACGCCGTGCTGTCGCTCCGCGAACTCGGCCACGACGCGCGCAAGTGGGCGGTCTTTTCCACCGCCACGCGTGTTTTGACCGCCCACTCCGCTCATGGGGGCGAGCGTGGCCGGTCTGCCGTTACGCGTGGGTGCGCTGTGTTACGTCAGTCGATCTTCAGCAGCACGATCACGTTCACCACGAACAGGATCGAGAAGAAGACCGTCCAGCGGTCCAGGTTGCGCTCGACCAGGGAGCCGCCGCCGAACGGCCCGCCGGCGGCGCCGACGCCGAATGCGCCCGAGAGGCCCGCGTCCTTCCCCGAGTGGAGCAGGATCAGCAGGATCACCATCACGGCCAGGAATATCTGGAACGCGGCGAGGATGGATTCGAGGGTGAATTCCATGCGGCGCGGAGGTTAGCGCCCGTCGAGCACGTCGAGTTCCTTCAGGATCTCGATCGCCTGCGCGCGCAACTCGCGGTCCAGCGAACGCCAGTCGGGCTCCGAAAGCTTGCCCATCCGGTAGTCGAGCTCGGCGTCCCTGATCTCCCGGTACTTGCCCTCCTTGGCGGCCTCGAGATCGGCGCGGGCGTCGAGCGGGGCGAGGTCCTCCGCGGGCGCGACGAGCGGCCGCAGCACGAGCGCGGCGACGAGCAGCGCCAGCACAGCGGCCGGGAGCACCACCTCCACGAACCTACGCCCGCGAGAGCTCGCGGCCGAGCCGCGCCGCGTACAGGCTGGTGACGCGCCGCCTCCGCGCCTCGGGCGACGGCCACAGCGCGAGCAGGGCGCCCCCCATCACGATCGCGCCGCCGATCCAGATCCACGCCACCAGTGGCGAGACGATCGCCCGAAAGGCCGCGGGCGGCGGATTCTCCGCGTAGTGGCGCGCGACCGCCACGATCGCCTCGCCGTGCAGCTCCTCGGGCAGGTCGTCGGCGCGCCGGATCGGGCCCTCCAGCTGGCGCAGGTTGGGCTGGATCGCCAGCCACAGGTCGCGGTCGAGGCCCCACCGGAGGTCGACCTCGCTTGTGGCCTCGCCCTCGAAGAACCGCCCCACAGGTCCCATCGCCGCACTCTGCGACGGGTAGTAGTTGCGCGACGGCCGCATCGTGAACGTGTTTCCGTCGCCGTCGCGCACGTCGAGGACCGCGCCAAACGAGAGCGGCGCGCCGGTGCCGGACGCGTCCTGGTCGATCGCGACGGTCGGCTCCCGGTAGGTCACCTCGAAGTCCTTGATCGTCACCGACTCGCCCGGGGCCAGCCGCACGTCCTTCTGGTCGTTGAACGACGACGACCCGGCCACGCCGAGCAACAGGACGGCGATTCCCACATGGACGATGTAGCCGCCGTACCGCCGCCGGTTGCGGCCGACCAGCCGCGACAGGGCGACCGGCGGCGCCTCCCCGGTCATCGTCCGCCGCGCCCGCGCCCCGCGGAAGAACTCCTGCGCCACGACGGCCCCCACGAACGCAGTCAACGAGAACATGACGAGAGCCAGCCCACCCTCACCAGCATCCGTAAAGGCAAGGAGGGCGAGACACGTTACGAGGGCGGCCCCGAGCGGAAAGACGAACGCGCGCCGCAGCAGAGCGAGCGAATTCCGCCGCCAAGTGAGCAGCGGCCCCATGGCCGCCAGCGCCACGAGCGCCAGCGCCAGCGGCGTCGTGATCTTGTTGAAGAACGGCGGGCCGACGCTCTCCTCGGTCCCGGTGATCGCCTCCGAGATCAGCGGGAAGAACGTGCCCCAGAAGATCACCACGCAGATCAGGATGAGCACGAGGTTGTTCAAGAGGAAGAACACCTCGCGCGACATGAGCGCGTCGATCCGCGCGTCGGAGCGCAGGTCCTCGCGGCGGCTCGCGACAAGCGCCACGGACGCGACCAAGGCGAAGGCGATGAAGGCAAGGAACGGCTTGCCGAGGGTGGACTCGCCGAAGGCGTGGATCGAGTCGAGGATCCCCGAGCGCACCAAGAACGTGCCCAGCAGCGCGAGCATGAACGTCGCCACGATCAGCGACGCGTTCCAGATGCGAAGCATGCCGCGCTTCTCCTGGACCATGATCGAGTGGATGAACGCGGTGCCTGTCAGCCACGGCATGAGCGACGCGTTCTCCACCGGGTCCCACGCCCAGTACCCGCCCCAGCCGAGCTCGGAGTACGACCAGAGCGCGCCGAGGAGGATGCCGAACCCGAGGAATGTCCATGCGACGAGCGCGAACCGTCGCGTCGCGCGGATCCATTCGGGCCCCGTGTGCCGCTTGAGCAGCGCGCCGACCGCGAAGGCGAACGGGATCGTGAACCCGACGTAGCCCGTGTAGAGCATCGGCGGGTGGAACATCATCGCCGGGTGGCGCAGCAGCGGGTTCAGGCCGCTGCCCTCGGCCGGCGGCGCCGCCAGCGTCGCGAACGGGCTGGCGTAGAACAGCATGAGGAAGAGGAAGAACGCCGCGACGCCGCCGAGCACCGCGGTCGCGTACGGCGCGATGTCGCGCAGCCGCCGTCGCGTGAGGAAGAGGACCGCGCTCGAGAACAGCGACAGCAGGAAGACCCAGAGCAGCAGCGAGCCGGCTTGGCTCGACCACATGGCGGTCAGCTTGTAGAACGCCGGCGTGTCGGTCGAGGAGTTCTGCGCGACGAGCTCGAACGAGAAGTCGGAGCGCACGTACGCCGCCTCGAGCAGCGCCATGGCCAGAGCGAGCAGCGCGAGCAGCGCGTAGATCGCCCGCCGCGCCGAGGCCGCCCACTCGCCCCGGCCGGTTCGGCCCGCGTAGATCCCCGCACCGATCGCGTAGAGAGCGACCCCGAAACCGACTACGAGCGCGGCGGTGCCGACGTCGGCGGAGCTCATCGCGCCGGACTCAGGACTCGGCGGCCTTGAACTTCGAGGGGCACTTCGTGGTCATCGTGTTCGGCTCGCCCACGAAGCGGCCGCCCTCGAGCGTGCCGTCGACCAGGACCTCGCGCCCCTCGCGGAACGGGTCGGGCACGGACCCGCTGTACTCGACCGGGATCTGCGCCGGGCCGTTCGGGTCCTTGATCGCGAAGCGCAGCTCGTCGCCCGTCTCCTCGACCGACCCCACGACGACCGTCCCGCCCAGCTCGAAGGCGTCGCTTGGCCTCTGCTCGAGCGCCTCGGACGGCAGCAGCTGGCTGCGGCCCGTGTCGAAGGAGACGTAGACGAGCGCGGTCGCGAGCAGCACCGCGACCGACAGCAGCACGACGAGCCGGATCTTCCGCTTCCGCGTCGGGTCCACCCGCTGGATTCTGGCAGCCCGAAAGCGGGCGCTGCCCGCGGAGCTAACCCTGTGACTGCGGCGGGCCGCCGCCCGCTCGCTCGCGCGAGTGGCCCACGCCGGGCCAGGGCGCCAGGAACAGCACGAGCCGGGTGTCACGCGTCGCGCGCACCTCGTGTCGCTCGTTCGGCTCGAAGTGCGCCACGAACCCCGGACCGGCCTTCTCGGTCCCCCCAACCGGGCCGATCTCGACCTCCCCGTCGACGATCACGACGTACGCGTGCTCGTGCACCTGATGGTCTTCGAGCGCGTCGCCGGCTGGGATGTTGATCGCGACCACCCGGGCGGCGTCATCGGTGCGCAGGACGGCGGGCTTGTGCGGCTCGACGTCGAGCGCCGCGATGTCCCAGGCGTCCATTGGCGGCAAGATTACCCTCGCGCCGCGGATCTAAGCCGAGCGGCGCGCGCGGAGTCTCAGCAGCCCGGCTGCGAGACCCGCGCACGCGACCGAGGCCGCCAGGACCGCGATCGCGGCGTGCTCCGCGCGCGTGGGGTCGTCGAACGCGAGCCGCGAGATCAGCAGGCTGACCGTGTAGCCGATCCCGCCGAGGATGGCGAGCGGCACGACGTCCCCCCACCCGACTCCCGGCGGCAGCGCGCCCAGTCGAAGCGCGGCCGCCGCGCGCGCGGCGCCGAAGAGGCCGACCACCTTCCCCACGACCAGCCCGAAGAAGACGCCGAGCGCGACCTCGTCGGCCAGCGCGCCCTCGATCGCCGAGAGTGACACGCCCGTCGCGGCCAGCGCGAAGACCGGCACCGCCACCCCGGCCGAGAATGGGTGAAGCCGGTGCTCGAGCTGCGCTCCGCGGGAATCCGATTCGCCGGGGCGCCGTCGGACCGGGGTGAGCAGTCCGAGCACAACGCCCGCGACGGTCGCGTGCACCCCGCTCGCGTGGACGCACACCCAGGCGGCGACAGCCAGCGCCCACAGGAGCCACGCCACGTCGTGTCGGCCGCGGAAGGCGCGCCAGTACACAGCGGCGAGCACCGCCGCAGCGCCGAGCCACCCCAGGAGGACACCGTCCGTGAAGAGGATCGCGATCAGCGCGATCGCGAGCAGGTCGTCGACGACAGCGATCGACAGGAGCAGGACGCGCACGCCCGATGGCAGCGCGGTCCCGACCAGTGCGAGCACGCCGAGCGCGAAGGCGATGTCGGTGGCAACCGGGATCGCCCAGGCGCCGCCCTCCGCGGCCGCCCCGCCCGACACGACGAGGGCAACCCCGGCGGGCACGAGCATCCCGCCGACCGCCGCGATGACGGGGAGCGACGCGGCTTGGCGGTTCGAGAGCTCGCCGATGACGAGCTCGCGCTTTAGCTCGACACCGGCGACGAAGAAGAAGATCGCGAGCAGACCGTCGGCCGCCCAATCGCCCAGTGTCAGGTCGAGGTGCAGCCACGCCGGCCCGAGGTGGGTTTCGGCACCCCAGAACGACTCGTAGGAGCTCGCCGAGAGGTTCGCCCAGGTGAGCGCGACGAGTGCGGCCGCGACCAGCACCATGCCGCCATTGCGCTCGTCGCGCAGGAACCGCCCGAGGTCGTCGGAGCTGGGGAGGCGGGTGGCGCCTGTCACCGGCCGCGCCAGCGGGCGAACAGGCCGCCGCGGCGCGCTGCGCCCTCGATCGGCGGGGCCTCGGGCAGCGGCTCGCCGGCCAAGACGGCCGCGGGAGCGTCCTCGACCAGCCAGCGGGCGCGTGCCTCGCCCACCAGCTCCGCGGCGGCCGTTGCCCCCGCGCCGAGCGAGGGCGGCCGGAGCTGGTAGCCCGAGTGGGCGTCCGAGGCAAGCACGTGCACCACCCCGTCCCGCATGAGCGCCTCGGCCAGCGGCCGCGGGCCCTTCCGCCGGTCGGGCCGGATGAGCGACCGCGCCGTGACCTGCAGCAGGACACCCTGGTCGACGAGCCCGCGCAGCCGGTCGGGGTCCTTCTGGAAGGTCGGGTTGTTCTCCGGGTGCGCCAGCAGGAGCCGGAAGCCGCGGTCGGCGACCGACGCGACGAGCGACTCGAACGCGGCGGTGAGGGCGCCGTAGGGCGTCTCGAGCAGGAGATCCGTGCCGTGGCCGCCGTAGCTGCCGGCGCGGAGGTCGTCGTCCTCTGCGTGCACCGCCCACACGAGCCCGGCCTCCCCTCCCTGCACGACCTCGAGCTCGATTCCCTCGCGGCGTAGCGCCGCCCGCACCTCGTCGCAGCGCGCCGGAAGCTCCTCGGTGCGCACGTCCGGGAAGTCGGCGCGCAGGTGCGGCGTCGCGGCGAGCACGCGCGTGCCCTGCTCGGCCGCCGCGCGGGCCAGGTCGATCGAGTGTTCGAGGTCGGGTGCGCCGTCGTCGATGCCCGGCAGGAGGTGGCTGTGGAGGTCGATCATCCCCGGAGACGTAACCACAACCGCCTAGACTCGCACGCGCATGGCAACCGACGCGCAGTCCACGCCCAGCGCGACGCAGGACCTGCTGGGGCACATTCGCGCGCTGCGGCGCCGGTGGAAGCTGATCATCGGCTTCACCCTGATCGTGGTGGTCGCCGCGGTCGTCCTGAGCATCAGCCAGACGAAGGAGTACGAGGCGATCTCGAAGGTGGTGCTGTCGCCCACCGAGCGCGCCAGCGCGCTGTTCAACCCAGACGTCGACACGCGCTCGGCCGATCCGGAGCGCGACATCAACACGCAGGTCCAGCTGATCACGTTCGAGACCGTCGCCGAACGTGTTCGCGAGCGGCTGGGGCTTGACGACATCTCGACCGACGACCTGCTCGAGAAGGTCAAGACGGAGGTCGAGGGCAACTCGAACATCGTCTCGATCCTTGCACGCGACCCCGAGCCGGAGCAGGCCGCCGGCATAGCCACCAGCTTCGCCGAGGAGTACGCCGCGTTCCGCGAGGAGAGCGCGCGGGAGAACCTGAATGCCGCCGCGGAGACGGCCCGCGAGCGGCTCGACCAGCTGAGCGAGGAGGAGCTGCTCTCGCCCGAGGGGCGCGAGCTCCAGGCCCAGGTCCGCACGATCGAGATCACCGCCGCCGCGACCGACGGCGGGGTCGAGGTCGCCCGGCGCGCGGGCGTACCCGACAACGCCGCATCACCGAAGCCGGTGCGCACGGGGATCCTCGCCCTCGTCCTCGGTCTCTTCCTCGCGCTGGCGCTCGCGCTGCTGCTCGACGTGGTGGACCGCCGGCTCAAGGAGGAGCAGGACATCGAGAGCGCGTTCGGACTGCCGATCCTGGCGTCGATCCCGCGCCCCGCGCGCCGGTCGGCCACCACGATTCCCGGCGCCGACCGGGTGCAGTACGAGGGGTACAGCGCGCTCGCCACGAACCTGCGCTTCTACGAGCTGGGCTCGGGGCTCGAGGCGCTCATGTTCACCTCGCCGTCACCGGGCGAGGGCAAGACGAGCGTCACGCTCGGCACCGCGCGCGCGCTCGCCGCGCTGGACCTGCGCGTGATCGCGATCGAGGCCGACCTGCGCCGCCCGACCTTCTCGATCTACGGCCTCTCACGCGGGCGCGGGCTCAGCACGACGCTCGCGGGCGTCAGCGACCTCGAGCAGGCGCTCGTCGAGGTGGGCGCGGACAGCTTCGAGCCGGTTGACGGGAAGCCAACGCGCGGGCGCACGTTCCACGTCCTGCCCGCCGGGCCGGCGCCGCCCAATCCGCAGGCGCTGCTCGCCCGCCCGGCGATGACCGACATCATCGAGGAGGCCCGCTCGCTGGCCGACGTCGTGCTGCTGGACTGCCCGCCGATCGGGACCGTGAACGACCCGGTCACGCTCGCGAACCTGGTCGACGGCGTGGTGCTCGTCGCACGCCTCAACCAGACGACCCGCGACGCCGCCCGCCGGACGATGCGCACGCTCGAGAACCTCGAGGCCCAGCTGGTGGGCATCGTGGTGACCGGCGGAGCGCCGGGCGAGGCCTACTACGGCGCCACCGCCTACGGCGGCGCCGCCTCCCGCGCCCACGCGGTCTAGCGGCGACCGGTCGTCAATCGCACCACGACCGCCGTCCAGGCGGCTGCGCCGGCCGACAGGGCGGCCACCAGCACGAACGTCCCGGTCAGCATCTCGAAGACCTCCTCGAGCGCCTGCACGACGTATTCGACGGCCTGAGACGAAGGCTCGAAGTGCCCCGTGACGATGCTCATGAGCTGAGCGAGGAACGCGGCCGCCAGCGCGAGAACCAGGAACGTCGCCGGCGCCCCCGACAGCGTGCGCATGGCGCGCCACACGACGACGAGCACCGCAACGCCGACCAGCGGCTCGAGCACGAGCAGCGCCAGGTCGAAGCCGGCCTTGTCCTCGACGCGCTCGTGGATCTCGGCCACCTCGTCGAGCGAGAACATGACCATCAGCACCGCCAGCACCGCCCAGCCTGTGCGCCGTCTTTTCTCGCCGAAGGCGAGCGCGGCGCAGACGAGCCCGGCGATCAGGAACTGGCTGGAGCTGAACCAGGTCGGCAGGTTCGCCTCCTCGTCGAGCCGGAAGATCTTCGCGCCGTCGGCGATCCGGGCCGGGATGTGGAGCGCGATGAGCCCCGCCTCGATCGCAAGCGCGGCGATCAGCACCCGGCGGGCGGGTGCGTTCAAGCCGACCGTCGTCTGGCAGTCGTCAGCGGCGCGACCGCCCACGCGGCGAGCATGCCGATCACCGCGGCGCTGGACAGCTGGGTGAAGCTCGGGAAGGTCACGCTCGAGAGCAGCAGGGCAAGCAGCGCGGCCTTCGCGCCGGTCCGGAGCGTACGCAGGAGCGGCGACGGCTCGGGCGGCGCGCGTCCGATCAGCACGAACAGGAGCGCGCCGAACAGGAGCAGCGCTCCCACCAGGCCGGCCTTCCAGGTGACCCACAGGTATCCGTTGTGGGCGAACGTGTGCGACTCGGGCGGCACCTGCTCCCACGCCCGCCCCCAGTAGATCTCGGCCGCAAGACCGGAGCCGAACACCGGGGCCTTCTCGATCTCGTCGATCACGTGGCGCGACTCCACGAGGCGGTAGCGGAGCGAGTTGTCGCTCTGGTAACGCCCGAGTGACAGAAGCCGTTCGCGCGCCGCGCCCAGGGTCTCGGGCGCGATCGTGGACATCACCGCGAAGAACGCGACGAGCGCGAGCGGGACCCAGATGAGCGCCCGCAGCCGCGCGCGCCCGGTCGACATGGCAATGACGAGCAGCAGGCCGAGCGCAGTGGTGACCCAGAAGGTGCGCTCGTATGTGAGGAGGAGGCCGCCGAGGTTGAGCAGCAGGACGACGACCGCCGCGGCTACGCCGAGGCGTGACCTGATTCCCCCCGAGATCAGCGCGGCCGCGGCCAGGATCGTCGCGACCGGGAACGAGAAGAGGCCGCCCTGGATCTGCCCGCGGCCCTCGGTCGTCTGGAGGATGCCCTCGCGCACGCCGGCGTCGCCGGCCGCGGCGAAGGGGATGTCGACCGTCCACTGGATCCCCGCCCACAGGCCCAGCAGGAGGCCGAGGAAAAGCATCCCCCGCATCAGGTTCCGCCGGCCGCCCGGGTCCAGCAGCAGGGGCAGCGCCATCAGCGCCGCGCCGACCAGCACGACGAACACGCGGTACTCGGCCCCGATCTCGCTGAGGCTGCGGCCCTCGAGGTAGCCGTGGACGGCCTGGAGGCCGCCGAGCACCGCGAACCCGACGAGTGCCGCGATCGCGATCTTCGCGCGGCGGTCGAGCACCATGTCGGACAGCGAAACGACCGCGCGCACCATCCCGAGCAGCAACACGATGTCCGAGGCGAGCAGGCCCGGCGACCCGGCTCCGCCGCCGATGTCGTAGCTGTTCTGGATGCCGTACGGCACGATCGCCGTGAGGAAGACGAGCAGCGTGAAGTTCGCCGCCGGCGCCCACCAGGCGAGCATGGCGGCACCGAGCAGAACGGGGATGCCGACGGCGAGGATCGGGCGGGTGGCGACCATCGCGCCGAACACCACGGCCCCGACGCCGAACCCGACCGCGATGAGCGCATCCCGGTTGGGGGCGGGGCGCGCCGTTCCCGCCGCGATGGAGCTCATCCGCCCACTCCCCCGGCCACGGGCCTGCGCCGCAACCGGCTCGTCATCCGGCGCCACTGGTCGCGGCGGACGAACTCGCGCAGCTCTGGCTCGGCGCGCGGCACGCGGCGCAGCGCCGCGCCCGCCCAGCCCGCCAGATACGCGAGCCCTCCGAGCACGTGCGGTCGGCGGCGGGCGAGCCGGCCGCTGTAGGCGACGACGTGCGCCGGATGCGCCCCGTAGGCGTAGGCGCACAGCCCCCACCGCCTGAACGCGCGCAGGCGCCCGTCGTGGGCGCCCATCGGTCGCATGTGGAGCGGGTCCCCGCCCGGGGTCGCGAAGCTGCGTGTCCGCCAGCCGCGCAGCCGCGCGCGGGACTCGTCGATCGTGTCCCAGCCGAGGAAAGGCGGCAGCGGCGCGATCGCGTCGAAGCACTCGCGCCGGTAGAACTTCGTCGAGCCCTCCACGTGGTCGGGGCCGCACGGCTTGCGCGCCGTGATCCCGTCCGCCCCCGCCTCGGCGATGAACGGCCCCGTCATGCCGAGCTCGGGCTCGGCCTCGAACTCGCGCCGGACCGCGGCCATCACCTCCGGCGTCAGCTCCATGTCGGCGTCGAGCTTGCCCACGGCCTCCCAGCCGGGCCCGAGCCGCTCGACCGCCCAGCTGAATGCCCGGATCTCGGCCGCGTCGGCCAGCCGGTCGCGCTCGGCCGGTCGGGGCGGGCGGCTCTCGACGCGCGCCCAGGCGTGCTCGCGCGCGAAGTCCTCCGCGGCCGCGAGCGACCCGTCGGTCGAGCCGTCGTCCACGAGCAGAAGCTCGTCGGGCGGCTCGCTCTGCGCCGCGATCGACGGCAGCGAGCGGCGCAGGTAGGCCTCCTCGTTGAGGAAGCAGCACACGACCGCGAGGTTCATCCGCGTCCCGAGGGTACCTTCACGCGTCGTCGCCACGCCGGAGCGCGCCCCGAAACCGCCCCGTCGCCTCGCCGATCAGGGAGGGCGCCGCCACGCCCACGCCTGCCGTGTAGGCGGCGAGGCCCGCGAGACTTGCGAGCGCGAGTGAGAAGAGGGGTGCCATCGACTCGGTCGCCTCAGTCACCCCCCGGGACGCCGCCCAGGCGGCCGCGGCCCCGACCGCCGGGCCCAGCAGCACGGCGAGCTGGCGACCCAGCGGCACGTGCGTGCGCCGGTGCGCGAGCACCATCATCGCCGCACCGGAGGCGACCACGTGGCCGACCATCACCCACGCAACCGTGGTGATCCCACCCAGGTCGGCCGCCAGGTAGATCGCCACGACGAGCAGGGGCAACAGCACGAGCGCGACGCGGCCCACGGCGACCGCGTGCTCGTGCGCGTTCAGGTACCAGCTCGTCGCGTGCTCGAGCGGCCGCCCGAGTGCCCACAGCCCGAGCACCTGGAGTGCGCCGATCATCGGCAGCCACTTGTCGCCGAAGAATGTCTCGACAAATGGCGCCGCCGCTCCGCTCAGGACCGCTCCGAGCGGAAACGCGGCGAACGCCAGCAGCCGCATCGCGTTCAGGAACGCGGCGCGCGTGTCCTCCCCGCGGTGGCGCATGTCGGCGAAGCCCGGGAACAGGACACGCGAGACGGGCTCGCCGATCGCGTAGAAGGGGATCTCAGCCTGGCGGAAGGCCAGCGTGTAGTAGCCGAGCGAGGTGGCGCCGAGCACGCGCCCGATCACGATGTAGTCAACGCTCTGCTGCGCGAAGTCCACCGAGTCCTGCACCACGAAGCCTCGCCCGGACTTGATGGCACCACGTGCGACGACCCCGTCCCATGCCGGCCGGACGCGGTACGGCGTGAGCAGGAGGAGCGCCACGCCGTTCGCCAGGTGGCCGGCGGCGAAGCCGGCGATCAGCGCCCAGACGCCCGCGTCCGCCGCCGCGGCGAGCACGAGCGCCACGACCGCGTAGGCGATCGTGCGCGCGAGCTGGCAGAAGAACCGCTCCCGGAAGGCGAGCTCCTTCTGCAGCACGGAGTCGTAAAACCAGTTCGCGCCGGTGATCGAGAGGACCGCGGCGATCGCGACCAGGAGCTCGTCGAGCCGCGGCTGGCCCATCGCCTCGGCGAGCAGCGGTGATGCGGCGGCGAGCGCGAGCGCGAAGAACACACCGAGCGCGATCAGCAGCGTGAGGATCGTCCCGCGGGCGCGATCGTCCAGGTCCTTCCCGAGCACGAGCGCATTCCCCAGCCCGAACCCGCTGAAGAGCGAGACGAAGTTGACCACCAGCGTCGCCAGCGCGAACAGGCCGAAATCGCTCGGGACGAGGAGCCGCGCGAGGACGATCGTCGTGACCACCGTGACGACGCGATTCGCGCCGAAGGAGGTCACGGTCCAGAGCACTCCCCGGGCCGTCCGTGGGTCCATGTGCCTCTAGTCTGCCGCGCGATGCTGCGGGAAAGACTTGGGACGGCACTCTGGAAGCGCGTCGCGGCCGCGCGCAACCGCCGCTTCAGGACCGCGCTGCGCACCGATCCCGACGGGCCGGTGCTCGTGCTGTCGCCCCACCTCGACGACGCGGTGCTGGACTGCTGGTCGGTTCTGACCGGGCCGGCGGACGTCCGCGTGGTGAACGTATTCGCCCTCCCGCCCGCTCCCGGGACAACGACCGACTGGGACGGGATCGCCGGCCAGCCCGACTCCGCGGCCCTGTTCGCCGAGCGGATCGCCGAGGACGTCGACGCGCTCGACGAGGCCGGGCGCGGGCCGGAGAACCTGCCGTTCCTCGAGATCCAGTACCGGCGTGGGCGGCCGTTCCCGCCATGGTCGGCGCTCGACCGCGAGATCGCGCGCCGCTTCCCGGCGCCGGCGCGCGTGTTCGCGCCGATGACGATCGGCACCGTCCACCCGGACCATGCCCTCGTCCGCGCCTACGCGCTGTCACTCGCCCGGCAGCGGATCCCCGTGTCGCTCTACGCCGACCTGCCGTACTGCGCGGTCTATGGCTGGCCGGCGTGGGTCACGGGCGGCGAGACGAGCCCGCACCTGGACGTTGACGCCTACTGGGCGTCGGCGTTCGCCGAGACCGGCGTCGACCCGCGGGCGGGCCGGGTCGAGCGCCTCGACGACACCACGGCCGCCGCGAAGCTCGCCGCGATGCGCCGCTACCGCACCCAGTTCCCCACCCTCGACCGCGGCCCCGTGGGCAACATCTCGAACCCGGAGATCCACCGCTACGAGGTCTTCTGGGACGCCCCCGCGTGAGGATCCTCGTCTTCAGCGACCTCTACCCGCCGGTCGCGATCGGCGGGTACGAGCTCGACTGCCAGTCGTTCGTCGACGGCCTGCGCGGCCGTCACGAGATCCTGGTCCTCACCTCGACCCTGCGCCGGGGCGAGGCGCCCGACGAGGCTCATGTCCGCCGTGAGCTGCCCTGGGCCGGGCACGGCCGCATCCGCGACACCGCGGCCGCCGGGCTCACCGCGCTGCGCGCGGCCCGCGTCGTCCGACGCGCGGTCGCCGATTTCCAGCCCGACCTCGTGTACGTGTCGAACTGCGTCAGCGTCCCCCAGGCCGCGCCCGCGACGGCGATGGCCATGGGGCTCCCGATGGCCTACCGGCTGAGCGAGACGTTCTTCGCCACGGAGCTCTACTGGGGTGACCGCTTCCTGCGCCACCTGCGCCCGGGCGACCGGGGCGCCCGCGCCGTCTGGGCTGCCGCCATGCGCCTGGTCAACCGCCACCCCGCGCTGCGGCTCGACCCGACGCGGCCCTCACGCGCGGCGGTCTCGTGGGCGAGCCGCGACCTCAGCCAGCGCGCGCCGCTGCCCACCGGCATGGAGGCCGCGCTCGAGCGCGTCATCTACCCGGCGAGCAAGCAGTCCGAGCTGTTCGCACAGATCGAGCGGCACCCGTTCGACCAGCCGACCGCCGTCTACCTGGGCCGGGTGACGATCAACAAGGGCGCCGAGGTCGCCGTGCGGGCGGTCGCGCGCGTACGCGACGAGCACGGCGTGCCGGTCCGGCTCGTGGTCGCGGGTTCCGTGGACGAGACGACACGCGCGCAGCTCGAGGCGGTCGCCGCCGAGACCGGCATGGGCGACGCACTCGAGCTGCTCGGCCGGACCGAGACCGACCAGATCGCGGCCGTCCTCGCGGGGGCCCATGCGCTGCTCGTGCCCTCGCTCGTCCCCGACGTGTTCCCGCTCGTGTGCATCGAGGGCGCGCTCGCGCGCGTCCCGATCGTCGCCTCGCGCACCGGCGGGATCCCGGAGGCGCTCGAGGACGGCGCGGAGGCGCTGCTGGCCCCGCCCGGCGACGTGGACGCGTTCGCGGACGCGATGTGGCGGACGATCGACGACCCGGACGCCGCCGCCGAGCGCGCGCGGCGAGCATACGAGCGCATGTCCGCGCTGACGCCGGAGCGCTACGTGGCGGAGTCCGAGGCGTTCGCCGCGGACGCACTCTCCGCCCTCCGCCCGAAGTAGCCGCGGATCCGCGCGAGCTGCTCGCGGCGCACCACCGCGCGCACGTCCGGGTCGGCGCGCGGGTAGCGCTTGAGCGCCGCGTAGGCCCAGCCCCAGACGAACGCGACGCCGGCGAGGACCGGCGGGCGCTCGCGAACGCGCGAGACGCCGCCAAGGGCGACCGCGAGCGGGTGCGCGCCGTAGCTCCACGCATTCGAGCCCATGCGGCGAAAGCCGCGCACGCGGCCGTCGTGCGCGCCGGTCGGGCGCAGATGGACGGTGTCGCCCCCCGGCAGCTCGACCGTGCGCGTCTGCCACCCGCGCATGTGCGCCTTCGCCTCGTCGATCGCCTCCCAGCCGGCGATCGCCGGCACGGGCAGGATCTCGTCGAGGCAGGCGCGGCGGTAGAACTTGTTCGGGCCGCGCACGTGGTCGGCCGGAGAGCGCTCGCGCTGGAGGCCGGCGGGCGTCTCAATGCTGAGCGGCCCGCCCGCGATCCCGAGCCGCGGCTCGGCCTCGAACGCGGCCATCACCGCCTCCACGAGGTGCGGGTTCAGGCGTAGGTCGGCGTCCATCTTGGCCACCACGTCGTGGGGCTCCTCGATCCGCTCCGCCGCCCACAGGAACGCCTGGTACTCGTGGGCCTGGGCGAGCCGGTCGCGCTCGGGCGGGCGTGGCGGGCGGGTCATCACCGACGCCCATTCGTGCGCCGCCGCAAACTCGGCGACGATCTCCGGCGAGCTGTCCGTGGAGCCGTCGTCGACGAGCAGCAACCGGTCCGGGAGCCGGGTCTGGGCCGCGACCGTCTCCAGGAAGGCCGGCAGATAGCGCTCCTCGTTGAGGAAGCCGACGCTTACGACCAGCCTCATAGGCCGGGCGAGGCTAGCATCGCGCGCCACCGTTGGAACGGCGTGCGCGCATCCTGATCCTGCTCGAGAACGAGCCGTACCCGTACGACACGCGGGTGGCGCAGATCGCGCGTGCCCTGGCGGGCGCGGGCCACTCGGTCACGGTGGCGGCGCCGGCGGGCCTCGACCTGACCGCACCGGAGGAGGTGCTGGACGGCGTGCGCGTGCTGCGTTTCCCCGCGCTGCCGGAGGCCGCGGGGGCCGCCGGGTACCTGCGCGAGTACGGCGCCGCGCTCCGGCGCCTGCGCGCCCTCGCGGAGCGTGTCGAGCGCGAGGACCCCCCGGACCTCGTCATCGCCTGCAACCCGCCGGACTTCCTGCTGCTCGCCGCGCGCCGGTCGATCAGGCGCGGGGCCCGCGTGATCTTCGACCACCACGACCTGGCCCCCGAGCTGTTCGAGGAGAAGTTCGGGCGGCGCGGGCTCTTCCATCGCGCGCTGCTGGCGGCCGAGCGATGGACGTTCCACAAGGCCGACGTAGTGCTCTCGACGAACGAGGCGTACGCCGAGATCGCACGCACGCGCGGCGACGTCCCCGCGGATCGCGTGGTCGTGGTCCGCAACGCACCCGACCCCGACCGAATCCGTCCCGTCGAGCCGGACCCTGCGCTCAGGGGCGGGCGCGCGCACCTGGTCGCCTGGGTCGGCCGGATCTCCACGCAGGAGGGGCTCGGCGCGGTGCTCGACGCCGCCGACGAGCTTCGCCGGCGCGGGCGCGACGACGTGACCTTCGCGCTCGTCGGACCGGGGGACGCCCGCGAGGACCTGATCGCAGAGACAGCGCGCCGCGGGCTAGGCGACCGCGTCAGCCTGCCGGGGCGCGTGGACGCCGACGGCGTGCGCCGCTACGTCTGCACGGCCTCGGTGTGCCTGAGCGTGGACCCGCCGGGGCCGCTGAACGACCGCTCGACGATGATCAAGGTGCTCGAGTACATGACGCTCGGCCGGCCGGTGATCCAGACGCCGCTCGAGCAGATGAAGCGGCTGTGCGGCGACGCCACCGCCTACGCGCGGCCGAGCGACGCCGGCGATCTCGCGGACCGCGTCGAGGAGCTGCTCGACGACCCCGCGAAGGCGGGCGCTCTGGGCGAGCGCGCGCGGCGTCGGATCGACGAGCTTGGCCTCACCTGGCCGGACCAGATCGGGCCGCTTCTGCAGGGCGTCCAGACGGCGCTCGCAAGTTCAAGGTCTTAGCCACCGGCTTCGATAGTTCCTGCATAGCCGCAAGGACGCGGCATAGGGAGATTCTGAATGTCACGGACGACCACCATCAAACTGCTCTGCGCGCTCCTCGTGTGCCTCGTGTTCCCCGCGGGTGCCCACGCCGCCACGGGCACCTGGATGGGCCCCGACTTCAAGACGTTCGCCGCGAAGAAGAAGGCCGGCAAGTCGGTGACGTTCCGCCTGAAGGGCATCAAGCAGCCGCGCGCCGTTCGCCGCGGCTACATTCGCGCCGGTAGCTATCACCGTCGCGTCCGCGCCACCCGCCTCCGTCGCGCGGTGCGCCGCCACGGCAGGGCGCGGATCGCGGTCCGCGTGGCTCGCCGCGCCGCCGCCCCCCGTAAGCGCGTCCGGCTCGTCGTCGTCCTGAAGCAGGTCCGCACGAGCCGCGTCCGCCGCTCCGAGCAGCGCGACAGCGCCGGGGCCATCCGCGACGCCTTCGCCCCGACCGAGCCGCGTCAGCCCGACCCGGCCCCGGAGCCGGCTCCGGCCCCCAGCGAGCCCGGCACCGTCGAGCAGCCGCAGACCGAGCAGCCGCAGGTAGAGCAGCCGCCCGTCAGCGAGCCCGCCCCGGATCCGGTCCCGCAGGGTGGGACGGCGACGACCCGCCCGGTCGGCTCGCCGATCCTGAGCGACGCCGAGGCCGCCAGCCGCGTGCACCGCTCCAGCTGGGAGCCGCGCCCCGGGAATGCCGGCGAGAACAGCCGCGTCCCCTCGCAGTCCGACCTCCGCGACTTCTACGAGAACAACATCTCGGTCACCGGCGAGCACAAGCGCCTCGTGACCGGCAACTTCACCGGCACCACCGACGAGATCATCCAGTGGGCCGCCTGGAAGTGGGGCATCGACGAGGACGTGCTGCGCGCGGTCGTCGTCAACGAGTCCTGGTGGCGGATGTCGGCCGTCGGCGACGGTGGCCTCAGCTTCGGCCTCACGCAGATCAAGACGACCTTCCACGCCGGCACCTTCCCGATGTCGAGCCGCTCGACCGCCTTCAACGTCGATTACTACGGCGCCCTCTTCCGCTACTACTACGAGGGCCACGCCAAGTGGCTCGGCGACATGGAGCGCGGCGAGCCGTACCGGGCCGGCGACATGTGGGGCGCGATCGGCGCGCACTACGCGGGCCGCTGGCACACCAACGCCGCCGACGGCTACATCTCGGACGTCAAGCGGCACCTCAACCAGCGCACCTGGGAGAGCCGCGACTTCTAGTCGCGGCCCCGCAGCTCAGCCCAGCGCAGTTCGCAGTGCCTCGGCCACTCGGTCGATCTCCGCGTCCTCGATCCCCGGGAACATCGGCAGCGAGAGCGTCCTCGCGGCGAGGCTCTCCGCCGCCGGCAGGTCGCCCGGCGCCGCCAGCTCGCTCCACGCAGGGTTGAGGTGTGCGGGGTTCGGATAGTGGATCGCGGCGCCGATGCCCGCCGCGCGGAGCTCGTCGCGCACGCGGTCGCGGTCGTCCAACTCGACGGCGAACAGGTGGAACACCTGTGAGCCCCCCGGGGGGTCGTCCTGGGGAAGCGTGATCGGCAGGCCGTCGAGGGCGTCCCGGTAGCGGGCCGCGGCCGTCCGCCGCTCCTCGTTCCACCGGTCGAGCTCCCGGAGCTTCACCGAGAGCAGTGCCGCCTGGAGGTTGTCCAGCCGGCTCGTCCGTCCGGGCCGCACATGCTGGTTCGCGTCGTCGGCGGCCGAGCCGTGATGGCGCATCGAGCGCACCACCGCCGCGAGATCCTCGTCGTCGGTGACGACCGCGCCGCCATCGCCGAGCGCGCCCAGATTCTTCGTCGGGTAGAAGCTGAACCCCGCCGCCCGCCCGAGCGTGCCGGTTCGGCGCCCGTCGAGGTCCGCCCCGTGGGCCTGCGCCGCGTCCTCGAGCAGCGGAATCTCGCCGCACGCCTCGCGCAGCTCGGCCATCGGTGCCGGGCGGCCGTACAGGTGGACGGGCACGACCGCGACGGTGTTCGGGCCGATCGCCGCGGCGACGCGCTCGGGATCGAGACAGCGCGTGGCCGGATCGATGTCGGCCAGGACCGGCCGTGCGCCCGTGGCGGCGACGGCCTCGACCGTCGCGATGAACGTGCTCGGCGTGGTGACGACCTCGGTGCCCGGGCCGGCGCCCATCGCGACGAGCGCGAGCCGTAGTGCCTCCGTCCCATCGCAGATGCCGACGCAGTGCGCGGCCCCGCAGTACGCGGCGAACTCGGCCTCGAATCGCTCCAGCTCGACGCCAAGGTTGAACGCCCCCGTGCTCAGGATCTGCTCGAAGACCTCCTTCAGCTCCGCCTCGAGCGGGTTGTGCATCCGCCCCAGGTCGACGAACGGGACGCCGCTCATGCGGCGCCCGAGATGGCGGCGGACGGCGTCTTCGCGAGAATCTTCACGTCGAGCGCGAAGCTCGTGGTACGGGCGTACTCGGCATCGAGGTCGAGCATCTCCTGGAAGCCCAGCCGGTTGCGGCCGGAGACCTGCCAGAGACCCGTCATCCCCGGCTTCACCGCGAAGCGCTCGAAGTGGTGGTCGGCATAGTGCTCGAGCTCGTACTCGAGCGCCGGCCGCGGGCCGACCAGCGACATGTCGCCCCGCACCACGTTCGCCAGCTGTGGGAGCTCGTCGAGGCTGAGCCGGCGCAGCAGACGCCCCACGCCGGTGACCCGTGGATCGCCGGTCAGCTTCTTCAGCCCGTCCTCTTCGGCCTCTCCGGAGGCGAGCTTGGCGATGTACTGCTGGTGGAGGTCGGGGGCGGCGTCGGTGGTCATCGTCCGGAACTTCAGCACGACGAAGGGTTCGAGGCCCTGCCCGAGCCGCGGCTGGCGGAAGAAGACCGGCCCACGGGAGTCGATCCGGACCGCGACGGCGATCGCAACCAGGACCGGCGAGAGCAGCGCGAGCGCCAGGGTCGCGCCGATTGCGTCCATCATCCGCTTTCCCTTCGGCCAGGCGCCGGTCCGGACGACCACAACGGGAGCTGTTGCACGATGAGCCATGAGAGTGCGGGCATGTCCACGACGTAACATCGCGCCCGGATGTGGACCCCGACCATAGCGTTGCTCCCGGGCGCGCTCACGATCTATCTGGGGTTCGACGGCGGCGGCTATTTCCCGCAGGCGACCGGCGTCGCGTGTGCGCTGGTCGCAGTCGCGCTCGTGTTGAGGATCACGCTCGCGCCGCGGCCACTCGAGGGCGTGGGCCTGGCGGTCGGCCTCGTCCTCGCCGCGCTCGCTCTCTTCGGCGCCTGGGCGATCATCTCCACGTCGTGGTCCGACGCCCCGGCGCGCGCCGTCGTCGAGTTCGACCGGGTCCTGCTCTACACCCTGACGCTCGCCCTGCTGGGCACGCTGCCGCGAACCGCCGCCACCGCGCGGACCGTCCTGGCCGGCATCGCCACAGCGGCGGCATTCGTGTGTGTCGCCGGCCTCTTGACGCGCATCCTGCCCGACGCCCTGCCGATCGAGCCGAACGTGCTCGCGCAGCGGCTCTCGTATCCGATCACCTACTGGAACGGGCTCGGCCTCCTGGCCGCGCTCGCCATCGTGTTCGCCACCCACTTCGCGGCCTCGGCGAAGGAACACACCGCCGCTCGGGTCGCGGCCTCCGCGCTCCTCCCGCTGCTCGCCGCGACGCTCCTCTTCACGTTCTCGCGCGCGAGCATCGTCATGGCGGCGGTGGGCGTCGTCGCCTACGTCCTCATCGCACGGCCGCGAGCGCTCCCGCCCGCTCTCCTCGCCGTGCTGCCGACCGCCGCGATCAGCGTCGTCTGGGCCTACAACGCCGACCTGCTCGCGAAGCCCAACCCGACGACCGCGGGCGCGGTGGATCAGGGCCAGGAGGTCTTCGTCGTGCTGCTGGTGTGCGCGGCCGCCGCGGGCGCGATCCGCTACGCGCTGATTCGCCTCGCCGTGGACGAGCGGCTCGAAGCCCTCGAGGTCGCACCTCGGACGCGGCGGGTCGCGGCGTTCGCGACCGCGGGCGCGTTGCTCCTCGGGCTGGGCGGCGCGTGGATCGCGCTCGACCTCGGCGACCGGATCGAGCGCCAGTACGACCGCTTCCGTGCGGGCGACACGATCCAGGTGACCGAGGACGCCCGCGACCGCCTGACCGACGTGGGCAACAACGGCCGGATCGACCACTGGGACGAGGCGCTCGACGCCTGGCGCGACGAGCCGCTCAGGGGCACGGGGGCCGGGACGTATGAGCTGACATGGGCCCAGCACCGCCCGACGGAGTTCACCGTGCGCGACGGCCACTCGCTCTATCTCGAGACGCTGTCCGAGCTCGGACTGGTCGGAGGCCTGCTGCTGCTGGCGGCGCTGCTCGGGATTCTCGTGGCGCTGGCACTACGCACGCGCGCCCCCGACCGCGCGCTGTGGGCCGCGCTTCTCACCGGCGGGATCGTCTGGACGCTTCACGCCGGCCAGGACTGGGTGTGGGAGCTGCCGTCGGTGACCCTGTGGCTGTTCGCCGCGGGGGGCGTGGCGCTCGCCCGCCCGGAGGGCGCCCCGGAGACGCGGATCGCCGCTCCGGGACGGCTCCCGCGCGTCGTCGTGGCGCTGGGTGTCCTCGCGCTCGCGGTCACTCCCGTCCTGAACGCGCTCGCCGACGCGCGCATCCGCGACAGCGTCACCGCGCTCAAGGCGGGCGACTGTGAAGGCGCGATCGACGATGCGCTGGCCGCCACGTCAACGGTCAGCGCGCGCGCGGAGCCCTACGCGGTGCTCGCGTTCTGCGACGTCCGCCTGGGCGAGCCGATGCTGGCCGAGCGCATGATGCGCACGGCGGTCGAACGCGATCCGAACAACTGGATCTACCGGTACGGGCTCGCGCTCGTGCTCGCGGTCCTGGGCGAGGACCCGCGCGGCGAGATCGCCGAGGCGCGCCGGCTGAATCCGCTCGAGGGGAAGGCGATCCGGCTGGAGCGCGCGTTCAACGCGACCGATGACCCCGGAGAATGGAGAAGGCGAGCCCTGAGGGCCCGCCTTCCCATCCAGTGAGGTGTTCCCGACGGCTACTCGGTCTTGGTGCGCGAGCGCATGACGCCACCCGCGACGAGCGAGAGCACGCCGATGATCAGGAGCGGTACGGCAAGGAATCCAGTGAAGGGAAGCTCGGCACCGCCGGAGCTGGCGACCTGCTCTTCCTCCTGCACCGGGCGCGGGTCCTGGGCCCGCAGGTTCGGCTGCGTGTCCTCCTTCGGCTTCAGATCGGGGTACTGCACCTGAGCGGCGCTACCCGACTCCGAGATGACCGCGAGGGTCGCGCCGGTGCCGCTCGTGAGGAGGCCCATGGCGAGGATAAATGCGACTGCGAGGCGAGGCTTCATAAAGAGTCCTTTCTTGAGAGCCGTGGACCCGCCCGTGGCCGAGGCCTGGGAGATCGCCCGCTGCTTGATGCGGTCGAGGTCGAGTCCTGTCAGCTCGGGCCTTTCACTGCGGAGGCGCCGTCCGAGCGCCTCCAGGTCCGGTCCGAGGTCGTCTGGATACCTGTCCATCGTTTCCTTATACGAATGTTCCAAGGTATTCCTTACCGCTAATGGAGCGGGAAGACTTCGAGCGGCTGTACGAGCAGCACGCGTCCGCCCTCTACGGCTTCCTCGTCTACCGGACCAGCGACGCGGCCCTGGCGGAGGACCTGCTCGCCGACACGTTCGAGCGCGCGCTTCGGGCGCGCAAGCGCTTCGACCGGCGCAAGGCGAGCGAGAAGACGTGGCTCTACACGATCGCGCTGAACCTGCTGCGCGACAGCGCGCGCCGGCGCGGATCCGAACTACGGGCGCTCGAGCGGATGCCGCATGAGGAGGCGGAGCCTCCGGACCGCCTCGCGGCCATCGAGGACCGCGACCAGCTCAGCCGCGCGATGCACATCCTGAGCGACGAGGAGCGCGAGGCCGTGGCGCTGCGGTTCGGCGGCGACCTCACGGTGCCGGAGATCGCGAAGCTGCTCGGCCAGCCCCTCCCGCGCGTGGAGGGCCGGGTCTACCGGTCCCTGCGCAAGCTGCGCGACGAGCTCGGTTAGCGGGCGCCGGACGGCTTGGCACCGCGGAGATGCAAAAAGAACTCCACGGAATCCAGCCGCTTGGGCCCCGCCTCAGCCTCCTCGATCAACCGCTGCCACTCCGGCTCGAGGTCCTCGAAGGACTCGGCCACGGCAACGGCGTCCGTGAAGGCGTTGAGCTCGATCGGGTCCAGCTCAGTAATCGGCCACTTGCGGGCCGCCCTACGCACCCTCTTGCTCAGCTCGTGATTCATGCCCCACACTCTTATACGGACGTCCGATGGATTCCCTTATCGGGTCGTCACGCCTCCATCGGTTTGTGCCGATAGGGTCGGGATGTTGCCAGGAAATGAGCTAAATCTCGCCGTGGTCGGGCTCGGCTACTGGGGCCCGAACATCCTGCGAAACGCGTGGGAACTCGAGGGTGCGCGCGTGAGCGTCATCTGTGACCGCGACGAGGAGGCCCTGGCGCGGCAGGCGCGCCGGTACGGCGACAGCAAGCTGGTCACCACCTACGAGGAGGTCCTCACGGACGACGAGGTGGACGCCGTCTGTGTCGTCACCCCCATCTCGACCCACTTCGAGATGGTGCGCGCGGCGCTTCGCGCGGGCAAGCACGTGTTCGTCGAGAAGCCGATGGCGTCGTCGGTCAAGGAGTGCGACGAGCTCATCGAGCTTGCCACGGAGCGCGGGCTCATCCTGATGCCGGGCCACACGTTCCTCTACTCCCCGCCGGTGCTCGCCACGAAGGAGCGGCTCGAGAGCGGCGAGATCGGCAAGCTCTACTTCGGCACCTCGAGCCGCGTGAACCTCGGCATCCACCAGCGCGACGTCAGCGTCGTGCGCGACCTGGCTCCGCACGACTTCTCGATCCTCCTCTACTGGCTCGGCCGCCCGTCGTTCCTCCGCGGGATCGCCCGCGACACGATCGTCCCCGGCACGTTCGACGTCGCTTTCGTCGACGTGGGGTACGAGAACGGCACGCTGATCCACCTCGAGCTGTCCTGGCTCGCCCCGACCAAGCTGCGCCGGACCGTCCTCGTGGGCTCCGAGAAGATGATCGTCTACGAGGACACGAACCCCGAGCAAGTGCGCGTCTTCGACCGCGGAGTCGAGATCGTCGAGCCGAAGAGCTTCGGCGAGTTCCAGCTCTCGTACCGGACCGGCGACGTGCTGACCCCGCGCCTGGCGCCGAACGAGCCGCTGCGGGTCGAGCTCGAGGACTTCATCAACTCGATCCGCGAGGGCACCCAGCCGCGGTCGCACATGCACCTCGGCCGCGACGTCGTCCAGATGGTGGAGGCCACCGAGCTGTCGCTCAGCTACAACTGCGCGCCGGTGCCATTCGAGGTGCCGGCCGGCGAGAACCGCCGGCTACCGGACCGGCGCCGCAGCTTCGGCATGCCGGTCATCCGGCCCCAGCGCGGAGCCGAGGAGTAGCTGCACAGGGGGCCTGGCCCCGTGTGCAATCCGTCAGCCCGTCCGGTGCAGCACGTCCCAGATGCGCTGGTTGACGTGCTCGACGAGCGCCCCGAGATCGCCGACGACGTAGTCGAACTTCATCTCGCCGCGCGTCGTTGACAGCTCCAGCGTGCCGCGGCGCGCGACCTGAGCGGACTGGACCTGCTCGTACTCCACGGAGTCGGCGGCACCGTTCTCGGGCGCCACCACCAGAAGGCGCCGGTCGGTCGCGGCGATCAGGCGGCGCTCGTCGCGCTGGCCTCCCGCCGCCAGGTGAACCACGTGCTCGCCCTCGGCCAGGCTGTCGACCAGCCGCGTCGTCGCGTCTTTGAGCTGCGCGCGGCTCGATCGCTTGAGCTGGGCCTTCGCGAGCCGGTCGACGTGATCGCGCATCGCTTCGAGATTCGCCTCGAGGTGGCTCACCTCCTGACTCACGCGCTCGAGCTCCGCCTCGGCGTCGACGTGCTCGACGGACGGCTCGCCGTTCTCACCGGCCGCGGCGTGCAGCCGCTCGATCTCGGCGCTCGCCGCCGCCTGCTCGGATCGTGCTGTCGCGAGCCGCTCGACGATCGGCGGGCCGAGCGGCACGAGGGCAGGCTCCGCGGGGACGTCGGGTGGGGGCGCCTGCCGCCGGGTCCGCCGCTCACGCGGGGGACGCGCGCCCGGCACCGCGCGCTCGCGCGAGCCGCCCGCGGTGCCGCCCGCCCTGCGTGCCTTCGCGCGCGCCTCGAGCAGTGCGCGCTTGTCGTCGAGTGCGCGCTCGCGCGCCTTCGCCGCGTCCTCGGCCTCGCGCTCCGCGCGCAGGGCGCGCCGCTTGAGCTGCGCGATCTCCGCGAGCCGCCGCTCGTGTTCCTGCGACCGGTGCGCGAGGTCGCGCTGCGACCGGTCGAGCTCCACCTTGATCGCCGAAAGCTGCTGCTCGGCGGCGGCAAGCCGCTCGAGCGCCGCCGCGCGCTCCTCGCGCGCCGCCTCGGCGGCCTCCTCGGCCGACCGCGCCGCATCACGGACGGCGCGCGCCTCTTCCGCCGCCCCGTTGCGAATCCGCTCGAGCTCCTCGGCGCGGACCTGAGCCTCGGCGCGGGCACGCTCGACCGCCTGGGACTGGCCCTCGAGCTTGGCCGCGAGCCGCTCGCGTTCCTCGTTGGCGATCCGATGCGCGCCCATCAGCTCGGCGTGGCGGCGTTCGAGCTCCTGGTGGGACGTCTCGAGGGCCGCGATCCGCTCCGCCACCTCGGGTTCGCGCTCGGCTGAGCGCCGTTCGGCATCCGCCGCGCGGCGCTCCGATTCCGCGGCACGCTCCGCGGCGGCGCGCGCGTCGGACTGGGCGCCCTCGAGCGCAGCCTGGGCGCGCTCATGGGCCTCGCGTGCGGCGGCGAGCTCCTTCTCGAGGGCCTCGCGCGCCGTCCGCGCCTCGGCGATCACTGCCTCCGCGCGCGCCTCGACCGCCTGGACGGCGGCGCGAGCTTTCTCCTCGGCCGCCGCGGCCGCCGCCTGAGCCCGCTCGTCCGCTTCCGCGGCCGCCTGCTCCGTGCGCTGCTCAGCCTCGTGGGCCCGGGCCTCCGCCGCGGCGACCCTTTCCTGCGCACTCGCCTGCGCCGCCTCGAGCGCTGCCTGCGCACGCGCCTCCGCCGCCTCCACCGACTCGGTGCCGGCGCTACGGAGGCGCTCGAGCTCGTCGCGAAGCCGCGCAGCCTCGGAGCGCGCCGCCTCGGTCTCCGCGGTCACCGCCTCGAGCTGCGCCTGCGTTTCGGCCGCATCCGCAAGCCGGTCCTTCGTACCGCCGACGACGTCGGCGGCGCGGCGCTCCGCGTCGGTCACGCGCTTCTCGGCCTCGGCGGCCCGCTTCTCAGCGTCCGCCACGCGGCGCTCCGCCTCGGCGACGGCCTCCGTCGCCCGCCGCTCGGTCTCCGTGACGGCCTCGCCGACCCGGCGCTCCGCGTCGGCCTGCGCCTCGGCCGCGGACCTCTGCCCCTCCGCCGCCGCCCTCTGGGCCTCGGCCTGGATTCTGCGCTCGGCCTCCGCCACTCGCTGGTCGGCCTCGGCGGCGATCCGTTCGAGCCGGGCATCGGTGTCCTTCTCACGCTCGGCTGCCTGAGTCGTGATCAGCTCGGCACGCTCATTCGCGGCAGTGACCTCGGCATCCGCGCGCGCCAGGGCAGCCTCTAGGCGCACCCGTTCCTTGCCGGCCTTCGCGAGCTCCTGCTCGGCGCGCTGCTCGGCGACCTCGAGAGCCTCGGCAGCGGCGACCTTCGCGGCGTCGAGCTCGGACTTCAGCCGCGCGGCCTGCTCCCGCGCCTCCGACGCCTCGTTGCGCGCTTCGTCGAGCGCCGCCTGGGCGCCGCCGTCCTCGGCGGCGCTGGCGACCGCGGCCGCCACGGCCGCGCGCGCGTATCCGAGCGATTGCTCGGCCTCCGTGGCCCGCGCCTCGGCGGTCCGCGCGCGTTCCTCCGCCTCGACCAGTCGTCGCGCGGCGGCGTCGAGCTTGGCCTCGGCCTCCGCCATCGGCTCCTGCGCGCTCTCCTTGGCCGCGGCCTCCGCGGACCGCACGCGTTCTTCCATCGCGCTCTCGGCGCTCTGGGCGCGCTGCGCCGCGGCCTCGGTCTCGCGCTTCGCCGTCTCGGCGGCCTTCTGCAGCCGCTCGGCCAGCCGCGCGCCCTCCACGGCCTGCTTTCGTGCCGTGTCGAGCTCGTGGCGAAGCTGCTCGCGGTCCTCGCGGAGCTCGGCCACCTCGGCCTGTAGGACCTCGTACGCGCCGCGCGCCGACCCTTCGTCCTGGACGATCTCGTGAAGGCGCTGCTGGAGCAGGTCGCGCTCGTCGGTGACGCGGCCGAGCTCCGCGCGGGCCACCTGGAGCGCGAGCTGCAGCTCGCGGTCCGACGTGCGCCGCTCGACGCCCCGGCGCGCGTCGGCGGTCGGCCGCTCGGACGGCGCCGGCAACTCGACCTCGATCTCGCCGCCGTCCAGGAAGAACCTCCCACCGCCGCCGGTCAGGACGTGGAGCGCGAGCGAATATGCCGCCCGCCACTCCGTGCCCTCGGCTCGCGCGACGTACGGCTCGCGCGCCGCTTCGGGCAGCGGCGCCACGCGGTCGTCACCGAGGCCGGTGCGCACAACGAGCGCGAACGACGGCAGCTCCTGCTCGGGCTCCGCGCGCCACGTGCCCGCCACACGGACCAGCGCCGTTCCCGCGGTCGCGGGAACGTATTCGAACTCCGCGAGCTCGAACTGCACCGAAGCCGCCATCACCGCTCGGACGGTAGCCGCTCCTGACGCCGCGCAGCGAGGCTACGTAGAGTGCACGCCGTGAACACGGCGGGAACGGGACTGGCGAAGGTCGCACTCATCACTCTGATGGCGGTCGGCAGCATCTTCCTGTGGATCGGGATACCGGTCGGGTGGCTCTGGATCGGCTCGCAGCTCCAGTCTGATTCGGGACAGGCGAGCTTTGGCCTCTATATGGGGGTGCTTCTCGGGATCGTGGTCTCAATGGTCGTCGTCGGGAAGATCCTTCACCGCCTGAATGGCGTATATGGGCGGCTTACGGGCTCGGAAGTAGTGCGTGTCCGGCTTCCCTGGCACCGAAGCCTGCGCGGCGAGAGCGAGGGTCGCGCGCAGCAGCAGATCCTCGATGTAGTGATGGTCGCCTCCGTGATGAGCGCAGGCTTCGTCTTCCTCGTCTGGTTCCTCTTCTTCGCCGGATCGTCTCTCCCCGGCGCCTGAGTCGAGGTAGGGTCGTCCGGAGGCGCGTGAATACTCGCCTTCGAGCCTCGTAGCCAACGAAGGAGGATTCATGGAGTCAGGAACACCCGGCCCGCCTCCCGCCCCCGAGGCACCGGTCCCCAGTCCGGTCGGCCCGATCGGCGGTACGGATGGGACGCCGCAGGTCAGGGCAGGCGACGGTCCGCCGTCCGCGCCCTATGTCGCGGTCACCGAGTTCGACCGCCAGGACGAGTACTCGCGGTTTCTCCCGATCGTGAAGGGCCTCCTGCTGATCCCGCACTGGTTCATGCTCATCTTCGTCGGCATCGCGGCGCTCTTCGTGATCGTCTGGGCGTTCTTCGCGGTCCTGTTCACGGGCAAGTTCCCCGAGGCCGCGCACAGTTTCATCACGGGCACCTACCGCTGGGCCACGCGCGTGTACGCGTACATGCTCCTGATGACCGATCGCTATCCACCCTTCTCGCTGGACGACGACGACGAGTACCCGGCGCGGCTCGACATCGCCTACACCGAGGAGATCGCGCGCTGGCGGCCGCTCGTGCACTGGCTGCTCGTGATCCCGTACCTGTTCGTGGCCGGGGCCCTGCTGATGGTCCTGTACGTCACGACCATCATCGCCTTCTTCGCGATCCTGTTCACGAAGAAGTTCCCCGAGGCGCTGTTCGACTTCAACGTCGTCGCCCTGCGCTGGCAGACACGCGGAAACGCCTACGCGTACTGGATGACCGAGCGGTACCCGCCGTGGGTCTGGAGCTAGCGGCGCCGTAGCCGCTGCAACAATTCGGGCAATGGAGCGAGACGACGGCCTGCTGGGGCCGGACTCCGTCGCCTGGCGGGTGATCGGTCACCCCGTCTCGCTCGTCGGCGGGCTGCGGTCGCTCATCGTGCAGGCGCTCCACCCGCTCGCGATGGCCGGCGTCGCGCAGCACTCGGACTACCGCCGTCGCCCGCTCGACCGGCTGCGGCGGACCTCGCACTACGTCGCGGCCACCACGTTCGGGAATCGCGAGACCGCGCTCGCCGCGGCCGCGCACGTGCGGCGGATCCACAAGCGCGTGCGCGGGATCGACCCGGTGACCGGGAAGCCCTACAGCGCCGACGATCCCGACACCCAGCTATGGGTGCACTGCGTCGAGTGGCACTCGTTTCTCGCCGCATACCGCGCCTACGCGACCGCGCGGCTGACGCCCGCCGCGGAGGACCGCTACATCGCCGAGGGCGCCCCGATCGCGGCGCTGCTCGGAGTTCCGGAGGAGTCGGTGCCGCAGTCGGTCGCCGAGATGCGCGACTACTTCGCCGCGGTGCGGCCGCGGCTCTGCGTGAGCGACTCGACCCGCGACGCGATCGGGTTCGTCCTGAACCCGCCGCTCACGCGCGACCTGCTGCCGCTCCAGGTGCCACTGCGGATCACGGCCGCCGCCGCAGTCGCGATCGTGCCGCACGACCTTCGCCGGCTCGCCGGGATCGGCCAGCCGCGGCTGGTCGACGGCCTGCTGCGCGCGGCGGTCCCGCCCGCGGCGGCGGCGCTACAGCTCCCGCTCCTGCGCGATGCGCCGTCGTTGGTGCTCGGGGCGGAGTCGCGCGCCCTCGGTGAGCGGGCCCGGCGTCTGCTCTCCGAAGCCGCCTGACCCCGCTCCCCGCCGAACTTTGTGACGCGCGCGTCGGTTTCCGCCGCGGCGGCCACGAAGTTCGCTAGCGCGGGGCGATTCGGAAGCGGATGCGCTTCGACTTCGTCCGGCTGTCGGCGGCGATCCCCGGCTGGGTGAGCGTCAGGTAGCCACGCAGGCGATAGCGGCCCTCCGGGAGCCGCAGTGTGGCCTGAAGCCGGCGCTTGCCACGGCGCACCGCGCGCAACGCCTTCGCCCGCCGGTCGACGGTCTTCCCGCGCTTCATCACGCGGAAGGCCGCCAGCGCAGTCGCGTTCTCGGGCACGCGGCGGAAGCGCGCGCGGAGGACGAGGGCCTGGCGGCCGCGCTTCGCCTTGCGCGCGCCCAGCCGGGTGATCGCGAAGCGTCCACCGAACCGCGATCGGTCGCGCAGGATGCGCGTGCGCGTCCCGTTCGGTCCCGTGATGGTCAGCCGCACGCGGTCGAGCCCGCGCCAGCTCAGCGGCTTCAGGATCGCCCGCTCCCCAGGACGGATCCGCAGGGGCCCGCTCTCGAACCTGACGGGCATGCCCTTGCGTCCCGCGCGGCCGAGCGTCACCGAGAACTGCGTGGCAGGCCCGTCGTGGGAATACACGAGCCGCTTCGCGCGGCGGCCGAAGGCGAAGCCGTCGCTGCCGTCCGCGAACGTGTTCGTGCGCACCTCGGCCGAGTGACTGTCGCCGTCGGCCGCGCCCGCGACCAGGCGCGCCCTGAGCGGGCGGTCGAGCTCGCCCGTGAACCTCATGGCGCGCCCCGCGGCGTCGTAGCGGACGCCGTCCTCGACCCCCTTCTCCGTCCGCACGTCGTGGAGCGTCGCGGCAAAGCCGGGCACGATCAGCCCCTCGCGATAGTGGCCGTCCTTCTGCCCTTGGACCGTGTGGACGACGGGACCCTTGCCCTGCACGATGTGGGTCCCGCTGCCCGGCGCCGCCGCCGGATCGAGCGCCGGCAGGAAGTCCTTCTTCCCGGCGCCGGAGACCCCGCCGGTCGCTGCCGCGCCGTCGGCGGAGCCGAAGAGGATGATCAGGTTGAGCCACGTGGTCGGGTCGAGGCTGAACGGCAGCGTCGGATTGCCGGGAATGACGCCGTTGGGAATCGCGAACAGCTCGCTGCCCCCGCCCGACCAGCCGGCGCCGTCGAAGGTCCATCGGCTGCGCGCCGCATCGATGTGGATCCGGCCGCCGGCGATTTCCATCTGGAAGTGCTTGCCGAACGAGCTCAGTTCGTTGCGCCCCGGTCCGTCACCGTCCGGGCCGGTATCGCGCGGCACGAATGGATGGTTGTTGTCGTACACGTAGACGTATGCGCCGCCGTCCGGCGTGCTCTCGGTGTCGTATGCGGTCACCACATGTCCGCTGCCGTCGTACTGCATGGAGATCGCGGGCTGGCGACCCTCCGACAGCTCACTCTCGATCTGCTGCAGCTGCGCTGCCAGCGACTGGCTGCGGTCGAAGTAGAAGTCGAGGAACTCGGCTGTCGTCTGGCCGGTGTGCTGCGAGTCGAGGAAGCTGCCGAGCCCGTTCTTCGGGCCCGTGTGGTCGGCGAGCTCGAACGGCGCCGTGGCGCCACCGGTGAAGCGGCCGTACTTGAGCTGCCCCGCCTGCAGCTGCTGGATGGTCCACGCGATCCCGAAGCAGTGTCCGCCGGAGGCCTGCATGAGGTATTCGAACACCTGCCAGGACGCGTACGCGAACGGGTCTGGGACGGCGCTCGGGACGGGACAGCTGCCCCACGGCCAGCACAAGTTCACGTGGATGAACATCTCGCCCAACCCGTAGAGGTCGGTCATCTCGCCGAACGACAGGTTCCCCCAGCCGAAGTTCTTGAAGGCGAACCCCTGTCGGCTGCGGTAGCTGTCGACCGTGAACGTCTGCGCCGAGACGAGGTCTGGGCCGCCGGGCTGGATCACGCGGATGTTGCCGGTCGTGCCCAGGCGCGGCACGCGCGCCTTCATGGTCGAGCCGTCGGCGCTGATGTCGGTGGCGTCGGCGACCAGCAGCGGCCCGTGCGCGGCGCGGTCCGCCGGCCCCGCGCTCTGATTGCCGAACTGGACCTTCGAGCCGGCGCAGAACCCGCCGCCCTCGAAGGTGATCTGCGTGCCGGGACTCAATCGCCGCGGGGTCAGACCGCGCCCGGTGGTCGGGCTGACGCTCTGGGAGATGCGGTCGACCGTGATCGTGTCGCTCGCGCTCGGCACGCCGCTGCTCGTGCCCGTGACCGTGACGGGGCGGTCGTTCAGGAACATCGCCGCGGGCACGCGCAGGCGCATCGTCACCGTGTCGGTGCCGAGCCCGGCGTAGGGCACGCTTGTCCGGTCGAAGGTGGCCGTGATATCGGCGCTCCCCGACGGGAACGACGCCGCCAGGTTGACCGTCCCGTTGAAGGTGTTGTCGCGCCGGATCCGCACCGGCACCTCCACCTCGAGACACGACGGCAGCTGCACCGCGGTGGCGCCGCCCGCGATCTCGATGCCGAAGTTCCTGGCCACGCGGATCGTCTTCTTGAACGAGCGCGGCTGCGACCCGGCGGTCGCCTCAGGAGTGGCCGTCACCGTGATCTCGGGGATCGGGTCGCCCGGGCCGGGGGCCGGCGCGGTGTCGGATGCCGTCAGCCGCAGGGTGGTCTGGGTCGTGTTGCCGCCGGCCGGGTTGGGCGTGAACTGGGCGGTGACCCCGGGGGGCAGGCCGGTCACGCCGAACGTGATGTCCCCGGCCGAGTTCAGGCGGTTGATCGTGATCGGGATGTCGATCGCGGTGCCTTGGCGGACGACCGAGGTCCCGGTGTTCGCGGTCAGGCTGAAGCTCGGCTGCCCGACGCCAGTGATGAACTGCACGTCGTCGATCCCGATCCGGCCGCTGCTGCCCGGCGCGGAGACCTCGAAGTACGCGATCTTCGGCATGCCCGCGTCGAAAGAGAGCGGGGTCTTGAATCCCGCGCCTGCGGTGACCGTGACCGAAGGCGGCGTCAGACCCGTGAGCGCGACGTCGTTCTCGTCGAACGCCTCGAGCTGCACGGTGGACGTCCCGGCCGCATCGCCGAACTGTCCGACGTGGACGGTGATCTGCGAGACGCTGACCTCGAACCGCCCGACGGTCTGGGGAAAGGCGAACTCGCAGGCGTTGCCGCCGTGCTCGCGGCTGCACCGGCTGATGTCCCCGACCCGCGTGCCGGACTTCGCCTGGGCGCCGACCGTCTCAACGTAAGGCCGGTACCCGGCGTCCTCCAGGACCCAGAAGAGGCCGGTGTCCGCCCGGAACTCGTCGGTCACGTCGATCCCGTCGGCAAGCTCGAAGTCCACGAGTTCCGCCGCCGCGTGCGCGCTCGGCGGCGCGAGCGCAGCGACGGCTAGCAGCGCTATCGCGACGAGCCGGGCCATCCGGCCCGACACTACGCCTATGCCGCGGGCTTGTAAACGCTGACCACGGCGGCGCCGCCGAGGCCGATGTTGTGCTGGAGCCCGACCTTCGCGCCCTCGACCTGGCGCTTGTCCGCCTGCCCGCGCAGCTGCCACGTGAGCTCGGAGCACTGTGCCAGGCCGGTCGCGCCGAGCGGGTGGCCCTTCGAGATCAGGCCGCCCGAGGGGTTCACGACCCACCGGCCGCCGTAGGTCGTGTCCTCGGCGTCGACGAGCTCGTGGCCCTTTCCCTCCTCGGCCAGGCCGAGCGCCTCGTACGTGATCAGCTCGTTCGCGGAGAAGCAGTCGTGCAGTTCGACGACGTCGACGTCGTCGGGGCCCACGCCGGCCTCGTCATAGGCGCGGCTCGCAGCCTCCTTCGACATGTCGTAGCCCACGATCTTGATGCAGGAGCCCTCGTCGAAGGTGCTCGTCATGTCGGTGACCATCGACTGGCCGGCGATCTCGACCGCGCGGTCCCACAGGTCGTGCTCGTCGACGAACCGCTCCGAGGCGACGACCGCGGCTGCCGAGCCGTCGGAGGTCGGCGAGCACTGCAGCTTCGTGAGCGGCTCGTGGATGACCTTCGCGGACTTGATGTCGTCCATCGAGTACTCGTCCTGGAACTGCGCGTACGGGTTGTTCACCGAGTGCTTGTGGTTCTTCCAGCCGATCCAGGCGTAGTGGTCGGGCTGCGAGCCGTACTTCTCCATGTGCTCGCGCCCGGCGTTGCCGAACATCTGCGGCGCCGGCGGTGACTGCTCGGGCTCGCGGACGGCGAACATCGCCATCGCGTGCTTGTCCATCGGGTTCGTGCGATCCGTGTACTTCACGCCGAGCGAGCCCTTCTCCATCTTCTCGAAGCCGATCGCGAGCGCGCAGTCGGCGATCCCGCCCTTCACGGCCTGGCGCGCGAGGAAGAGCGCCGACGAGCCGGTGGAGCAGTTGTTGTTCACGTTCAGGACGGGGATGCCGGTGAGCCCGAGGCCGTACACGGCGCGCTGGCCGCAGGTCGAGTCGCCGTAGCAGTAGCCCGCGTAGGCCTGCTCAACCGTGTCGTACGGGATTCCCGCGTCGGCGAGCGCCTTCTCCCCGGCCTCCTTGGCCCACTCCGGGTAGTCGCCCTCCTTGGTGCCCGGCTTGTCGAACTTCGTCATGCCGACGCCGACCACGAACGTCCTGTTACCGCCTCCGTTTGCGCTCATGGCGCGGCAGGCTACAGCGCGAACTTCGTGACGGCCGCGCCGGAAACCGGCGCGCGCGCCACAAAGTTCAGCGGGGACCTCCCCTTATGGGGTCACGGTGCGGCCGCAGCCGGCCAGCCGGAGCTCCATCGGGCCGTCGCTCTCGATCTCGACCTCGGCGTCACAGGTCAGCCGCGCGCGCTTCACATGCAGCACGGCGGAGGCGATCCCGGTCGTCGTCACGTCAACGCGGTCCGCGCGCTGCTGCTTCGGCGGCTTCCCCCACGTGCGCCGCTGATATGTGTAGAGGAGCGAGCCGAGCTTGCCGTCCGGCAGCGTGTCCGTTCCGCGGGACGTCGCGCTGACCTCGGGGTCGCCCCTGCCGAAGCCGTGCGAGAGCGCGTCGATCTCGCCCTGCGAGGCGCCGTCCCGCAGCTCGAGGCCGGACAGCCAGTACGCGCTGTCGCCGACGAGCCCGAGGTCGGGGTAGTCGCGCGACGGGTTGACCACATACGTCACGTGCGCGGGATTGCGATCGACGCGCGCCGTGCCGAGGAACTCCGCCACCGGTGCATACCAGTCGTTCAGCGCGAGCTGGAGGTGGTTCGGGAAGAGCGGGCTGCACCCGGGGTTGGCGCACGGCTGGAATGCGTCGAGCTCGTAGCGGTAGCCGAGCTCGTCGAGCGCGTCGGCCGTCTCCTGGAACCCGAGGTTGTTGACGAGCTCGTCGCCGTGGTTGTTCCACATGAGGACCGGGATGTTGCGCAGCGATGCGAGCACCTCGAGGGCGCCCTCGTCGCCCACGGTCGGTTGCGCCCGCGCGAAGAGGTCCGGGTAGTGCGCGCCCAGCCTGAAGGTGCCGATGCCGCCCATCGAGTACCCCGAGATCACCGTCCAGGCCGGGTCGAGCTTGAACCGCCGCGCGACGTCGGCCCACACGTCGAAGACGTCCGCCGCGCCGTAGTTCTCGTAGAACCCGTCCGGCCCCCGCCCCAGGGGAGTGATGACGATCGAGCCGCGGCCGCGCTCGCCGAGCTGCGACTGGTTGCGCGTGCCGAGGTACTGGTTGTAGGTCGCTCCCAGCGAATGCAGGAGAAGCGTGAGCCCGTACCCGCGCTTCGGCCGCGGCTTCTCCGGCACGTAGATCGCGTAGGGCTGGAGCCGGCCCAGGTACTGCCCCGTGCACGTCGAGGCGTCACCGGGGAAGCAGCTGACGTCGAAGTCGGCGCCCTGGTCGCGCTCGAAACTGCTCGCGTAGATGCGGTCCATCGGCCCGGTGCGCGGCACGCCGCTGCTGTCGTTCGCGCGCCGGGCGAGCTTGCGGAAGCTCACCTTCGCGAAGAACTCGGAGATGTCGCCGGCGGCGAGCGCGTTCCCCTGCGCCCGGTCACGCCACCACGCCGCGTCCGCGATCACCGACGGGTCGGCGGTCGGCGACGGGAACGGCTCGTCGTCGCGGAACCCCACGTTGAAGAAGGCGGGCGGGTCGGGTGCGGCCGCGCCGCCGGGGGTGTCCTCGCTGCGCGAGGCCGCGGGTAGCAGGTACGCGCCGGCGGCGACGTCCCAGAGGCCAACTCCTGCGGCCAGTCGAACCGAGTGCCTGCGCGGGTTCCAGATGCGGTGGGGCACGCGAACCTCGACCTGGCGCCGGCGCTTGTTCACGCGCGCCGGGAAGACCACGCGCTCGTCCCCGTCCGCGCCGGTCCACTCGCCCACCGTCTCGTCGTCCTCCGGGTGCACGGTCAGGAACCACTTCGACGGCGCGCTGACGTTCGCGCCGAACGGAAACGGCTTAGCGTCCCCCGCCTTGCCGCCGATCGCGAGCGTGAAGGCGACCAGCGCCGGGTCCTTCAGGGTGTTGAGCGTGACCCGGAACGCCGTGGCCCGGCGGAGCGGCCTGACGCGCAGCTCGACGAGGTCGGCGGCGTTGTCCGCGTAGTCCGCCGCCGTCGGGTAGGTGTAGGTGCCGTTCGGCTTCGAGAACAGGTTGCCGGCCGTGCGCGAATCGGCCGGGTCGGGCGCGAAGCGGGCGCCGGTGTCGTCGTAGAGGAAGTCCTGGTAGAGAAACTCCCCACGCCGGTACGCGGTCGCGCCGGACACGAGGATCGGCTTCGCCCGCCACGGCCCGCGGTTGGTGAGCTGCGGAGCGGCGGGCCGCTTCGCGTAGAGGAGGTCGGGACCCGGCCGCGGGGCCGGGCCGTCGTAGAGCGAATCCGCACCGGCCGGCGCCGACGCTGCGAGCGCGGCGAGCGCAACGGCCGATGCGATCCGCAACCTCATCCGGCTAGCCCTGGCAGGCCTCGACCTCCTCGATGGCCTGGTCCAGCTCGGGCGTGTCGATGTCGTCGATGCCCTCGCCCACACCCTCGAGCGCGCTGCGCACCTCGTTGCCGAACTCGTCGGCGGCCGCGCTGAAGGCCTCTGGGCTGTCGACGGGCAGGTCGGCAACACCGCTCTGCGCCTCCTCGAGCTGGTCACGCGCGCCCTCTGCGGCGCTCTGGAGCGCGTCCGCGGCCTCCTCGCCGTTCTCGGTGTCCGGGACGCCCGCGTCCTCGACATTCGAGACGAGCTCGTCGCTCGCTGCCACGGCGTCATCGAGGAAGCCTTGGAGCGCATCGCGGCCCTCCTCCGGCGAGGCGCCCGGCTGCAGTCCCTCCTGAAGGTCGGTCTGGCGGTCCTGGATCGCCTGGGTCCAGCCGGTGAACGCCGTGCAGATGTCGCTGGCGTAGTCGTTGACGGAGACCGTGTCGCCACCGCCGTCGTCGTCGTCACCGCACGCCGACACGAACAGTGCCAGCACGGCTATGAGCAGAATCAGCTTCGAGCGAAGCAAAGGGCCTCCTGGAATGGTCGGGTGAGGGGCGCGGCTGATCGTACCGACGCCCCCACCGTCAGCGCCTTGGCCGCTTGTAGCTCGTCAGGTTCTCCATCAGGAAGTAGCCCGTGTACGTGACCGCGTGCGGCTCGAGCCCCTCCTGGTGGTCGAACTCCTTGGTCGGCTGCGGCAGAAGCGCTCCGATGATCCGCACGACCCCCTTGCCGAGCTTGATCTCGCCCAGCGTCGCGCCCGAGTCGATTACCTGCCCACCGGCGCTCACCCCAGTCGCGGCCACCCGCCCGCCGACGCTCTCGAACGCCTCGCGGTTCACCTGCCACAGCGGCGAGTGCGACTCGTCCGCCCCTGTCTCGGCGTTCTGGATCGAGTAGCCGATCGGGGTTGGCTCGTACGTCTGGCGGCGAAGCCCGGTGTTGAAGCGGGCGCCCGGCTGGAAGACGTTCTTCGCAAGCGGATCCGCGAGGGTGTTCCCCTCGGACTCCGGGTCCTGTGTGTCCGACGCGGCCGTGCTGAACGCGATCTCACCCACGTACACGGTCCCCTTCGTCACGTCGGCGCGCTTGATCTTCTTCGGGAAGAGGTCGGGCAGCGCCTGGAGCGCACCGTCGGTGAGCACCAGGTTGCCGCCCCGCTTGCGCACGAAGCGCTTCAGCTTCTTGACGTAGCGCTTGTACTGCTTCTTCGTGTAGCGCGACTTCTTGCCCGCGTTCCCGAACCGCTTCGGACCGAAGTCGATCGAGCCGGTGAAGCTCGAGTCGGCTGCGGCGAAGTTGTGGACGAAGATCTGGTAGTCGCCGGCGGGCGGCTCCACGATCTCGATCTGCTCCTGAGGCGTCCCGCCGTCTGTGAACCCCATGCTCTCCTCGCCGTCCTCGGTCACGCGCACCACTTCGAGCGCGAGATCGTTCGGCGCGGAGAAGTTGATCGTCACCGTCGCCGACGAGGTTCCCTCCTCGACCTTGAAGTCGAACTGCTCGTAACAGGTGGGGACCCGCGGCGTGCCCTCCTGGTAGGCACATGGCGCCGTTGGCGTGGCCGACTCGAACTCCTCGTCCTGCTGGGGCGTCGTGTCGCCCTTCTTGACGGGGTACACGTAACCGGGGAGCGCCTGGTCGGTCAGCACGAGCGTGTCGAGCTTGCGCGGCACCTGCGCCTTCTTCTTGCGGGCCAGCTTGCGCGCGTTCACCTTGCGGAAGCGCCGCTTCTTGCCCTTCGTGAACTTCCGGAGCGACTTCCAGAAGTCGGTGGCCGCCACGTTGTAGGCCTTGCGCACGGGCGCCAGGCCACCGCCGGTAGTCCCGTCGAGCGTGGCCGACCCGCGCGAGAAATCCACGCGCACTCGGACAGCCGGGCCCGCCGGCTGGGTCACAACGGCACGCCACTCGACCGGCTTCCCGTTCTTGCCGGACGGCTGCGGGTCGTTGATCGCAGCCGTGATTCCGGCCTGGGCGTACGTCCCGGACTGGTTGTAGTCCTCGGCAACGGTCACCCACTCGTCGTCGTCGGTGACGCCTGGATGGCGGTCGCAGCCTCTGCACTGCACGTCGAGGCTGTGCACGAGCGCCCCCGGCGTGACGCCCTGGACGTTCGGCTGGGTCACGTCCACGCGCATCCCGCCGTTGAACGTCTTCGCGTCGCGCTTGACCTCGAACTCGAAGATCGCCTGGTCGGGTCCGCTGATGGGGACGAGCTCGTCGATGTCCTCCTGCGGCGAGGTGCCGGGAGGCGCGCCGGTCCTGGCCTGCTTGAGCTTGCGCTTGAGGCGCGGCAGGGGCACATAGCCCTTGCGGCCCTTCGCCCTGTACTTCCTGGTGGTGCGCCCGAGGATCTCGGCGAGGTGCGCGTAGATCAGGCCCTTGTTGCCGTCCACGTGCAGCTGCTCGGTGGTCGGCTCGAACTGGATGTTGCGGTCGATGTGCGAGAACGACATCTCGTTGTCGATCCCGTCCGCGTTCAGGCCGGCGCGCGAGTCGAACCAATCGCCGAGCGCGCCAGTCGTCGTGTAGTTGATCGTGTCGTAGACGGTGCCCCAGTTCTGGCCGTACATCTGGCCGCACACGTCGCTGACCGCAGTCGGCACACACGTCGGCGGCGGCGCGTCGTTCGGCTGGATGATCGGGTGCCAGCTAAGGACGTCGGCCTGAACGAGGTTGATCGTCTTCGCCGTCTCGCGGATGCGCTCGTTCTTCGCGAAGTGCTTGGACCCGTGGGGTATGAGCGTGTACGAGAACGAGTCGGCCGTCGGCTGTCCGTGCAGGTCGTCGCCGGCGGCGAACTTGCCCTTCTTGGCGATGTCGAGGAATGCCGATGAGAACGCGCGGCTCTCGGGCTCCGAGAACGCCGAGTAGGGCCGGAACGCGAACCCCTTGTCGGGCCAGTCTCGGTTCAGGTCGACGCCGTTGCCGTTGTAGCGCTGGAAGAAGAACCCGCCCTCCGCGACGGACCCGCGCCGCCAGCCGTCCGGGTTCGGCAGGGTGAAGTAGATGATCGACTTCTTGAGGACCTCCTCGAACGTGGGAATGGGCACCGAGATCCCCTCCGTGCCGATGATCTTCTCCTGCAGCCGGTCACTCGTCGTGGCGGTGACGAGGTCCTCCATCGCGCGGATGCCGCCCTCCGCTCCGGCGCGCTCGATGCCGTGGATCGAGAGCGACAGCGCGTAGCGCTTCTTGCCCTTGTCGGGCACCGACTCGTCGGTCACGCGGAGCATGAAGAGCTTCGCCTTCTGGCGGTCGAGCGTCGTCGTCGGGAGGCCCGCGGACACGAATTCCTCGTTCGGCTTGAACTCGCGCCGGCCGAGGTCGTTGCCGGGGAACTCACCGGTGTCGAGCGGCCAAACCTCGAGGAAGCGCTGCCAGTCCTCCTTCGAGTTCATGTAGGTGACCGCGTCGACGAACTCCTGGTAGCCGATGAACTGCGTCGCCGCGACGTTGCCCTGCGCCAGCGGTGAGCACGGCGAGGAGCAGGCGCCGCCCTGGGGGTCCGGGAAGACGCGGCCGTAGGCGGTGTACTGGGCGTCCGTAGTGGCGACGGGGCCGGCCTGGGCCGTGGCGGGCACGAACGCACAGACGAACGCGAGGACGCCGACGATTCGAAGCTTCAAGAGTTCCTCCAGATCACGCGCGGCACCCCCAAAGAGCCGCGCTTCCGGCCGCAAGGGTAGGTGTTCTTGACCTTTAGCGCGTCAGGTCGGGAGTCGGCAGCGGCCGACACGCCCCGCAGCTACCGAGCCGCGGCAGCGTCACCGACGACGCGTGGCGGGCGTCGTGGAGCACGTCGACCTGTCCCGCCAGCGAGTTCGCGAACTGCGGAAGCGGCGGGACGGAGTGCGGGAAGTCGCTCGGGTTGACCGAGACGCGCAGGCTGTGCCCCTTCTTGATCACCGCGTTCAGCGGGAAGATCTCGACGTCGAGGCGCATCGGCTCGCCGGCCTCGACCGGCAGCACCGACTCGCGCGTGAACGGGTGCCACGGCTGGATGAGCTTCCCGCGCACGCGGCGGCTCTTCGAGCGGTCGACGGCGCGGAAGCTCGCCGCGAGCCAGCCGCCGGTGAGCTCGCTCGAGCTGCCATCGGGCGCGACGTCCGTCACGCGGACGCTGACCACGGCGTCGCTGGCGGACGTCGCGAGCCACAGCCGCGCGGCCATCGGGCCGCTCAGCTCGAGGTCGCGCTCGAGCGGCGCGGTTGTGTAGTTGACGCCGGTCTGCTCGTTCAGGCGGTTGTCGGCCGTGCAGGGGATCGCCGCGCCCAGGCCTGCGGTCCACTGGTCGGTGCTCTGGGTGCATACGCCGGACAGCGGGTGCTGGAAGAAGCTGTCGCTGCCCTCGTCCGCGCCCGGCCGCTCCATCGTGAGGCCGCCGTCCGCGCGCAGGTGGAGCATGCCCGGCCGCAGGCGCGGGTCCGGCCAGTCGGCCTGCGTCTCGTAGCGCTCGCGGCCGTAGGTCCACTGGGTGACCTTCGGGATCCGCTTGATCTTCGTCTTCATCCCCTTGAGCCACCGGTCGAACCACCGCAGCGCGATCTGGTCGAGCGACGGCAGTCCGGCCTCGACCAGCCCGTCGCCGCTCGAGCCTCCGAGATGTGTCCACGGGCCCATCAGGAGCCGCGCCGGGACGCGCCCCTTGAGCCGCTCATAGACGAGCGGCTCGCCGCGCTGGAAGAGGTCGTGATGGCCGCCGACGACGAACGCCGGCACGTCGATCTTGTCGAGCAGCTCGATCGGCGAGCGCGTCTTCCAGAACTCGCCGTCGTAGGCGATGTCCCCGCCCGCCGTCGCGTTCAGGATCGTGTTCAGCTGGAAGCCGCCGACGTTCGTCGCGTGGCTCGCGAGCACGGTCAGCGCGCGAACCAGGTCGGCCGGGTCGCCGTCGAGCGCGTAGGCGGGCGGCACGAGGCTCGTGCCGGTGACGAGCCCGAGCCAGAGCGGGATGAACGAGATGTTCGTCTGCCCGCCGGTGAAGGTGATGTCGCGGTAGCTGTCGGCCATCGGCACGATCGGGAAGATCGCCTTCAAGCCCTTCGGCTTGCGGGCGGCCGTCGTGAGCTGCGTGATCGCCATGTAGGAGGGGCCGTAGAGGCCGACCTTGCCGTTGCTCCACGGCTGCTTGCGGATCCAGCGGACCGTCGCAACGCCGTCGCGCTGCTCGTTCGGGCCGAAGGAGTCCCAGTTGCCCTGCGACCCGCCGGTCCCGCGCACGTCCACGACCACGTGGGCGTAGCCGCGCCGGACGAGGTACTCGTTGCCGGTCGGGAACGCGGGCGCGTCCTTGTTGTACGGCGTCTGGGTGAGGATCACCGGGTAGCGCCCGGGCTTGTCCGGCCGGTGGACGTTCGCGCTCAGAACCGTTCCATCCGGCATCGTGACCGGCACGTCGTTCTCGACGGTCATCCCGTTCGTCTCGGGCCGCTCGTAGGACGTCCACTCCGGCGCTGCGTGTGCGGCGGGCGGGAGCGAGACGGCAACGAGCGCGGTCAGGAGTAGCGCTGCTCTTCGCACGGTCGAAAACTAGAACGACCGGACCACCTGGAAAATTGCGCGAGGTGTACGAAGAGACGATCGCCCAGATGGAGATCCGGGCGCCGGCCGAGCGCAACCCGAAGCTGGCGGCGTTCCTCGAGGCGGTCAACGCCGATATGCAGCTCAAGGCCTGGTGGTATTCCCAGCAGACGACCGCCGAGCGGCTCCAGATGTCCGACCACTCGTGGATCCACGTGCAGATCGTGGTCAACATCTCGCTGCGGCTCCTGCGGCTGCTCAGCCGCCGCAACGTCGAGCCGGTCGTGGTGCGCGACCACGGATTCACTGTCAAGGATGCCGAGGTCGTCATCACCGCCGCCGCCCTCCTGCACGACAGCGGGATGTCAATTCACCGCACCGACCACGAGGCGTACAGCCTCTTCCTGGCCGCGCGCAAGCTCGACTCGCTCCTCGAGGGGATCTACGAGGAGCCGGCGCGCTCCATCCTGGCGTCCGAGGCGCTCCACGCGATCATCGGCCACCGCCGCCGCGGCAACCCGATCACCCTCGAGGCCGGGATCGTCCGCGTGGCCGACGCGCTGGACATGGAGCAGGGCCGATCACGCATCCCCTTCGAGGCGAACCGGCCGAACATCCACTCGCTGTCGGCCGCCGCGATCGACGACGTCAAGATCGACGAGGGCGAGGACCGCGCGATCCGGATCGAGATCGAGATGAACAACTCGGCCGGCATCTTCCAGGTGGACGAGCTGCTGGCCACCAAGCTGCGCGGCTCGGGGCTCGAGGACCACGTCGAGGTGATCGCCCGGATCGACGCCGAGCACGAGAAGCGGCTCGTGCCGATCTTCAGGATCTAGGCATCTAGACTCGCTCGGGCTCGCGCCCGTAGCTCAGTGGATAGAGCGCTCGCCTCCGGAGCGAGAGGTCGCAGGTTCAAATCCTGCCGGGCGTGCTTTCAGACTCCCCTCAGGTCTTGGCCTTCTTGCCGGGGACCGCCTTCAGGCACTGTCCCTGGTTCTTGAAGGCATACCGGCCGTTGAAGACAGCCCAGTTTCGCCCCTTGCAGTCCGCCATCGTTCGCGGACGCTCAAGCGTGTCGCAGACTGTCCCGACGCCGTCCTGGTCGACATCTCCTTGGTCCCCGTTCGAGTGTGATGGACAGTTGTCCTGCTCGTCAGGGATACCGTCCTGGTCGTCGTCGCGATCGTCGAACGGATCGCAGCTGTCACCGATCCCGTCGCCATCGCCGTCCTCCTGATTCGCGTTGGGCTCGGACGGGCAATTGTCGAACGGGTCCTCGACGGCGTCGCTGTCCGAATCGTTGTCGTTGCGACCGTCACAGAGGTTTCCGACTCCGTCATTGTCGGCGTCTTCCTGGCCCGGATTTGGATTGTCAGGACAGTTGTCGGACGCATCGGTGTAGCCGTCCCCATCGGCGTCGCCCCCACCCGGGGGCGGGCCATAGGGGTTGTCGTCGCACGAATCGCCGAGACCGTCTCGGTCGATGTCCGTTTGGTCTGGATTCCAGAAGATCGGACAATTGTCCACGTCGTCGGCGACGCCGTCGGCATCGCCGTCAGGCGGGCTCGGTTCATCGCACGCGTCGCCAATCCCGTCGCCGTCTAGATCCGACTGCTCCGGGTTCGCAGCGGCCGAACAGTTATCGAAGTTGTCCGCGATCCCATCGCCGTCCCAATCGCCGTCCGTGCCCTGCGCGGTAGCGGACACGGGCGTCATCAACGCGCAGGCTGCAAGCAGCACGACCATTGCGGGAACCAGGCGAGTCATCCGGATCTCCTTTGTGGGGGGCCTCCAGCCACCGTATCCGCTCAGCAGGCCGGGCGCTCGACTTGCTGGCGCGCAGAGGCTTTCGCGTGTACGTTCGAGACAACCCTCCGAAGGAGACTCGCATGCCTCGTCCCGCTCGCCTATGTCTCGCACTGCTCGCCGTCTGTGCACTCGTCGGCGGCTCGGTCGGGCCGGCCACGGCCGCTCCGCCCGGTAAGGGCGACAAGCCCGACAGGCCGGGGCCGGACCGGTGCGCGCTCGCCATGGAGCGCCTGGCCGGCGCCGAGGAGGATCTCGCCGCGGCCAAGGCGGTCAAGGCCAAGCGCAAGGCGAAGGTGAAGCAGCGGAAGGCGCAGCTCGCGGCGGCCGAGGGCAAGGAAGCGGTCGCCAAGGCCGAGCAGAAGCTGGCCAAGGCCAAGGCCAAGCTCGCGAACGCGAAGGCCGAGGTGAAGGCCCAGAAGGCGGCCGTCGCCACCTGGCAGGGTCGCGCCGAGACGGAGTGCGCCGCCGGGTAGGCAGGCCCGTGACTCGCCTGTCCGCTCCCCTATGCGGGCTCGCGGTCGGTGGACTGCTCGCCCTGTCCGCCGCCCCGGCGCTCGCGCAGAAGGCCGGCCCGGACAAGTGCGACTCCCTCGCCAAGCGGGTGCAGCAGGGGCTGGTTCGCTGGGAGCTCGCGAGTGCAGAGCGCGCGAAACAGAAGGCGAAGCTGGCAGCCGCGAAGGACGAGCTGGCCAACACCCAGGGCAAGAAGGCCAGAGGGAAGGCGAAGGCCCGGGTCGAGAAGGCCAAGACGAAGCTCAGCGACGCCAAGGCGATCCAGGCGAGCGCGATGATCAATCTAGAGAACGTGCGCGAGCAGCTCGAGGACGAGGGCTGCCCGCTGGCCGCCTAGCGACCACCGCCTAGAGGCAGCTCTTCTCGTCGCAGACCGCCGGGAGCGGCCGGAACGGGCCGAACCACGTGTGCGGCTCGGTGCCGTCGTAGTCGCGGCCCCAGGGGTCGAGCCCGCCATAGGTCCAGACGTGCGCGGCCCAATCGCCGCTCTGCTCGCGCTGCCACCGGAGCAGGCATCCGGTCGGGTTCGGCGGCGTGGTGGCGCCGTCCGCCAGGTACATGCCGCCGACGGGGTACCACCCGTCGTCCGTGAGGGCGGCCATGAACGCCTCGACCCGCGCGGGCTCTAGGACGTGCTCGTCCTCGAGCCGATCGCGGTTCACCCACAGCGACCACTTGGCCTCGACCCGCGTCGGAAGGAAGCCGTCCGCCAGGGCGTTGACGGGCTGGCCGACGTAGGGCGTGAGCGCCGCGGCGGTCAGCCGCGCGAGCTCGCGCGCGTTGCGTTCCTGCCGATCGGTCGGGGGGCAGCGGGGCATGGCGAGCATCTGTGCCGGCGCGCCGCCGGACGTCGAGCACGCGCGCACCGCCGCGCCGTCGCCCTCGTGGGCGGGCTGATAGACGTAGGAGCGCCCGCCGCTCGCCCACAGCGCCTGGCTCGGACGGCCCTCGCACGCGCTCGCCTGCGCTCCGTGGCCGCCGTGCGGATCGCCGCCGGGACCATGGCCGGGGCCGCCGTCGCCGTGCCGGTTCCCGCCGTCGTGCTTGCCGTCGCCCTCGTCGTGCTTGCCGTCCCCCTCGTCGTGCTCACCGTCGCCCTCGTCGTGCTCGCCGTCCTCCCCGTCGTGCTCACCGCTGGGATCGTGCGGTGTGCTCCCGCCGTGTGCGCCGCCGCCGTCGTGCGGCCCGATCGACGCGAGCTCGTGCGCTCCCGGGAGCGAGCCGTGGCCCCCGTCGTCGTGGCCCTTGCCCTTGGCGTGCTTCCCGTCCTTCGCGTGTTTTGCGCCGCTGTCCACGTGCGACCCGTCCGCCGCATGGCCGTCACCCGCGACCGCCGAGTGCGCGCCGCCGGCGCTCGCGTGCTCGAGCACGTCGTGCCCGTGGTCGTCGTCGGCGAGCAGGACCGCGCCCAACGTCAGCCAGAGCGCGCCGACCGCGACGTAGCGGACCGAGCGCGCGCCGAGCCGGCCCCGGAGCGGGTCGGCCGCCGGGGTCAGCAGGAACGCGAGCCCGGCGGTGGCCGCGAGCTCGAGCAGGACGGTCACCCCGTCGCGGACGCCGACCGGCTCCGCGTGGGCGTCTGCCACGAACGGCAGGCCGGTCGTGCGCGAGACGGCCCATGCCGCGACCGAGGCGACCATCACGAGCGCGCCGGCGCTCAGGATCGCGCGGTCGCGCCGCCCGGCGAAAAGGGCGCCGGCGAGGAGGATCTGCAATGCGGCAACCGCGATGAACCCGGTCAACATCACGGGCTCGTTGCTGTGATCGGCCGCAGCCGCGATGTGGATGACTCCCGCCGCGAGCGATACGACCGCGGTCGCCCTCGCGAGCGAAGCTGACGCCGGCATTCCTTCGCTTCCCCCTGTCGCTGTGCGAAGGGTAGCCCCCGATGCGGTGATCGGCGCCGCCTGCAAGGCTCTGGCCGTGATAGCGCGGCGGCTCCGGGCGCAGCTCCTCTCCGGGCCCCCGGCACGCGACCCAGTGGCGGCGGTCCAGCGCCTCCTCGCCGTCCAGGGTCAGGATCCACGCGGGGCGCGCCTCGCAATCCGCGCGCGGTCGAGGGGGCTGACGGCCGCAGACGTCGATCGCGCCCTGACGGACGACCGCGCCCTCGTGATCACCTGGCTGAATCGCGGCACGCTTCACCTGGTTCGCAGCGAGGACTACTTCTGGCTGCACGCGCTCACAGCCCCGCGCCAGCTGACCGGCACGATGCGCCGGCTGGCTCAGGAGGGCGTCTCGCCGGGAAAGGCCGATCGCGGTGTCGCCGCGATCAAGCAAGCCCTCGCCGCCGAGGGCCCGCTGGTGCGCGACCGGCTCGTCGAGCCCGTCCGGGCGGCCGGGGTCCGGACCGAGGGACAGGCGCTGATCCACCTGCTGGCGCTCGCGTCGATTCGCGGGCTAATCGTCCGCGGGCCCATGGTCGGCAAGCGCCACGCCTTCGCGCTCGTACGCGACTGGGTCGGCGAGCCGCGCCGATTCGATCGCGACGCGGCGCTGGCCGAGCTCGGCCGCCGCTACCTCGCCGGACACGCGCCCGCGGACGAGCGCGACCTCGCCTACTGGACCGGTCTCCCCCTGCGCGACGCCCGCGCGGCCTTCGCCGGCGCCGGTGGCACGCATTTTCCGGCCTCTGGTCGAGAAATCCGTGCCACCGCGGCGCCGAAGCTGCTCGGTTCGTACGACCCCGTCCTGCACGGCTGGAAATCGCGCGCGCCGCTGCTCGGCGAGCACGACGGCGCGATCGTGCGGCAGGGGCTCTTTCGCCCGTTCGCGCTCGTCGACGGACGCCCGGTCGCGACCTGGCGGCTGGTCGGCGGCGAGGTCGTGCTCGAGCCGTTCGGGCCGCTTGCGCCGCCGAAGCTGGCAGCGCTCGAACGCGAGGCGGCCGACGTGAAACGCTTCCTGGGGTGAAGGCGGCGTCCGAGATCCCCGGCCCGCGGCTTCCGCGGCCCGTGCAGACCTGGCTCGGCGTCGGCTGGCCGATGCGCTCGCGGCTCGAGATGCGCAAGCGCTACGGACGGCTCTTCCAGACACACGACGTCCTTGCCGGCCAGATGATCCATGTCGCCGACCGCGACCTGATCGAGCAGATGTTCAAGTGGAAGCCGGCGCAGTACCGGGTCTCCGAGCCGCGCGAGATCATGCAGCCGGTCACCGGGCCGGAGTCGATCCTGCTGCTCGACGGTGCGCGGCACATGCGGATGCGCAAGCTGATGCTGCCGCCGTTCCATGGCGAGGCCATCGCGCACTACGCCGACATGATCGAGGCGGTCACGAACCGCGAGCTCGACGGCTGGCGACCCGGCCAGACGGTGCGGACCCGCACGGTCGCTCAGAGCATCACCCTCGAGGTGATCATCCGCGCGGTCTTCGGCGTCACCGACCCGGAGCGGATCGCCGAGTTCAAGCGCCTGCTGCCGAGCCTGTCCGCCATCAACCCCGCGCTGCTCCTGGTTCAGAAGGACCTCGGCCCGCGCAGCCCGTGGGGCCGATTCCTCGCCCGCCGTGACGAGGTGGACAGGCTGCTCTACGACGAGATCGAGCGGCGCCGTGCCGATCCCGACCGCGACAAGCGCGACGACGTGCTGACGCTGCTGCTCGCGGCGCGGGACGAGGAGGGTCAGGGTCTCACCGACCGCGAGCTGCGCGACGAGCTGATCACCCTGCTCCTCGCGGGTCACGAGACCACCGCGACTTCGATCGGATGGGCGTTCGAGCGGCTGCTGCGGACGCCGGCCGCTCTCGAGCGGCTGACCGCGGAGGTCCGGGCCGGGGAGAGCGACGACTACCTCGAGGCGGTGATCAAGGAGACGCTGCGCGTGCGGCCAGTCGTGACCGAGGTCTTCCGCGCGCCGGCGGAGCCAACCGAGCTCGGCGGCTACCGGGTCGAGCCGGGCATGCAGCTCGCCGCGTCGATCTTCCTCGTCCAGTACGACCCCGAGCTCTACCCGCCCGACCCGGAGGCGTTCCGCCCCGAGCGCTTCCTCGACGGGGCGCCCGAGCCCTACACGTGGATCCCCTTCGGGGGCGGCGTCAGGCGCTGCCTCGGGGCCGCGTTCGCGCAGCTCGAGATGCGAATCGTGATCGCGGCCATCGTGCGCCGCGCGAGGCTGCGCGCACGGCGCTCGCGCGCGGAGAAGGCGCGCTTCCGCGGCGTCACTCTGCTGCCGAGCCGCGGCGGCGAGGCCGTGGTCGAGAGCGTTTCCTAGCTCGCGTCGGCGATCGCGCCGAGGAGCCTGTCGGCGTCCTCCGGCCGGCAGATGAGCTGGTCGGGCAGCTTCGGCTCGGGCCGGTTGAAGACGAGCGGCGAGCCGTCGATCCGCGACACGTGGAGTCCGGCGTGCATCGCGACGCCGGCGGGGGCGGCGACGTCCCACTCCCACTGTCCCCCGCCGTGCATGTAGGCGTCCACCTCGCCGCGCACGACCGCGAGCGTCTTGTAGCCCGCCGACCCGAGCCCCACGAGTTCGCCGCCGACGGCGGCCGCCACCTTCTCGGCGAACTCCGGTGGGCGGGTGCGACTGACCGCGATCCGAAGTGGGCCGCCTCCGCCATCACCCGTGGCGGGCTCGACCGGCTCGGCGGTCGAGAAGACCTGGTCGAGACCGGGCAGGGCGACGGCCGCGGCCTCCATCTGGCCGCCGACCGTGAGGGCGACGTGCACCGCCCAGTCGGAGCGGCCTTCGGAGTACTCGCGCGTGCCGTCGAGCGGATCGATGATCCACACGCGCTCGCGCGTCTGGCGGTCGGGCGCGCCCGGGTCCCCCTCCTCGGAGAGCAGGCCGTCATCCTCGCGCTGTTCGCGCAGCACGCGGCAGAGCCACTCGTGCGCGACGGCGTCGCCCGCCTGGCCGAGCGGCTTGCCCTCGAGTAGGCCGCTGGCGCGCGTCGCCTGGAGCATCGCGCCGGCAACCGAGGCGAGCTTCGCCGCAAGTGCGTGGTCGTCGGTCACGGGGCGGCATCCTCGCAAACCGATGACTTTCCGCGCCTGGCAGGGTCCTACGGACATGCTGAAGGAGTTCTCCGCGCAGCTCGAGAAGGGCACCAACAAAGGGGCGTGGACGTGCGTCGTGTGGGACGGCGCGGCCGAGTTCTTCGGAACCCCAGGACTCGTGAAGGTGCGCGGCACGATCGACGGCGAGCCGTTCGAGAGCGCGTTCATGGCCCAGGGCGACGGCACGCACCGCCTGCCGGTGAAGGCCGAGATCCGAAAGGCGATCGGCAAGGAAGCGGGCGACATGGTGCGAGTGCGCCTGGACGCGCGCGTCTAGAGCCTCGACGCGCCAAAAGGGTGGCGGGATCGCCGGCCATCGCCATCCTGGCCGAATGAGACTCGCACCCTCCACACTGGCCGTCACGGCCGCATTCGCCGCTGCTGCCTTCCCGGCGGCTGCCATCGAGCCCGGCAACTACGGCGGCAAGACGAAGAACGGCTTCGAGATGTCCTTCAAGGTGAAGGGGAAGAAGTTCAGCAAGCTGAACGGCATGGTCCCGACGAGCTGCATCTCCCCCACCGGCGGCACCCGCGTCGGCGGCGAGATCTTCCGCCCGCCGGGCAAGTTCAAAATCGGCAAGACCCGCAAGGTCAGCGTCAAGCAGGAGCCGGCCATGCACTACAGCGAGGTCACGAAGAACTACAAGGTGACCCTGACAAAGGTGAAGAAGGGCGGCGTGAAGGCGAAGCTGCACGTGAACTTCGCGTTCGCGACGGTCGACTTCGGCGGCTACTACGGCCCGACGCTGAAGACCTGGGTCTGCAGCGGCGACGACAGCTTCGTCGCGCGGAGCTAGTCGGCGAACTCTGACTGACAGGATGCGCGCGTGTTCGAGCTGAGGCAGATCGGCGTCGTGGAGTCGAGCCTGGCCGACCGCGCGAGCGCGCCGAAGCAGGGAGACGAGGGAGCGCCGGACGCCTGGCTCGTCGTCGAGCCCGAGTTCCTCACCGCGGTCGCCGGCGTCCGCCCGGGCGACCGGATGGTCGTGATCACCTGGCTGCACCGCGCCGACCGCACCGTCATGCGCGTACACCCCCGCGACGACCGGTCGAATCCGGAGCAGGGCGTCTTCAGCACCCGCTCGCCCGACCGGCCGAACCCGCTCGGCCTGCACGAGGTCGAGGTGCTCGACGTCGACGGCCTGCGCGTGCACGTGCGACCGCTCGAGGCGATCGACGGCACGCCGGTCGTCGACCTCAAACCCGTTATCTGCTGACCGGCGCCGACGCCGAGACGTCCTCCAGCGGCACGTCGGGATCGGCCAGCGCGTGCGTGTCCACCGCACCACCGGCGGTGATCAGAGCCTTGATCGGGTCGGTGACGTCCCAGACGCCGACGTTCATCCCGGCCAGGACCTTCCCGTCTCTCAGCCAGAACGCGATGAACTCACGCGCCTCGACATCGCCGCGGAGGACCACCTCGTCCCAATCGGCGGCGTATCCCGTGTACTCCATGCCGACCTCGTACTGGTCCGAGAAGAAGTAGGGCAGCCGGTCGTAGACCGCGTGCTTGCCGAGCATCCCGAGCGCCGCCGTGTGTGGCTGGTTCAGGGCATTCGCCCAGTGCTCGACCCGAAGCCGGTGGCCGTAGTGCGGGTGCGGTGCGTTGGCGATATCGCCGACGGCGAAGATGCCGGGGGCGCTCGTCTCGAGCGACTCGTCTACGAGGACGCCGTTGTCGATTTCGAGTCCCGCCGCGGCGGCGAGCTCGACGCGTGGCGTCACGCCGATGCCGACGACGGCGAAGTCGCACTCGACACGGCGGCCATCGTCCAGCTTGACCGCCTCGAGTCCTCCGCTCCCCTCGAAGGCGGCGATGCCGTGCCCGGTGATCAGGTCGACCCCGTGCTGGCGATGGATGTCGGCGTAGATCTGGCCGACCTCGCGGCCGAGCACGCGCTCGAGCGGGACGTCGGCGTGCTCGACGAGCGTCACGTCGACGCCCTTCTGCCGCGCCGACGCGGCCACCTCGGCGCCGATCCAGCCGGCCCCGATCACGACCGCGCGCTTCCCCTCTTCGAGCTTCGCCGCAATGGCGTCGGAGTCGTCGAGGTCCCGCAGGTAGTGGACGCCCGGGAGCTCAGCGCCTTCGACCTCCATCCGCCGCGGCTCAGCGCCGGTCGCGAGCAGGGCGCGGTCGAAGTCGAACGTGTCGCCGTCCGCGAGCACGACCTGCTGTGGGTCGCGCCGCAACTCGGTGACCGAGGTTCCGAGCCGGAGCTCGACGTCGTTCTCGGCATAGAACTCCCGCGGCAGCACGTGCGTCGTTTCCCGCTCCGACTCTCCGCGCAGGTATCCCTTCGACAGCGGCGGACGCTCGTATGGCAGCTCGGTCTCGGCCCCGATCAGGATCAGGCGCCCGTCGAAGCCCTCCCGGCGGAGCGCCTCCGCGGCCTTCGCGCCGGCAAGTCCGGCACCCACGATCACGAAGGCCTGGCTCATTGCACTCGCTCCTTGCTCGCTCATGACCGGTTAGCGGCGGAAGGCGACGCGGTCTTACCTCAGCCGGCCGAAACAACCAGGTAAGAAACGCGCGGCCGCGCGCGCATACGGGAGGGCGATGACGGCAATCGGCAACACCATCTGCGCCCCGGCTCCGTCGCGCCGCCCCCGATCCCGCAGCGCCCATAATGGGTCCGATCGATTTCGAGAAATCCGGACGATGAGCATCACCGCGCCCGTGACGAGCACCCCCGCCCCCATCAGCCCGAGTACTGGATCCGACTCCGCGTCGCGTGAGTGGCTGGCGCGGCTCAGGTCGAGCGGCCCCGAGAAGCAGGCTGCGGACGCAGAGCTCCACAACCTGCTGCTGCGCGCGGCGCGGTTCGAGATCGGCCGCCGCCAGGGCGCCCTCGAACACGTTCGCGGGGAGGACCTCGACGATCTCGCCCAGCAGGCGGCCGACGATGCCTGCGTCGCGGTGCTCTCGAAGCTCGACAGCTTCCGCGGCGAGAGCCGCTTCACCACCTGGGCTTACAAGTTCGCCCTCCTCGAAGCCGGCGTCCGGCTTCGCCGCCGTGCGTGGCAGGAGCGCGAAGTGACACTCGAGCCGGAGATCTGGCCGGTGTTCTCGGACCGCGGCGCCTCACCGCACGATCAGACGCAGACGTCCGAGCTGATGGACGCGATCAGCAGGTCCGTCGAGGAATCGTTAACGCCGCACCAGCGAAACGTGCTGCTGGCGCTCGCCGTGAACGGCGTTCCCATCGACGTCCTCGCTGAGCGGCTGAGCACCACCCGTGGCGCTCTCTACAAGACGCTTCACGACGCGCGCCGGAAGCTGCGTGCCGACCTCGAGGCCAAGGGATTCGAGACCGACGCGACCAATGGGAGGGAGCGATGAACGAGCATCCGGACACGACGCTCAAGCGCCTGCTCGGCCCTGCCGAGCCCGAGATTCTCTGCGACGAGTGCTTCGAGAAGATCGATCAGTACGTCGACCTCGAGCTGCGCGGCGTGGACGCCAACACGGCGATTCCCGGAATGCGTCCTCACCTCGAGGGCTGCCCGGCGTGTGCGGAGGAGTACGACAGCCTCCGTGCGCTCGCCGCCCAGTCCGACGAGCCCTTCGCTGGCTGAGGCTCCCGCCGCAGAACGACGAACGGCCGGCTGAAGCCGGCCGTTCGCGCACTCGCGGGCTGTCTGGACGTCAGCGGTGTCCGGCGAGGACCTTTGCCTTCTCGCGCGAGGCCGACGCGTGCCCATTCGAGGAGACGTCGTGCGTCTGCACGACCCGCTCCCCGTCCGGCCCGAACGCCATCGAGAGGCGGGCGAGCGTCAGGGCGCCGAGCATGAGGCCGAAGTCACGCAGCGCGATGTCCGCGTAGCCGCCGACGATCAGCAGGCTCGTGATGATCCCCGCGAGCCACCCGGCCACGAGGAAACCCCCGAAGCGCGGAACGACCGCGACGACGAGCCCGGCGGCGATCTCGACGACGCCGACGATGTACATGGCGTCCTGGGCGTCGCCCGGGAGGATGTCGTTGAACTCCGGCGCCAGGTACTTCGACCAGTCGCTGATCAGCACCTCGGCGAACTTGTCGATCCCGAACAGGATCGGCGCGACCACGAAGGTGATCCGCAGCAGCATGAACGCCTGCGCGGCGGGATCGCTACGCAGCACATGCGGCTTCGGGATGGGAATCGGCCGGAATACGGCCGCTAGGGCATTGCTCATGGTGCTCCTCCTTTGGAGACCGTTTTCGTTGCTTTCCCCTTCGCGCCGCCGGGCGGCAGGAACTTACGTCCGGGCCGAGCGCCAGTGGCGTAAGGAATGCCCGCGCGCGAGCGCAAAACGGCCGTGACCACTCCAATCGCAATCTCCACCAACGGGCACGGGCCGAAGCTTGTGCCGGCACCCTTCCCCGTCCGCGACCCCGCCGAGGCGGCGGCAGCGGACTTCCTGCGCGCGCTCGGCGCCGACCTCGGCGACGAGAGCCTCGCCGAGACGCCGACGCGGATGGCCGCCATGTACAGGGAGCTGCTGACCCCGGCCCCATTCAACGCGACGACCTTCCCGAACGACGGCGGCTACGACGAGCTCGTGGTCGCGCGCGGAATCCCGTTCCACTCGCTGTGCGAGCACCACCTGCTGCCCTTCGTCGGGACTGCGCACGTCGCGTACCTGCCGGGAGAGCGCGTGCTCGGGCTCTCGAAGCTCGCGCGCGTCGTCGATTACTTCGCGCGCTCGCTCCAGGTGCAGGAGCGGCTCACGTGCCAGGTCGCCGACTGGCTCGAGCGCGAGCTCGCGCCGAAAGGCGTCGGCGTCGTGCTCGAGGCCGAGCACATGTGCATGTCGCTCCGCGGCGTGCAGAAGCCGGGGTCGACGACGGTGACGTCCGCGCTCCGCGGGATCGTCCGCGACGACCAGCGCACACGCCAGGAGTTCCTCGCGCTCGCCACCGGGCGGCCGTGAAGGTCGGGTTCGTCATGTCCGGCGGAGCGAGCCTCGGCTCGATCCAGGCCGGCATGCTGCAGGCGCTGTTCGAGCGCGGGATCGCGCCCGACGTCATCGTCGGCACCTCGGTGGGCGCAATCAACGGGGCGTACGTGGCTTCGCGGCCGCCGACGCGAGAGACGGCCGACGCGCTCGCGGACGTGTGGCGCGGGGTACGGCGGGCCGAGGTCTTCCCCTTCAACCCGGTCACCGCGGTGCTCGGCGTGGCCGGCCGCAACTACGTGGTGCGAAGCGCGGCCCTTCGGCGACTCGTGTCCGACCGCTTGCAGTTCGAACGGCTGGAAGACTCGCCGATCGAGCTACACCTGATCGCGGTGGACCTCTTCACCGGGCGCGAGCGGCGGCTGTCCACCGGACCGGCGCTCGATGCGATCCTTGCCAGCACCGCGATCCCGGGCGTGTTCCCGCCGGTGGACTGGGACGACACCGAGCTGATCGACGGCGGCGTCGCGAACAACACGCCGGTCAGCCACGCCGTCGACCTCGGATGCGACCGGATCTACGTGCTGCCCACGGGCACCTCCTGTCCGCTTCCAAGCGAGCCACACGGTGCGCTCGCGATGGCGGTCCACGCGATGTCCCTCCTCGTTCACCAGCGGCTCGCGACCGACATTCGGCGGTTCCGCGAGGCCGCCGAGCTCATGGTCCTCCCGGCCCCGTGCCCGGCGGGAATCCAGCCCACCGACTTCTCCCACGCGGGGGAGCTGATCGCGCGCGGTTACGAACGCGCCTGCGAGGTGCTCGACGGCTCGGAGAGCTTGCGCCCGGTCCAGACGGCCCGTACGGTGGGTCGATGCTTACTCGCTTCCGATCACGCCTGACGTACGCCAACGTCGTCTCGACTCTCTGCCTCTTCATCCTGCTCGGCGGCGTCGCGGTTGCCGTGGACATCGTGCCGCTCGCGAAGAAGGCCAACTTCGCGAAGAAGGCCGGGAAGGTTGACGGCCTCAGCGCTTCGAAGAAGCCGAAGAAGAACCGGCTACTCGCCCTGGATAAGCAGAAGAGATTTCCGGCCAGCGTGCTCCCCGGTGGGTTGACCGGCCCGACCGGCCCAGCCGGCCCGGCGGGCGCAACCGGGCCGAAAGGAGCGACAGGCCCCGCCGGAACCGCACTCGGGTACGCGGAGGTGGACAGCGATGCCTTCTTGGACGCGTCCCGGTCGAGCAACGTGGCCCAGGCAAACGTGTACCAACCAGCCGCGCAGCCCGGCGTCTACTGCTTCAAGGACCTCCCGTTCAACGCGGCCGGCATGGTGGCAAACTCTTCGAACGTGTTTGAGCCGGTCTTCCTGTCGACCGCCGTCGTGGGTCCGGACGTCACAGCTCATCCCTGCGCGGTGGGCGAAGCTCGCGTCATCGCGACCCATGACGATGGCACGCGGGTCAACGCGGGCTTCTTCGCGGTGTTCCAGTGATCAGAGGTCGCGGCGCTTGAACAGGCCCGCAGCCGCGGCGAAGGTCGCCGCCACGTAGGCGGCGGCGAACGGCCACAGCAGTGCGCCGCCCTCGTTCGCGCCGCCGAAGGGGCCGAGGTTCACGACCAGCGACGTCGTGCCCGTGACGTCGGCGGTAAGCCCGGCGAGCCCGTCCTGGTAGAGCGCCTCGAACGGCAGCACCCAGGTCGCGATCTCGCCGATGTCGGTCAGCGTGTCCGAGTTCAGCGACTCGCCGATCTGGCCGAGCAGCCCCGCGGTCAGCCCCGCTCCGAAGACCATGAACACCGCGATGCCGTTTGCCGTCGTGCCGAGCACGACCGAGCCGAGCAGCGCAAGCGCGGCGATGACCACAGCCGCGCCGGCCAGGCCGAGCGCGGGCTCGACCACGCGGTCGGGCCACCATCCGATCACGCCGGTCACGACGACGCACGCCCCGAATAGCGCCACGCTGTACGCGGCGCTCACCGTCGCGGCGGCCAGCAGCCGGCCGCCCAGGTAGGCGGTGCGGCCGAGCGGCCGGACGACGAGCGGCTGGAGCAGGCCGCGATCGGCGTCGCCGCGCACCGCGTGGAGAGTCAGGAACGTCGCCAGCACAGCGCCGAGGAAGAGGATCGCGAACGTCGCCAGGCCCAGTACGGTCGCGCCGGCCAGCACGTCGGGCTCGACACCGAACTCGTTGTCGTCCCAGCTCTCAACGTCCGCGAAGAGCTCGGCGGTCCCCCACGCGTACAGCGCGAGGAAGACGATGCTCAGGACGAGGACGACAGCGAAGACGCGCCGGCGCAGTGACTCCCGCAGCGCGTGGGCGGCGACGATCCTCACGTGACCGCCTCCACGTAGACGTCCTCGAGCGTCGAACGCAGGAGCCGCACCTCGAAGACCTGCTCGCCGGCGGCCACGAGCTCGGCGACGATCCGCGGCGCGTCGTCGCGGCCGGCACCGTCGAAGACGCGGACGCCATCGGCCGTCTCCACCTCGACTCCGCGCGGACGCGTGAGCTCCGCCGGAGTGCCCGCGGCCACGACGCGCCCGTGATCGACGATCGCCACGTGGTCGCAGACGAGCTCGACCTCGCTGAGCAGATGCGAGTTCAGAAGCACCGACTGGCCCCGGCGACGCAGCTCGACCAGCAGCTCGCGCACCACGCGGCGCCCGACGGGATCCAGCGCGCTCGTGGGCTCGTCGAGCAGCAGCAACGGCGGGCTGTTGACGAGCGCCTGCGCGATGCCGAGCCGCTGCTGCATGCCCTTCGACATCGCCTCGACCCGCCGATCGCGTGCGTCCGCCAGGCCGACGAGCTGAAGCAGCTCGTCGCGCTCGCCGACGCCTCCCTCGGATCCGGTCAGTCGCTGGTGGAGCTCGAGAACCTCATCCGCCCGCGCCCATCCGGGGAAGCGGAAGAGCTCCGCGAGGTACCCGAGCTGGGAGAGGGCCTCCTTCGAGCCGGCCGGCGCCCCGGCGATCGTTGCGGTGCCCTCGGTCGGCTGGACAAGCCCGCAGCAGATCTTCACCAGCGTGGACTTGCCCGCGCCGTTGGGCCCGAGCAGCCCGACGAGCTGGCCTCGGTCGACCGTCAGGCTGACGCCTCCCAGTGCCTCGACCCCGCCGCGATAGCGCTTGGCGAGGCCGTCGATCTCCAGAGCGGGCGCCACGGCGGCGAGCGTAGTGACGGTTCTTCAGGATCTTGTGAACGCGGGCGGGTCAGCGCTTCGGCGGAAGAGCGCGCGTACTTGATCCCGCGTCTGACCCACCCTTCGAGCTGGCGCTTGGTCCGCAGGCCCTCGATGTCCACCCGTAGCCAACCCTGCATGGGGCGCCCGCGCATCTCGAATGGCCTGGCATGCGGCTTCGTCACGAGCGCGTCGGTCTCGTCGGGATCGACCCGCACCATCAGGCCGCCCTGACCGCTGGCCGCTACCGACATGTTGCCGGCGATGAGAAGCGCCGCGGGTTCTAGCGCAGGTGCAGCAGCCGCGGCTCGGGCGTCGTGTGTGCGTACGCGCCAAAACGCTTGTCGGCCTACGCCATCCGTGCGACAAAAACCTCAATGGGTTGGGCTCCATGAAACGGGTGGCGCGCGCGGTGGTGCTCGCTCTGGCGCTCGCGCTCTCCGTCCCGGGGATCGCCCACAGCGCCTGGGAGGGTGGCGACGCGGGTCGCATCGACCTGCCTGGATCGGGGTCGAGCGGCCCCGGAGACCCCTACCCCTCCACGCTCGAGGTGAGCGGGATTCCTCGCCCCGTGACCGCCGTCGAGGTCGAGTTCATCTCCTTCCGGCACGAACGACCCAAGGACGTGGACGTGATGCTGGTCGGCCCCGGCGGTCAGGCGGTGATGCTCATGTCCGACGTCGGCGGGCTGGTGGGCTCCGTCGACATCGAGGACTTCAAGGAGTACACGTTCACCCCGACCGCGACCGCTTCGCTGCCCGCGGACAGCGAGGCGGAATCCGGGACGTACAAACCGACGGACAGCGACGCCGGCACCCTCGAGGGCCCGACCGAGTCCCTGGTGGCGCCCGCGCCCGCGGTTAGCCCCGGCACCGACCTGTCCATCTTCGAGGGCACCGACGGGAACGGCACCTGGTCCCTCTACGCCGCCGACGACACCGGCGAGAAGCTGGGCACGATCGACTGGGGCCTGCGGGTGCACTACGCGGAGCCGTCGATCGACCTGGCGGCCGCGGTGTCAAGCTCCAAATCGGCTCCGGTCCCCGGGGAGGAGCTGACGCTCACGGCGAAGGCCACGAACAAGGCCACGAGCAACGCGACGGCGCCCGACGTCGAGATGCGCATCAGCTACGTCTACGGCGTCACCTTCGAGAGCGTCTCCGCGGACGCCGGCGTGACCTGCGAGGAGGGCCCGCAGCAGACCAATTGCGTGGTCGCATCGCTGCCTCCCGGAGCGTCGAAGAACGTCCGCGTGATCGCGACCTTCAACGGCCCCGAGACCACGTTCTCGAACGACGTCGACCACTTCGGACCTCCGGACCCCACTCCCGACGACAACAATGCGTTCGTGACGCTCACGCAGGCCGGCGGCCCGCCGACTGAGGAGACCTACCCGAACTACCCACCGATGGCGAAGCCGGATCCGAGCCTCACGGCCGGTACCGACGAGCCGGACTACGAGCTGGACCTGCCGAACCTCCGCAAGCCGCCGAAGCCCAAGGCGCGTCATCGGCGCGGCGACCCGAACCTCCGCCTCGACGTGGTGGAGCCGATCCTCCTCCAGAAGGGCACCAGGACTCCGGTGACCGACCGGGTATCGGCGCGCGGGAAGAAGGTCCCGCCCTCGAAGAACGCGTACTTCCTCTCCACCGACAAGCGGGCGGGCCGCGACGTGCGGCTGGCCGGCAAGCGCAAGGTTCCCGCACTCGACGGTGGCGAGGAGAGCACCGGGTCGGCGAAGGTCAAGGTCCCCAAGAAGGCAAAGCCGGGCACGTGGTACCTGATCGCATGCGCCGACGGGCCCGGCGACGTCGAGGAGGCGTCCGAGAAGGACAACTGCCGGGCGACGAAGCGCCCCGTCGCGGTGCTGCCTCCGGCGAACCCGCTCGACGTGAAGGCCGCAGCGGGCACCGGGGGCCTGACCCACTCGATCGGCCCGCAGGGCGGCACGATCGTGACCAAGGGTGATGATGGCACCCGCTACACGCTCTCCTTCCCGGCGGGCGCGGTGCTCGAGCCCACCGCCGTCGAGCTGACTCCGGTGAAGTCCGTAGCCCCGTTCCCGCTCGGCAGGCTCGCGGGCGCCGTGCGCATGTCACCGCCGGGGCTCGGTCTCGCCAGTCCCGCCACGCTCGTGATCCAACCGACCGCGCCGATCGCCCTCGAGCAACAGCAGGCGTTCGGCTTCCACGACGACGGTCGCGACTTCCACCTGCGCCCGTTCACCCGAGACGCGAAGGACCTGCGCATCGACGTGCCGGCGCTCGACGGCTACGGCGTGGCGGCCAGCACGGATGCCCAGCGGGCTGGGTTCTGGTCCGTTCCCGTCGAGAAGGCGAAGGCCACTGCGAGCGCAAAATTCCCGCCGCCGGTCCAGCCGCGAACCTCCGGGCGGGTGCCCACGGGGGCTGAGGCCGCCACGCAGCAGGCGGTTGCCCCGGCCCTGCTACGTGAGCGGCAGGCGCAGGTTCTCGGAAAGAGCGACGGCAAGCTGCGCCGGGACGTCGATCAGATCCTGGAGCCGGCCGCGCGCACCTGGTACGAGCTCGGGATCAAGCCGCTTCTGACGAAGGGCCAGACCGACCCTGGGTATACGCATATCGCGATTCAGGAGTACTTCAGCTGGCTGCGCAGCCTGGCGCTCGCGGGTCTCGAAAAGGAGTTCGCACGCGAATCCGACGAGGGGCACGAGCTCGTCAAGAAGGCGCTCGTGAAGGTTCTGCCGATCCTCCAGACGCGCTGCCAGTCAAAGCCGACCGCCGTCGACGGCCTCCGCTTCTTCAGCCTCTGGCGAACCGCCTTGATGTTCCTGTCGACCGAGGAGATCGATGAGGGCTTCAAGGGCTTCGAGTTCGACATAGGGATTCTGGTCAAGTGCGCGCACTTCAAGTTCGTGCTGACGCAGAACCTGCTCGAGTCATGGCACGCGCTCTGCAAGGGATGCAACCCAGCCGGTGCCGACTGGTTCGTCGACATGCGCGTGGACATGGACATCTACCCGAGCCCAGGGTTCTTCGGATGGGGGTTCAGGAACGAAGCCCGCGCCGAGTACCTCGCAGCCGACTGGGTGGCGCCGAACTGCACGCCCAAACCGACGAGGACGCACTACGGAACGTGGTTCCGTGCCGACCCCGTCGCGATCTCGTTCAGCCACCCCGGCGGCAACCCGGCGGCAGCGCCGCGCTTCGAGGTCACGGCGACGGTCTACCCCGGCACCAACCATGAGCAGTTCTACGCGAAGTGCGACCACATCATCGATCCGTTCGACGGGCCGATGGCGGTGTTCACGAACGGCTGGTGGGCCCTCTTCGCCGGTCAGCGTCAGCATCCCAAGACGGAGCCGGAGCTGAAGCCGGACGAGTGGATCGACTGCCTGTCCGGGCCGTGGCGCGACCCCCAGCAAAGCTACAAGCTCGAGTTCACGCCGAAGGACCAGACCCTGATCGGGATCTACAGCCTGGACCGGAACGTGAGAGCGCCGATGGACCCGTGCCTCGGGTACGGGAAGTATCCGGCGAGCTGGAGCTCGAAGGGCAAGATCGAGCTTCGCTACCAGGGCGGCAACGTGGCGCGTCCCGAGTAGCGCACCCTGCGAAAGCGGACGACGGGCTTCGAACCCGCGACCTTCGGCTTGGGAAGCCGAGTCTGGCTTTCGGTGCGCTTCGGTCGGTTAGACGGTTTCGCTCTACGCCGCGATTTCTAGGGCATCCAGCGGGACGGTGTTTCGGGCGCTTTCGGTGGCTTCGGTTGCCACCGGGGTTGCCACCCCGAGCGGCCCGCCGAGGTCGCCGTCGAGCAGATGGACGTAGGTGTCGAGCGTGAAGCTCGGCGAGTGGTGCCCGAGCCACTTCTGGACCTGGACCACGTTCCGCCCCTGGGCGAACAGGCGAGACGCAACCGTATGTCTGAACGTGTGGAAGCCGGCCCACTCGGCCCCGGCCTCCTCGCACGCCGGCCGTAGGACTCTCTCGAACACGTTGTCCGGGTCGATCACGGTCCCGACTTGGCTCGTGAACACGAACTCCGCTGCGGGCGTCTGTAGCGCCCTCAGACGGTCAGCAAGCCCGAGGGGTATCGGGAGATCTCGTCGTGCGTAGCGGGATTTCAGCGCCCCCACGACGAGCCCCTTCCCCTTCATCCTTCGCACCCGCTGGCGAACGCGAATCAACGGGTCGCCGCCGTCCAGCTTCAAGTGCTTGCCCTGAAGCGCGATCAGCTCCGACCGACGGACACCAGTTGCCGCCAACAGCTCGAGCATTAGGCGGTGGCGGGGGTGGACGAACGCCACGACCATCTCCATCACGCCGGGCGGGAACGGGCGGACCTTGTCCTCGTCGTCCTCGACCCGTGGCCGGTGGGGCATGGTCGCCTCAGCGGCAGGGTTGTGACGGATCAGCCCCTCGCGCCTCGCCGTCGCGAGACACGCCGCCAGCGGCTTGAACGCGTTGTGAACCGACGAGTCGGAGAGCGTCCCGCCCCTTCGGGACGGCTGCTGAACAAGCCAGCCGAGGTAGTCGGCGATCTGGCGCGGCGTGATCTCGGCCACGTTCACGCGTGGACCGAAGTACCGGAGCGCGTACCTCTCCAACAGCCGCCGATACTCGTCCCGCGTCTCCTCGCGGAATCCACGCTTTCCGGTCCCCTGGTAGCGGTCAATCCACTCGCGGGCGTAGGAATGGAACGTGACCTTCGAGAGCGCACCGAGGTCGCCTCGGTCGCGGTCGGCCTCCCGGGACCGCTTGAGCCGCCGGGCCTCGTCATAGGTGCGGGCGGACTCTTTCCGCTGCCGTCCGTTCACCTTGTAGACGACGACGTAACGGCTGCCCCTCTTGAAGATGCCGGGCGTCTTTGTTCGCTCCATCGGTGCGGCCATCAGGACTCGCCCCTCGCCCAGCGGCCGGCGACCGGGGGTCCGCCGAAGTCGAGCGCAAAACCCCAACCAACCGCGTCGTAGGCGGGTACGTCGCCGCCCGATTCGCGCTCTTGCCCCACTGGCGGGTAGAACGGCTCGGCGGCGGTGTTCGCAAAGACGACGATGCGCAGGACCGCTGCTGCGTCTTCAAGCACCGCACCCGTGAACCACTCTCGGGTCAGCACTAAGTCGCCGGAGCGATGCCCTTCGTCGTCGTGAAAAGGAATACGTGCCCCGGCTCGACCGTCGAGCCACCGCTCAGACTCCGCTTGCGAAACAGGCTCGATCTTGTCCAGATTCGTGTTCATGGTCAGCCCGAGCAATGTCGGTGCCGCCCGGCCGAACTCTCCAGCGGGCGGCAGGTGAAATGTCGGATACGACGTAACCGCTACTGGATCGCCGTCGCGGTCGGAGAGGTAGGCAAGGACGTCCTCATAGGCCAAGTCCTGCTCGTGCGCGACCATCAGCTCACCCCCTCCTCAAGATCGGTGAGACACCGGGCCAGCGAGTCGCGGAGAGACGAGTCGGTGGGCAGTTGCTCGATCTCGACGCGCAACGTCGCCGCGATGCGGCGGAGTGAGCGGCTCTCCCGCTCGGCGGTGGTCAGTCGTGCGTCCAGGGCCGTCATCACGCCGCCTCCGCCCTGCGCGCAAGCTCGCCGAACAGGCTCTCCGCGTTCTCGACCGCCCAAGTCAGCGAAGCGATCATCGGCCGCAACGCTGTCGCATCATCGAGCGGGGCGATCTCGAGCGCCCGCGCGATCTGCGGCTGGACAACTTGCTGCGCCATCGCCTCGCAGATGTGCGCGAGCTGACCGGGGGCACCAGTCTCGGTCAGCTCTATCGCGCCCGTGTCTGCGATCCCGGCCTGCGCCGCTAGTGCCATATCGGCGTCGAGCTGGGCGCGGTGGTAGCGCACGTCCTCCTCGTTGAACTTCTCCGCGAAGACGCTGCCCGCGAGCCTCTCGGCTCGTGCCTTCTCGTCGTCCTCAATCTGGCCAACGTCGAAAGCAATCTCCCTAACGAGCGCGGCGCGGAAATCCTCGGCGAACTCAGCGGGGACTGCGAGCGTTACTCCGGCCATGTGGCCCTCCTCGGGTCGAGCGCCGTTTGGGCGTTCGATGCGACGGAGGCGATGACTAGGCTCGCGCCCGGCGCGTCGGGTGCCCAAATCACCCGGCGCGTCATTTCAGTTAGCGCGACTCTACGCCCGCTGGCGGTCGGAGGCAAGTAGTCGGCCCTACCGTTCATTGCCGCCCGGCGGCAATGCGCGACACTCCGCCCGGCGAGCGACCAAAGGAGTCAATGAAATGGCCTGGAGTACCGCTTCAAAGGCAGGAAGAACCCCTACCTCTTCCGCGACACGCTCCTGGCGCTCCTGCACGGTGACGCGCTCCCCTATAAGCAGTTGACCGCTCCGCGCGCTCAAGCCGCCTAATCCTGCCCCGCCGTAGGAGCGTGCTCGCACTCCTTACGGATACGACCAGCTAGAAGATCGCCACGACCTTGCGTGCTCTTCTGCTGCTGGCTGTTAACCCACCCCGTAAAGACGGCAGAGAAACCCGCTCCCGCGACAACGGACCAATGGACAAGATGCACCCACATCGGCACGTCCTCTGCGGCAAGAAGCGTCAGGCCAGAGATGGCAACGCCAATCGCCAGAGTTGCGAGTCCTGCGGTCCAAGCCGAAGCATTTTCCAGCGGGTTCTTGATGATTCGCTCGACCTCAGCCGCCCACTCGTCTAGATCGCGCCGCCTAACGGTCACGTGCTCCCGCGATTCCTCGCTCGGCATCGCAACCGGCGTCTCGATAACGAACTTGCCGCCGGACCCGGGCGAACTCGCTTCCATCAGCGGTCCTCCCGCCGTGGGCGGTCCGGCCATAAGCCCACCCGATCGGCGTTGAGCAGCGTCTCAACGGCGCACCTCTTGCAAATGACCGCGTAAACCGGGACCGAGTCCCGCCGCGAAGGACGGTCCAGGTAACGCGCAATCGGGTCGATTGACCACGCGTCGTGCCCGCAATAGGGGCAGTTCGCGTCCTCCCACTTGTCCGCAAGCCACGCGTTGAGTTGCTCCCCGCGCGCGAGTTCGGGCTCGGTGAGCAGGACTGGCGCGGGTTCAGCGACGGTCTGCGACCGCGTGAACGCCCGCACGGTGCGCCGGGCCTTTGCGCTCTCTTCCTCGTCTGCCACGGGCGACCCCCTCGATGGTTCGCCCTCATGCTACGCCCGCCTTGTATGGCCCGGCCTTCGGGTTGGCTCCGTCATGTTCGAGGAAGGAACGTTTCAGCTCGGCGCTCACGAGCCGCTGGGCATAAACAGCCAACAGGGTCTTAGAAACACCTGCGCGCGGATGTCGTCAACCCCGTTGTCAATCAGGACTGAATCGGTGATCGGCTGCCCCGCCCGAACCGCCTTTATGAACACCTCGACCGTCCGGTTCTCAAGCCCACCTACCGGCAGCCTCGGGAGATCGCCACGGACGTACGGGACGGGGCTGTATGACCCGCCCGGCGTCTCGTAGAACGCGCCCTCCGTGCGAAGCTCAAGCGTCCGGCTCGGCCCCAGCGCAGGGCTGCCAGTCAACCGACCGGCCGCCTCATCCAACGGCTGGAAGTAGACGCGGTCTATCTCCACGTCCTCGCCGCCGGCCGCACCGACGGCCTCGATGCGGCCCTGCCAGGAGTGATCGCCTGACCCGGTCGGCCGCAGCGAAATCTCGCCCAGGTCAACGAGATAGAACCCGTTGGTGCCATCAACCGTCACAGGAGAGTTTGTCGTCACGCCGGACCCGAGTTCACCGACCTGCCACGCGAACCGGAGCCAAAGCTTGTGGGTCGCCAGCAGAAAGATCCGCGCCCACACCCGGTACGTCCCCATATGCGACAACTCCGCGCCCGAGAGCGCCGTCGTCAGGATCTCCGTCCACGGGTTCGAGTCGTCCCGGATCGGGAGGTCCGTGTAGTTGACGACATTGTCCGCCGCCCCGCCGGAAGCCAAGGCTCGGGTGGCGACAGCAGCGGGAGACGTCGGGGTCAGTTCCTCCGCCTGGTAGGCGAGGGCGGCAGTTGAGTCAGCGGAGTAGTACCGCGATCGGACGCCCCACAGCAGCTCGTTCTGCTCCTCGTCGTCCAGCTCGTCAATGACCAGCCGAAGACGGGCGGGGTAGTCGCCCCGAATCGCCGGAAACCAGTCGGGTGCCTCGCCCGTCAAGCGGCTATAGCTCACCTGCCGCCCGTCGTTCGAGGTGCCGATCAGCTTCCCGCTCGGGGTCGGCCCGAGCAGCGTCACGATTCCCTGGCTCGTGTACGTGATCGAGTCGCGCCACAACTCGTAGAAGCGTTCGCCGTCCAAGGTCGCGATCACCCGCGACGCCTCTGTCGCGAGCTCCGGGACGAACGTGAAAAGCACCGGGTCGCCCACGTTCCCCGTCCAGAACGGCAGATGGCCGAGCCACGTCAACGTCGTCGCGTCGTCCAGCCGGTAGGCGGACTCGATGACAGAACGCTTCACCCCGAGCGACACGCCATCGACGTACGCCGAGTACGCCGCCGTGCTGCCCGACTGCGCCTGGATCGCCACCCGCGCCTTCACGCCCGTCGAGCTGAACAGCCGCTCCACGCTCACCTGCTCCCAGTCCGTCGTGGCCGTGAAGTTCACGAAACTTTGCGCGATGATCGCGTCGGCGGCGTCACGCTCGACCAGGTTGATCCGCAGCGCCTCCCCGCCTGCGGCGCCCTTCACCCAGAACGTCGCGAGGTACCGCGTCGATGGGTCCACATCAACTGAGGCGAACGTCCAAGCGCCGCCCGTGCTCCCGCCGCCGGCCCAATCGACCTTGAGCGAAGCCGCGCCGGAGTGCTGCTCCGAGGTGACGCGGGTCAACGTCGCGCCCGGCGAGCCTGCCCCGCCGGTCCACCCCGACGTGTCCGCCTCGAAGTCGCCGTTCGAGATCAGCTCCACCGTCGGCGCGAGCGGCCACGTCACGTCCCGGCCGAGTGACCGATCGAACTTCAACACCCCGTTCGGGGCGGCGTCGGACGCGAACAGCACACACTCCGGCATCGCGATGATCCCGACCGCCTGGTTGGGGCTCGACGTTGACGATCCGTAATCGGCGAGCTTCCAGGTCGCGCCGAAATCGTCGCTGAACACGATCCCGTTCGTGTCGTCGCCGAACGACACCCAGATCCGGTCCCAATACTGGTCGTAACAGACCCCGTGGAGATGGTGGCCGACGCCCTCCCCACGGTCGTAGATCGTTGACCAAGTGTCCCCGTAGTCGTCCGAGTGGAACACGTAGCGGGCGTTGTCGGCCCCGCCGAGCTTGTTGCCGTACTCCGCCGCCAAAACGTGGTTGTCGTAGACGGAAATCGACCACGAGTTCGCGAAGTAGCAGCCCGAGGCGTGCGTCTGATGGACCTCCGCGAACGTGGCGGTCACCCGGTTCGCCGCCCAGCCCGACGACTTCCAGATTTCCGCCTGCGTGCCTGACCCGCCGACGAACACCAGCAGCTCACCGTCCTCGAGATCGCGGACGGTTTGGACGTTCAGCGGGAACGTGTGGCTGTGCGTCGTCCACGTCGCGCCGTCGTCGGTGCTCCACCGCAAGTTCGCTGACGCCCCGCCAGCCCCCGCGAATAGCGTCCCGTCGGCCGCCATCCAGTGAGGGTTCAGCCCGCCGCCGTCGGTGATCGCGAAGGTCGTCGTCTCCGGGTCCGGTCGAGTCGCCTCGGCGAAGATCAGCTCGGGCAGGTCCGTTTCCTCGCGCGCCTCGAGCGCGACCTCCGCCCCATACCAATCCGGCAGACACTCCAACGTCAACACCGCGTCCTCGTCATACCGGCCCCGCGACTGCCCCCATCCGCCGCCGAGCCTGAGCGCCGCGTTCCTGATGTCCGCGTAGATAGTCCCGCCGTTCGACACAACGCGCTTCAGCACGCCGCCCTCGCGCTGGAAGAGCGCGACCTTCGCCTGCAAGGCCCGCCGCGCCTCCTCGAACGAGACTGCGCCACGGTCGCGCAGCCGGAGCGGCATCGACACGATCCGGTTTGCCACCTGGTGATCCACCGGCGACGACCCATAAGCGCCCTCCGCCATGAACTGCTGGGCCTCCGCGTCGCCCCAATCGACACCGTCCAACGCCACAAACTCCGTGATGTCAACCTCGACCCGGTCGGCCGCTTCCTCGGCGGGGTCCAGGACTAGTTCTTCGGCCATGATGGCTCCCATCCCTTTGGTGCAGGTCGAGTCCATACGGGCAGCTCCGGCACCTGTCGAAGCGCGTTTTCCTCGGCCCGTCGCAGCGCCCCGATCGCCGCCCGACGATCATCGGGGTCCGAGAAATTCGTTCGGTCAACGCGCTCCCGCGCATTCTCAAGCTCGCGCAGCGCGGCTTCTTTCCCCGCAGCATTCATGTGGCGCCTCCCAGATTTCGTTTGTCGATCGCGGCGGTGACCGCCTCCCATGCCTTGACCCGCCGCCGGTCGCTGCGGTCGACCCCGCCCGAGCCGATGCACTCCGCGCCAGTCCCGACCCGCCGCCGCGCTTCCTCGGCTTTTGCGGCTAGCTCCTCGAGCTCGTCCTCCCGCAGGTCGCCGCGTGACGCCAGAAAGACGAGAGGCTCGATATGCCACTCGTCCCAAGCGTCGGCCCGTTCGTCGATGGGATCTGGGCCGCGATTCCGGGCCAAAGCCTCCGACAGCGAAACCAAGTGCTGGGCGCGGCCGGCCTCGTACAGCCACCACGCCCACGGCCGCCACCCCGGCCGGATCGGCGGGCGGGCGTACTCCGCAAGCAACCGCTCCCGCCGGTCTATCCACGCCTTACGCCAGTCCTCGCCCGTGGTGGGCCACGCCGGATCGTCTAGGCGCACGCCCCACGCCCTCGTCGGGACGCCCCCGAGACGCAGCGCGGCGTCGATCGCCTGCTCCCGGCGGGCGGCTCCCACGGCTTCGGGACTCTGCCCCGACGCCTCCAAATAACGGGCCTCGTCGTAATGAACACGGCAATAACCCCGCCCGTGGACCCCCGCATGGCACCCGTCGACCGTGCATCGTGCGCCGTTTCCGTTCGTGGTCGCGGTCATTTGTCTACCGTGGTGGTGGACTTTGTATGAGCGGAGCCACCACGACGGTTCGACAGAGGGCGTTTCGGTTTGCCCCCCAGGGGTGGTCGGGGCGTCGTGGTCACTTGGAAGCCCCCCGTCGCTGTCGATGCGCGGCCAGCTCGTCAACACCCTTGAGCGGGCTGCCCTTCGCGTCGTCACCCTCGCGCTCCTGGTAGTAGCGGAGCAGCTCCTTCATCGCCGAGACGCTGCCGGCGCGGGCCGCCTCGCCAAGCAGCCTTAGAAGCTCCGCCTCGTCCGGCACACCGGCGCGGTCCATCGGCGCCGTGGCCTCCATCACCGCCGCCCTGATCGCTCCGCTGAGCGAACTCCCGCGAGCCTCGGCCAACGCTTCGATGCGCCGCCGTAGGGCTGGCGTAGTCCGGATGTGGACGTCACTAGCCATGTGTGTCCACATTTCCGCCGGTCTGGCGCGCGCCGTCGGCCACCTCGGCGGCCCTCGGCCCGGGACGCTCGGGTGCGGGCCGGGTTTGCTCGTGCTCGTCAGAGTGTGCGAGGCACAGCGGCCCGACCGGTTCGGTGCAGCACGCGGGCTTGTCGCAGTAGACGCAGACCAACATCAGTCCTCGTCCTCGCGGTGCGTTGCGATGTATCGGTCTAGCTCTTTGCGTTGGTGCGCCTCGGCTCGGCCTTCGGGGCTCATGTCGTGCTGTCCCTGCAGCCAGGCTGCGTGGGCGTCTCTCTCTTGGGCCGTCATGGTCGACTCCGGTGGGTGAAACGCCTCGACGAGCCGTCGCTGCCGCTCCGCCTTCCCACCGAGCAGCGCAGCCATGAACCCTTGGTCTTCGCTGGGCTCTGGCTCGGTCGGCTCGCCGGCGCGGGCGAGGAGGTCGGCGACTGGCTCAGGGTCGGCTGGTTGAGGTTCGGCTGCGGGCTCTGGCTCGGGTGCGCGTTGGCCGAACAGGGCTCGGCCGAACGCCTGCATGTCCTCGGGCTGGTAGTCAGTCACTGGCCCGCTCCAGGTTGTAGATGCCGAAGTCCGTCAGCCCGGGTCGGGCCAGCGGGTCGCCGTCGCGCATCGCGACCGCAGCCGACAGCCAGTCACTAAGGCGCGGGTCCTGCGCCCACACGTGCCGCACACGGGCCAGCTCTTCGGTGTCGATAGCGATCTCGCGGACGGCGTTCGCCTCTTGCATCAGCGCCCGCAGCGCTGCGATCTCGCGCAGCTTCGCCTCGGCCAGCTCCTGCACGAGCGCGTCGTGGCCCGCCGTCGCCTCGGCCATCCGGTCGCGGCAGCGGTCTCGCTTAAACGCAGCGAGCGCCACGTCCGCATCCCGAAAGGCCGCCTGCGCCTTGTCCAGCTCCCGCTGGTGCGGGTTCTCGCTCTCGCGGCGCGCCCTGATCTCGTCACGTAGCTGGGCCGCCTCCGTGCCCTCCCTGGGGCGCTTGTCGCCGCCTTCGTACTGCTCCGGATGCGCCCGGACGTGGGCGCTGTACTCCGCCCGGAGCTGCTCTGTCTCGGCGTCGTACTGACTCGCCTGCTCCCTGATCGCGCGGACCTTTGCGTGCGCCTTCCAGCGCTCGTCGGTCAGCCCCTCCAGCTCCGTGCTGATCGACGGGCGCTTCTTAGTCGCGGTCATCGTTGCCTTTCGGTTTGCTTGGAAGTAGCTGGGCGCGGGGCAACACCCCTAGGAGACCCCGCGCCCCCTCGCCACGTGGCGGCGAAGTGTTGGAAGCCGCAGTCCTCACGCTGCGTCCCTTCGGCGGGCGCGTTCACGAACGGCCGCTGCGTCGAACTCCCAGCCGCCGCTCGCGTTCTTGGTGGCCGGCAATTCGCCGTAGCGCCCAAGCCGCCGGGCGTAGCCCTCGGACTGCCCGAGCTCGGCCGCTGTTTGCTTCGTAGAAAGCTTCTCCTCCACTGCTTTCAAGAGTGCGCCATCGGAACCCGACACCTGTTCCGATGTTCCACCCTCGGAACTAGCCCTCTCCGCGTCGGCGATGCGCTCGCGGAGGTCGCTGTCGAACAAGTCCTTCTCATGGTCCATCGCCTCTAGCGCCCGCCTCGTCGCCTCAAGCCACGGGCCCTCGTAGCCGCGCGCACGCAACGCATCCTCAATCGCGTCGGGGTCGAGGACGCGCATGAGGCAGTACGCCGCCGGCCCGGTCACAAGAGCGCCGCGAACATGCGGGGCCTTCACCGGGCACCGCCGTTGCGCAGCCACGCCTCAAGCTCGCCGCGCTTTGCGGTGAGTCGGCTGCCGTCGTTGCGGATCGGGCAGCCGGTCGTCTCGCGGCGCCCGCTTAGGTCGTACACGCGGCTAGGCGGGCAGCCCATCGCTTCGGCGATTTGCTTCGCCCCGCGCAGCCACTCGTCGCGGCCGTTAGCCGTGGTCAACGCCTGACGCTGCTCGAGGATGTCGGCGACCCGTTCGGCCAACGTGTCGATCAGCTCGTCCGGGAGCGCCATCGACAGCTCGCTCACGCTGCGGCCCTCCCGTTCGCCTTTGCGGCGTCGATGACGACACCGGCGGCGTCCCGGCACTCAGCGCACTTGGGGGTCCACGGATCGGTCGAGCAGTTGGGACAACGCTCCGGCCAGCGCTCTAGTCGCGCTTTTGCACTCGAAAGCCGAACGTTGTCTTCTTCTTTAGCTCGTAGAGCTAGGTCGTCTTCTTTGGCTCCGTAGGAGCAGTTGTCTTCTTTGTGTGCAGAAACTGCACCGGTGACAGGTGCAATATCTGCATCGGTTGGGGGCGTCTCTTGGAGCCGTAGGAGTCGCCGCTCGAGGCCATCGAGCGAGTAGAGGCGAATCCGTCCGCGCTGTTCCCAGTCGATGTAGCCGAGCTCGTCCCGCAGCCGCCGAACCCGCACACCGATCGTCCGTCGCGAAAGCCCCGTCCGCCTCTCGATGGATCCGTACGACGGCCGAATCTCGCTGTCGCGCCGATACCGGTGGCGGAGGAAGATCGCGAGGATGGTCAGGTCGACCGGCGCAAGGTCGAGCGCCGCCATGTTGTCGACCAGGACGTTCGGCAGCCGGAAGAATTTGCTTCCGTAGAGCTGCTCGTGCTCGCACCGGGTCAGAGGCACACCCGGCGCAACGTCCGGGAGCCTGCGATATGAGGTTTTCGTTGACGGAGCGTCCATAAGAAGCTCCGCCGGGTCGTCGCGAAACGAAAGGTAGGAGGACCGTCGGTCAGAAAAAGGCCGAGCCGAGGAACTGGGTGCGGCTCCCCGACTCGGCGTCTGCCTTGCGCTGTCGGCAGAGAAGAAAGCCCGCCTCACTACGCGAGAAAGGCTGAACTGAAGGTTAAGCCTTTACTCGGATGCCCTAGCCCTCGGTTTTACCGCCGCAGCTTCGACTTCACGCAGGTCGCCAAGATGCTAAAGCCGAGCGGCTCCGATGTGGGATTGAACATCGCAATCGACCCGGCGTTGGAAACCGGCATGAACACCTGGTCCACCCATTCGAGGTCGGGGGCCCGATTAACGATCCCTACGCCGGTGACATTCGTCCCCTCGGGGCAAATCGCCAGAGCAGCCGCTCGCGCCCCAGGCGAAACCTCCGCGCCTCCGGTGGCCCATCGCACTTCGACGGGCTCGATGCGTTCGAGCCGCTTGACGGTAGGCCGTGAGAGGTCGCGGATCTTGATCGTGCGGTCCTTTATCTGTGCGCTCGTGATCAGCGAACCGGCGGCCGCGCTTCCGGCCGCGACAACGACGACGAGCGCGAGGGCGAGCACCGCAACGGGCAGTTTCATCGGGACCTCTCAGGTAGGAAGTGCGGACCCCTTCAGAATGCCCGGGTCCAGCGCGAGTTGCCACTTCGATTGCCACCCACGAGCTCCACCGACACCCCCTAACGCAAGGAACCCGCTTTTAGAGCGGCCTCCTGCGAAAGCGGACGACGGGCTTCGAACCCGCGACCTTCGGCTTGGGAAGCCGACGCTCTACCAACTGAGCTACGTCCGCGCTGGGCCGCGATTCTAGAGGGCGCGCTAGGGCCCGGCACTACCCTCAGACGCGTGAAGCGGCCCTCCGCGGTGGTGGTGCTAGTCGTCGCCGGAGTCGCCGGCCTGATCGGGCTGCTCGCCTACGGGGTCGCGTCACAGGAGCCCGACACGTCGATCGAGAACGCACTCGAGCGCGGGGATCGCGAACCCGCTCCGGATCTGACGCTGCCCCCGCTCGAGGGCGGCGACGAGCGATCGCTCTCGGACTGGAAGGGACAGGTCGTCGTCCTCAACTACTGGGCCTCCTGGTGCGAGCCCTGCCGCGAGGAGTCCCCCCTGCTCGAGCGCTGGCACCAGCGCATGCAGAAGCGAGACGGAACGGTGCTCGGCGTGGACGTGCTCGACGTGACCAGCGACGCCCAGGACTTCATCACGCAGTACGAGCTGACCTATCCCCACCTGCGCGACAAGGACGGCGCGACGCAGGAGGACTTCGGCATCGTCGCCTATCCGGAGACGTTCGTCATTGACCGCGCGGGCCGAATCGCCGCCTCGCAGCGCGGCCCCGTGGACGACGAGTTCATGCGTGCGAACGTCGCCCCGCTCTTGCGGGAGAATTGAGTCATGTCCTCCTACCGGCAGCAGACTCTGATCGAGGCTCCCGTGGAGTCGGTCTGGCGGCAGGTCGGCGATCCCAACACGTATCCGAGCTGGGCCGGCGACGTCGTGGAGGTCACCGAGCTGGATGAGCTGAAGGTCGGCGCGCAGTTCCGCCAGAAGACAAAGACCCCCCTCGGCACGTCGGAGACGCCGTTCGTGGTCGAGCAACTCGACGACATGCGCGAGATCCAGGTGCGGTGCCTGCTGTCGGGCTACTACCTCCGCTGGCTCCTGACCGAGGCGGGAGACGACACCTTCGCCGAGGTCGAGGTCGGCATGGACCCCAAGCGCCTCCACTACCGGGCCATCGACGTGGTGATCGGGAAGCGCTGGTACCGCGGCGTCGTCGACGACATGCTCGACCGGCTGCGCACCCTCGTCAGGTGAGGACCGCGGTCCTCGCGCTGGTGGCGGCGCTCGCCGTCGCGCCCGCGGCCTCGGCCGCGTGCCCGCAGACCTCACTGGGAGACCTGGAAGACGAGGTGATGTGCCCTGCCTGCGGGACCTCGCTGGCGATCGCCTCGGAGAACCAGCCGCTCGCCCAGCGCCAGCGGGCGTTCATCGAGGGCCTGATCGCCGACTGCAAGTCGAAGGAGGAGGTCAAGACGGCGCTCGCCGCCGAGTTCGGCGACGAGGTGCTCGCCCTGCCCGATGACGATGGGTTCGAGATCGCGGCCTACCTGGTGCCGGCCGCGGTCCTCCTAGGCGCGGGAACGGCGATCGTCATCGGCGTCCGCCGCTGGCGGCGCCGCGCGACGGCCGCCCCGGCCGGCGCCCCCACCAGCGCCGCCGACTCCGAGCGCCTCGACGACGACCTCGCGAGGTACGACCTGTGATCCCGCTCGGCCAGGGCGAGGTCGACACCACGGTCTTCGCCGCCTTCGGGGTCGGCATCGTGTCGTTCCTCTCCCCCTGCGTTCTGCCGCTCGTGCCCGGCTACCTGTCGGCCATCTCGGGGCTCGAGTTCGCCGAGATCGAGGCCGGCAAGTCGCGCATGCGGGTCCTCCTCCCCGCATTCATCTTCTGCCTCTCGTTCACCGCGATGTTCGTCGCGCTCGGAATGACCGCGACCGGCCTGGGCGAGACCCTCGGCGAGAACCGCACCGCGCTGCGCGAGATCTCGGGCGTCCTGATCGTCCTGATGGGCGTCTTCTTCATCGGCACCCTCTTCCTGCCGCTGTTCAACCGCGAGTGGCGGCCGGAGTCGCTGATGCGCCGCGTCGCGACCGGCGGTCCGGTGGTCGCCGGCCTCGCCTTCGCGGTCGCGTGGCTCCCGTGCACCGGCCCGACGCTCGGCGCGATCCTGACCGCGGCCGCCAACGAAGGGACCGTCGGCGAGGGCGGCGTCCTGCTCGCCTTCTACTCGCTCGGCCTGGCCGTGCCTTTCCTGCTGAGCGCACTCGCGTTCACCCAGGTCACGCGCATCTTCCGCTTCTTCCGCGACCATTACGGCGTGATCACCGCGGTCGGCGGCGTGATCCTGATCGTGATGGGCGTCCTGCTCTACACGAACGAGCTGACCGAGCTGAACGCCTGGCTGACCGACGTGGGCGTGAACGCGATCAGCGACTTGTAGGAGCGCTACATCGACTCGGGCGCCTCGACCCCGAGCAGGTCGAGGCAGCGCGCGATCACCCGCTGGGTCTGGAGCGACAGGGCGAGGCGGAACGGCTCCTCCGGCGTCCCCACCACCTTGCAGTCGCGGTAGAACGCGGAGAAGGACTGCGCGAGCGCCAGCACGTACGTCGTGATCCGGTGCGGCGCGCGCCGCTCGGCCGCAATCTCGATCTCCTCCGGGAACTCGAGCAGCTTCTTGATCAGCGCCGCCTCGGACGGGTGGAGCTCGGCGACGGCGGTGAAAGGAATGGGCTCCGTCCCCTTACGGCGCAGGATCGACGCGATCCGCGCGTGCGCGTACTGGCAGTAGTAGACGGGGTTCTCGTTCGACTGCTCGCGCGCGAGCGCGAGGTCCAGGTCGATCGTCGTGTCGTGCGAGCGCTGGAGCAGGAAGTAGCGCGCGGCGTCCACGCCGATGTCGTCCAGCAGGTCGTCGGTCGTGACGAACTCGCCCTGGCGCTTCGACATCCGGGCGCGCTGGCCGGCCTCCATCAGGTTGACGAGCTGCATGATCAGGAGCTCGAGCGCGCCGTCGGCGCCGCCGAGCGCCCGCCACGCCGCCTGCATCCGCTTGACGTGCCCGTGGTGGTCGGCGCCCCAGACGTCGATCAGGCGGTCGTAGCCACGCTGGCGCTTGTCCTCGTGGTAGGCGATGTCGGAGGCGAAGTACGTCGGCTCGCCGGTTGATCGCACGAGCACGCTGTCCTTGTCGTCGCCGAACTCGGTCGTGCGCAGCCAGCGCGCGCCCTCGTGCTCGTACATGTGATCGGAGAGCTGTTCGAACGCCCGTTCCACGGAGCCGTCGTCGTACATCGACCGCTCCGAGAAGAACCGGTCGAACTCCACCCGGAAGCGCCTGAGCGTCGCCTCGACACGGCCCATCATGTGCTCCACGCCGCGCCGCGCAAGCTCGTCGGGGTCGCCGTCGGCCGCGCCCTCGATCTCCGCCGCCAGCGCGCCCACGTACTCGCCCTGGTAGCCGCCCTCCGGCGGCTCCTCCCCGCGTGCGCGCGCGCGGATGGACTCGCCGAACAGGCGCACCTGGGTGCCGTAGTCGTTGATGTAGTACTCGCGTTCGACCTCGTTCCCGGCGAAGTCGAGCAGCCGCGCCAGCGAGTCGCCGATCGCCGCTCCGCGCGCCGAGGCCACCGTCAGCGGTCCCGTCGGGTTCGCGCTGACGAACTCGACCAGCACGCGCTCGCCGCCCTCGCCGCGGCCGAAGTCCCCGCCGTGCTCGAGCGCGCTCGCCAACATCCGGCAGAACCAGGCGTCGCTCATGAACAGGTTGAGGAAGCCCGGACCGGCGACGTCGATCCGCTCGACGTCGTCGCCCAAGCGCTCCTTCAGCTCCTCGGCCAGCGTGGCCGCGACGTCGCGCGGCGGCCGGCCCTCCGTCGGCGCGCGCAGCATCGCGGCGTTCGTCGAGTAGTCCCCGAACTCGGCCTTGGGCGGGCGCTCGAGGCGCGCGCCCTCACCGATCGCTGCGCGCAGGTCGGCGAGTGGGTCCACCCCCGTATTAGTAGTGGTAGGGCTCGCGAGCCAGGATCTTGTGGGCGCGGTAGAGCTGCTCGAGGAGGACCACGCGCGCGAGCTGGTGCGGCAGCGTCATCGCCCCGAAGGACAGCTTCGTGTCGCAGCGCTCGATCGCGAGCCCGCGTGGCCCCCCGACCACGAAGCAGAGGTCGAGCCCCGACTGGCGGCGCTCCTCGAGCCACCCGGCCAGCTCCTCGGAGGAGAACTGCCGGCCGCCGGAGTCGAGCGCCACGACGTGCGCGCGGTCCGGGATGCGACCCGCGACCTTCGCGTCCTCGCGCAGCTCGACCATCTCGAGCCGCGCGTGACCGGCCAGCAGCTTCTGGTAGTGCTGCACGTCGTCCGCGAACGGTCGCCTGAGCCGCCCGACTGCGAGGACGAGAATCCGCACGGCGGCTGCGATACTAGGCGCAGTGGAAGAAGAGCAGCCTGAGCGGCACTTCAACATCCACACGTCGCCGGAGGTCATGGCGGGCGTGTACGCGAACTTCGCGAACGTCAGCCACTCGGATTACGAGTTCACCATCACCTTCGCCCGCGTGGACCACGAGATCGAGGAGGACGAGGTCCCCGGCGTCGTCGTCTCGCGCGTCAGCGTCTCACCGCGCTTCATGCGCGAGCTGATCGACGCCATGGAGGACAACTTCTCCAAGTGGGAGACGACGGAGGGGATCAAGAACCTCCCCGAGTACGGCGACGAAGAGCGCTAGCTAGCGCTCGCCCGCCTTTTTTCGACGACAGGATGTCGGCTGCTTACTCAGAACGCGGGCGCGGATGCCCGCGGAGGTATTCAACGCCGTACCCGATCCGCTCGAGCGTCGTCGGATGCGTGCCGAAGAGCGCGTGCGGCAGCCCCGGCGGATCCGGGTCCGACACGTTCTGCAGCGCGAGGCGCCGCTCGAGCGAGACGAACGCCTCGGGATCCTCGGTCAGGCGCAGCGCGAACCCGTCGGCGCGCGCCTCGACCCCGCGCGAGACGTAGCTGCCCGCGATCTGGCCGGCGAAGGCCACGACGGCGAGCGCCAGCGCGAGCGCCGGGACGACGTCCGCTCCGCGCGCGCCCGGTGCGAGCCGCTCGGTGATCCGCTGGACCAGCAGCATCCCCGGCGGCGCGATCAGCGCGAGGAAGAGCAGGCCGCGCGGCACATCGTCGTGCTTCACGTGGGCCAGCTCGTGCGCCACCACCGAGCGCACCTCGGCCCGCGTGAACTCCTCGATCAGGTTGTCGTAGAGCACGACGCGCTTCGTCCCGCCGAGTCCGGCGACATAGGCGTTCGCCCCGGTGGTCCGCCGGCTGGCGTCCACGCGGTACACCTGTCCCACGTCCACCCCGGCGCGATCGGCCAGCTCCAGCACCTCCGATCGCAGCCCGCTCTCCGGCAGCTCGTCGAAGTCGTTGAAGAGCGGCTCGATCACGAGCGGCGAGGCGTAGACGAAGGCCGCCGACACGGCCACCACGGCGGCGGACGCGGGGATCCACCAGCGCTCGCCGAAGCGGCGCCACAGCGCCACCGCGAGCGCGCTGCCGCCGGCGGCGAAGAGCGCGCTGATCCCGCCCGCCTTCGCCACGTCGACCAGCCACGGGCCCCAGTCCTGCGTGGATAGGCCCGCCTCCACCGCGCGGTCGTGGCGAATCGCGTCGAGCGGCAGGTTGACGACCACGAGGACGACCGTGATCGCGGCGCCCGCCACCGCCGCGCCGGGCACGGGACGCGCCGCCCGCAGCCGCTCACGCGGCAACCGGAGCGCCAGCAGCACCAGCGTGATCCCGCTCAGCCCGAGCCCCGCCAGCCCGAGCAGCTGCTGCGGGCCGCGGAAGTCCTCCGCCCGTTCGATCTCGGCGGGGCTGAAGTAGGCTGTCGGATCCACCGCAGCCGGGTCGATCAGGCCTCCGCGCGGGCGGATGATGAGCGTTGCCGCCGCGGCGGCAACCACCGCCGCGATGACTGCGACCGGCAGTTTGTACCCGATCCCTCGCATGGCTACAGAGACTGACACGCGCCGCATCGCCCTGATCTCGGACGTCCACGGGAATCTCCCCGCGTTCCGCGCCGTCCTGCGCGCGATCGAAGAGGAGAGCCCGGATGCGATCTGGTGTCTGGGCGACCTCGTCGGCTACGGGGCACACCCGAACGAATGCGTCGAGCTGTCGCGGCAGTCGGTTGATCTCTGCCTGCGCGGGAACCACGACTCGGTGGTGATCGACCGGCTGGACATCTCCGAGTTCTCGGCCAACGCCGCCGCGGCGGCCGAGTGGACCAAGGGCGAGCTGACCGCAGAAAGTCGCGCCTATCTCGAGGCCTGCGACGAGAAGTCCGAGCAGGAGGCGATCGGCCTGTACCACGCCAGCCCGCGCGACCCGACGTGGGAGTACGTCCTCTCGGCGATGATCGCCGACGACTGCTTCGACGCGATGGAACCGCGCGTCGGCGCCGTCGGCCACTCCCACGTGGCCGTCACGTTCATGCGCCGCGGGGACACGCCGACCCTCTGGGGGCAGCCGGAAGCAAACGAAACGATCGATTTCTCGGACGACCGCTGGCTGCTCAACCCGGGCAGCGTCGGCCAGCCCCGCGACGGCGATCCGCGCGCCAGCTGGCTGCTGCTCGAGCTCGAGTCCTGGCGGGCCACCTGGCGACGCACGGAGTACCCGATCGACGAGGCGGCCGAGGCCATCCGGGCTGCGCGGCTGCCGGAGCAATTGGCCGACCGGCTTTACTACGGGCAATGAGCACGAGGCTCTCCATCCCGGCTCTTCTCGCTCCCGCGGCGCTCGCGCTGGCCCTCGCGGGCTGCGGCGACACGGACACCGGGGACCCGATCCCCGCCGCCAAGGCGCTCAACCTCCAGCAGCAGCTCGACGCCGCCGAGCAGCAGATCGTCAACGGGCTGTGCGACGAGTCGTTCGCGACGATCGCCCAGATCCGCACTCAGGTGGACACGCTCGACGACGACGGTGTCGGCAGCGACGTTCAGGACGCGATCGGCGACGGCGTCGACAACCTGGCGACGCTCGCGCGCATTGACTGCGAGCCCGAGGTCGAGGAGGAGCCCGAGACCCCGACGGAGACAGAGACCACGCCGCCCCCCACCGAAACGGACCCGCCGGAGACCGACACCACCCCGACGGAGACCGAGACCGAGCCGGAACCCGAGCCGGAGCCGGAACCCGAGCCAGAGCCCGAGCCGCTTCCCCCGCCCGAGGAGGAGGAGCCGGACGAGGGCGACGGCGAGGGCCAGTTCGACTCGGGCGGCGCCGGTCCGCCCGGCCAGGGCGGGAGCATCCCGCCGGGCCAGGCGAAGAAGGACGGCGGCTGATGGCCACGCCGACCTTCGTCGCCGACCGCTACCGGCTGGAGCGCCGCCTGGGCGCCGGCGGGATGTCCACCGTGTTCCTGGCGCTGGACACGGTCCTCGAGCGGCGCGTGGCGGTCAAGCTGCTGGCCGAGCATCTCGCCGAGGACGAGGCATTCGTGGCGCGCTTCCGCCGCGAGGCGCTGTCCGCCGCGAAGCTGCAACACCCGAACGTCGTGCAGGTCTTCGACTCCGGCAAGGACGTCGACTCAGAGCGGCACTACATCGTCATGGAGTACGTCGAGGGCCCGTCCTGCGCCGACCTCCTGCGCGACCAGAGCCAGATCGCCGTGGACGAGGCCGTCCGCTACGTCGTCGATGCCTGCCATGGCCTCGACTACGCCCACCGCGCCGGCGTCATCCACCGCGACGTAAAGCCCGGCAACCTGCTCGTCTCGACCGAGGCGGACTCGGTCAAGCTGGCCGACTTCGGCATCGCCAAGGCGGCCGAGCAGACCCGCATCACCCAGGTCGGCTCAGTGCTCGGCACCGCCGCCTACCTGTCACCCGAGCAGGCGCGCGGCGAGGAGGCCGGGCCGGCGTCCGACATCTACTCGCTCGGCGTCTGCACTTACCAGTTCCTCGCCGGCCGGCTCCCGCACGAGTACAGCTCGCTGACCGAGCTGGCGCTGAAGCAGCAGAACAACGAGGTGGACCCGATCCGCGCGGCGCGTCCCGAGGTCCCGGAGGCGCTCGACCGGGCCATCCGGCTGGCGCTCCATGTGGAGCCCGACCACCGCTACACGTCCGCCGTCGAGATGGCGAAAGCCGTCGAGGCGGGCGCCCGCGGCGAGGACACGGAGGCGACCCAGCGACTCGCGGCGTACGACGACGCCGCCACGCGCGCCATGCCGCGGACGGAGTACGCCCGCCGCGACCCGACGATGGTCGCGCCCGTGCCCGCCCGTCAGCGGGACCCGGTGCCCGCGACCACGCGCCCGAAGAAGCGAAATCGCGCCGGCCGCTTCCTGGTGGCCCTGCTCCTGCTCGTGGCAGGTGGCGCCGCCGCCTTCGCCGCCGTATCCGCTCTCGACGGCGGCATCGAGGCGCCGAACGAGAGCGACGTGAGCAACCAGGTGCGCGAGCTCAAAGAGCTGATCCGCGAGTACGCCGAGTAGCCGGTGCGGCCGGCTATTCGGCGGCTTCGGCGGCTTCGGCGACCGGGGTCTCGCGCCACGACTCGATGAACTTCTCGAGGTCCGTGAGGCGATAGCGGCGCTGGCCGCCCGGCGTCCGGTAGACGGGCACGCGGCCCTGATCGGACCAGTTGCGCAGCGAGGCTGCGCTCACGCCGAGATACTCGGCCGCCTGGCCGACGTTGAGGAAATGCCGTGGAGTCCCTTCCACCGTGATCGTCATATCGGCAGGTATACCGCGGTTGGAAGAGCGTTTGTGAGCTTTCGGACGAATGTCGTAGAGGGGTCGGGCGTTATGCGGCGTAGGGACCGGCCTCGATGAGCGCTTTTGAGCGGTTTTCGTAGTCTCCATCGACGATCGCCGCGCGGAGCTTCTGCATCAGGAGCGCCATGAACGTGAGGTTATGGAGCGTCAACAGGCGAACCGCGGTCAGCTCGCGCGCCCTCACCAGATAGTGGAGATAGCCGCGGGTGTGGCGCGCGCACGCGGGGCACGGGCACTCCGCCACGATCGCCTCGCGGCTGTCGGCGTGGACAGCCTTCGCGAGGTCCAACCGCCAGCGGGCGCCGGGGTCCGGGACGAGCGCCGTTCCGTGCCGCGCGAGCCGGGTGGGGGTCGCGCAGTCGAACATGTCGATGCCGGCGCCGACGCCGTGCACCAGGTCGTCCACGTCGCCCACCCCGAGCAGGTGGCGCGGCAGCGAATCCGGCAGGAGCGGAGCCGTCAGCTCCACAACCGCTCGCATCTCGTCCTTGTCGCGGCCCAGCGACCCCCCGATCGCGATCCCGTCCACGGCGGCCTCGCTCACGCGCGCGGCCGACTCGCGGCGAAGGTCCTCGTAGACGCCGCCCTGGACGATGCCGAAGAAGAGCTGCCAGTCGGGCGCGTTCCGCTCGTGCCAGGCGATGCAGCGGTCGAGCCAGCGGTGCGTGCGCTCGGTCGAGCGAGCGGTGTAGTCGCGCGGCACGTGGAACGGCGTGCACTCGTCGAAGGCGAGCGCCACGTCGGATCCGAGCGCGGCCTGCACCTCCATCGACGTCTCGGGGCCCATGAACCGCTCGCCGCCGTCGAGGTAGGAGCGAAAGCGCACCCCCTCCTCCTCGATCGAGATGACGCCGCCGTGCGACGCCTCGCGCCGCTCCGGAGCGCGCCGCTTCACCTCCTCGGCGATCGACCCGTGGCCCATCGAGAACACCTGGAAGCCGCCGGAGTCGGTGACGATCGCGCCGTCCCACCCCATGAACTCGTGTAGCCCGCCCATCCGCGCGACGTGCTCGTGCCCCGGCTGGATGAACAGGTGAAAGGTGTTGCCGAGCACCATCTCGTAGCCGAGCGTCGCGACCTCGTCCGCCTGGAGCGACTTGACCGTGGCCGTCGAGGCGAGCGGAACGAACGCCGGCGTGCGGACGTCGCCGTGCGCGGTACGAAGAACGCCCGCGCGAGCCGACCCGGCGCGGGCGTCGATCGTGAAACTCATGCGATGAGGCTCTTCCCCTCCATCCCGTCCGGCTTCTCGATCCCCAGCAGCTCCAGCACGGTCGGCGCCACGTCGGCCAGGATGCCGCCGTCGCGGAGACCGGGGACGTCCGCCGTGACGATCAGCGGCACCGGGTTGAGCGAGTGCGCGGTGTTCGGGCTGCCGTCGGGCTCGAGCATGTTGTCGGCGTTGCCGTGGTCCGCGGTGACGATGCAGGCGCCGCCCGATCCGTGGACGGCCTCGAGGATCTGGCCGAGGCACTCGTCCACCACCTCGCATGCCTTCACCGCGGCCGGGATCGAGCCGGTGTGCCCGACCATGTCCGGATTCGCGAAGTTGATGATCCCGAAGCCGTGGTCGTCCCAGTGCTGCACGAACGACGCGGCCGCCTCGCGCGCGCTCATCTCCGGCTTGTGGTCGTAGGTGGGCACGTCGCGCGGTGAGTTCACGAGCGACCGCTCCTCGCCGGGGAACGGGTGCTCCTCGCCGCCGTTGAAGAAGTACGTCACGTGCGCGTACTTCTCGGTCTCCGCGACGTGCAGTTGCGGGATCCCGCGTTCGGCGAGGAACTGGGCGAGCGTCACCTCGGGGCGAGACGGCGCGAACGCGACGGGGTAGTCCCAGTCCTCCTGGTACTCGGTCAGCGTCGTCAGGTCCACGAGCGGACCGAGCCGCTGACAGAGCTGGCGCGCCCGGTCCGGGCGGAAGTTGAAGAAGACGACGGCATCGCCCTCGCGCACGCGGCCCTCGTCGCCGACCAGCGTCGGCGCGATGAACTCATCGGTCTCGCCGCGCGCGTAGGCGGCGCGGACGGCGGCCTCCCCTGTGTCCGACGTGTGCTCGGCCTGCCCCGCGACGATCGCGTCGTAGGCGCGCCCCGTGCGGTCCCAGCGCTTGTCGCGGTCCATCGCCCAGTAGCGCCCGCCCACCGTGGCGATCCGCGCGCCGCCCCACCCCTCGACCTCGGCGAGGTAGCCCGCACCGGAGTCGGGATTCGTGTCGCGCCCGTCGGTGAAGGCGTGCACGACCGTGTCCGAGACGCCCTCCGCGCCGGCCAGCTCGATCAGCGCGCGCAGGTGATCCATGCTCGCGTGGACGCCACCGGCGGAGACGAGCCCCATCAGGTGCAGCCGGCCGCGCTCGCGCGCGAGCGCGCACGCGCGGGCGAGCACCTCGTTCTGGGCGAAGCTGCCGTCGGCGATCGCGTCGTCGATGCGGGTCAGGTCCTGGCGGACGACCGACCCCGCACCGAGGTTCAGGTGCCCCACCTCGGAGTTCCCCATCTGTCCCTCCGGCAGACCGACCGCGCGGCCGCAGGCCGTGAGCTGCGTGCGCGGGTGCTCGGCCCAGAGGCGGTCGAACACCGGCGTGTCGGCCATCTCGACGGCGTTGCCGGGCCCCGCCGGCGCGAGCCCCCAGCCGTCGAGGATGACGAGCGCAACGCGCGGGACCGGCGGCGCGGGCGCGTTCACCGAGCGGCTGCGGCCACGATCTGCGCGAGGTCCTTCGGGGCGAGGCTCGCGCCGCCCACAAGGGCGCCGTCCACGTCGGACTGGGACAGGATCTCTGCCGCGTTGTCGGGTTTTACGCTTCCGCCGTACTGCACGCGCACGCGCTCGGCGGCGTCCTTGGAGCGGTCGCCGACCAGCGCGCGGATGAACGCGATCGCCTCCTGCGCCTGCTCCGGCGTGGCCACGAGGCCCGTGCCGATCGCCCAGATCGGCTCGTAGGCGATCACGACGTCGACCAGCTGGTCGGCGGAGAGCTTGTCGAGCGCCTCCTGGACCTGGTGGCGCAGCTTCCGCTGGGTCTCGTCCGCCTCGCGCTCTTCCTCGGTCTCGCCGACGCAGAGGATCGGCTGGAGCCCGGCGGCGAGCGCGGCCGGCACCTTCTCCTGAAGCGCGCGGTCCGTCTCGTTGTAGTACTCGCGCCGCTCGGAGTGCCCCAGCACGACGCCGCGCACACCGAGCTCGGTCAGCATCGGCGCCGACACCTCGCCCGTGTACGCGCCCGAGTCGGCCTGGTGCATGTTCTGCGCGCACACGATCAGGTCGCTCCCCTCGGCGGCCTCGACGACCGCCGCCAGCGACGTGTACGGCACACACAGGCCGACGTCGACCCCGTCAATCCCATCGATTTCGCCAAGCAGTTCCTCGACGAACGCGCGCGCTTCGGCGTTCGTCTTGTGCATCTTCCAGTTCCCGGCGATGTAGGGCCGGCGGTCAGGCATCGTCGAGGGCCTCCACTCCGGGCAGGGACTTACCCTCGAGCAGTTCGAGCGAAGCACCGCCGCCTGTCGAGAGATGAGTCACCTGGTCGGCCAGTCCGAACTGCGCCAGCGCCGCCGCCGAGTCGCCGCCGCCGACGACCGTCGTGCCCTCGCATCCTGCCACCGCTTCGGCCACGCCGCGTGTGCCGGCCGCGAACGGCTCCATCTCGAACGCCCCCATCGGGCCGTTCCAGAACACCGTACCCGCCTGCTCGATCTCGCGTGCGTACGCGTCGACGGTGTCCGGGCCGACGTCGAGCCCCATCCAGCCGTCAGGAACCTCGACACCCTCGACGGGGCGCCGCTCGGCCGCCGCGTCGAAGCGGTCCGCCAGGACGAGGTCGATCGGGAGGATCAGCCGGCAGCCGCCTCCCTCAGCCCGCTCGAGCGCCTTGCGGGCGAGCTCGATGCCCTCCTCCTCGACGAGCGAGTCGCCCGTGGCGATGCCCTGCGCGCGGAAGAAGCTGAAGCACATGGCCCCGCCGATCAGGATGGCGTCCGCGGTGTCCATGAAGCGGTCGATCAGCCCGATCTTGTCGCTGACCTTGGCGCCGCCCAACACGACGACGAGCGGGCGCGCGGGGTCCTCGATCATCCTCTCGAGCGTCGTGACCTCCTTCTCGAGCAGGAGGCCGGCGGCCGACGGCAGGTGCTCGGCAATCCCGGCTGTCGTCGCGTGCGCGCGGTGCGCGGCGCCGAATGCGTCGTTCACGTACGCGTCGCCGAGCGAGGCCAGCTCGGCCGCGAGCGCGGGGTCGTTCTTCGTCTCGCCGCTCTCCCAGCGCGTGTTCTCGAGCACGACCACGCCGCGAGGCTCGACCCGGTCGACGCCGCGCCGCACTTCCGGCCCGATCACCTCGGGCGCCTGATGGATGCGCTCGCCCAGCAGCTCGCCGAGGTGCTCGGAGACGGGCGCCAGCGAGGTGGCCGGGTCGCGCCCCTTCGGCCGGCCGAGGTGCGAGCACAGGATGAGCCGCGCACCGCGACCGCGGAGCAATTCGATCGTGGGCAGGGCGGCGCGGATGCGCGCGTCGTCGGCGACGGCGCCGTCCTTAAGCGGCACGTTGAAGTCCACCCGCACGAGGACGCGGGCTCCGTCATGCAGCGGCAAATCGCGGACGGACCGCTTGCGGAATCCGCTCAAGCGGCTAGAGGACCCGGCCGACGAGGTCGATCAGACGGTTCGAATAGCCCCACTCGTTGTCGTACCAGGCGAACACCTTCACGAAGTCGCCCTCCATCACCGCGGTCAGCTGGGCGTCGAAGATCGACGAGTAGGCCGACTTCACGATGTCGCTCGACACGATCGGGTCCTCGGTGTACTGGAGGATCCCCTGGAGCGGCCCGTCAGCCGCCGCCTTCATTGCGCCGTTGATCTCCTCCACCGACGTGTCCGTGGCGACGCGCACGGTCAGGTCGACCACGGAGCCCGTGGGGATCGGGGCCCGCACGGCGATCCCGTTCAGCTTGCCCTCCAGCTCGGGGATGACGAGGCCGATCGCCTTCGCCGCGCCGGTCGAGGTGGGGATCAGGTTGACGGCGGCGGCGCGGGCGCGACGGAGGTCGCTGTGCGGCATGTCCTGGAGCCGCTGATCAGCCGTGTACGCGTGGATTGTGGTCATCAGCCCGTGCTCGATCCCGACGGTGTCGTGCAGGACCTTCGCCACCGGCGCCAGGCAGTTCGTGGTGCACGAAGCGTTCGAGATGACGTGGTGCGCGTCCTTGTCGTAGGCGTCGTCGTTGACGCCCAGGGCGACCGTCACGTCCGGGCCCTTGGCCGGGGCGGAGATGATCACCTTCTTCGCACCCGCGTCGAGGTGCTTGGCAGCGTTCTCGCGGTCGGTGAACAGGCCGGTGGACTCGATCACCACGTCGGCGCCGATGTCGCCCCACGGGAGGGCAGCCGGGTCGCGCTCGGCGAAAACCTTCAGCGTGTCGCCGTCGACCACGAGGCCGTCGTCGGTGGCTTCGACGGTGCCCGGATACGGGCCCAGGATCGAGTCGTACTTGAGCAGGTGGGCGAGCGTCTGCGTGTCGGTGATGTCGTTGACGCCGACCCAGTCGATGTCGGCGCCGCGCTCCTTGGCGGCGCGGAACAGGTTGCGGCCGATCCGGCCGAACCCGTTGATTCCGGCCTTTACCGGCATCTCGGGAAGTCCTTTCGTCGAGGTTCGATGGGACGCCGGAGGCTATCGGTCACGCACCGGCGACGATCTCGACCTTGAGCCCGTCCGGGTCGCGCAGGTACGCGGCGTAATAGGTCGGGCCGTACTGCGGCCGGTCCCCGGGCGGGCCGTCGTCCGATCCGCCGTTTGCGAGGCCGGCCTCGTAGGCGCCATCGACCGCCGCGCGTCCGCTGGCACGGAAGGCAACGTGGCCGTAACCCGGCTTGGGCACGGCTCGGGCGGTGACCCAGAAGAGCGGCTCATCCACCCCCCAGCCGATCGACTCGCCCGACTCGTACAGGCGCCGCCCGCCGAGCGCGAAGAAGACGGCGTCGTAGAAGGCCCCACTCAGGGTGAGGCTCTGCACCTCGTAGCCGACGTGGTGGATCACGGCCGCCGCGGCGGCTTGTCGATATCGCGGTGGACCACGTCGACGAGGAACTCGCTGCGGTCGCGGTAGACGCGCGCCAGGTGCTCGCCGATCACAACCGACCGGTGGCGGCCGCCGGTGCAGCCGATTCCGACCGTCAGGTGAGCCTTGCCCTCCTGCTCGTACTGCGGGAGCAGGTAGTCGAGCAGCGGGAAGAGCCGCTCGTAGAACTCGGCGATGCCGTCGGTGTTCTCCACGTACTCGCGCACGGGCGCGTCACGGCCGGTCAGCGGGCGCAGCTCGGCCTCGTAGTGGGGGTTCGGGAGGAAGCGGACGTCGAAGTTCAGGTCGGCGTCCCGCGGCGTGCCGTGCTTGAACCCGTAGCTCATGAACGTGACCGCGAGCTTGCCGACGCCCGCGCGCGGCAGCATCTTGTCGGCCACCACCTTTCGCAACCGCGCGGCAGACAGGTCGCTCGTATCGATCGTGATGTCGGCGCGGTCGCGGAGCGGCGCGAGCAGCTCGCGCTCGCCGCGGATCCCGGCGCTGACCTGGCCGCCGGCCGCAAGCGGGTGCCGGCGGCGCGTCTCCTTGTACCGGTCGATCAGAACCGGCTCGGAGGCCTCGAGGAAGAGCAGGCGGTGCCTGACGCCGCGCTCCTCGAGCTCGGTCAGCACCTCGACCATGGGCTCGAAGTACTCGCCCCCGCGCGGGTCGCAGACGACCGCGGCCTGCTCCACCTTCGAGCCCTCGTGCGCGAAGAGGTCGGCGAGCTGGCCGATCATCTCGGGCGGCAGGTTGTCCACGCAGAAGTAACCGGCGTCCTCGAAGCAGGCCATCGCCTGCGACTTGCCCGCGCCCGAGAAGCCGGTGATGATCACGAAGTCGTCGATCGAGCGGGCGGGCGGCGCGCCCGCGGGAGCCGAGCGTCCGCGGCGCAGTCGGGACAGTCGTGACGTCGCCATGGCCTCTGCGCCACGTTAGCGGGCGCCCCGGCGCGCAAGGTTGACGCTTTCGGTACGTTTTTGCCAGCAGGGCGACTGGGAGGCGCAATGCGGGGGAAATTGACCGGAGTACTCGTCGCGGTGACCGCCTTGATGGCGCCGGCCGCCGCCCACGCCGGCTATGCGCACTACGAGGTCCGCAGCGGCACCATCGGCGACGTGATCCCGCGATTCAACGCGGGGCCGGGCGAGAAGCCGGACGTCAGCGTCCAGTTCGTGGATTTCACGACGGTCCTGATCGAGGATCGCGCGAACCCGATGGTCGCCGGCCCGCCGCCGACCGGGCTCGACGGCAACGTCGACCCCACTAGCGGCGAGCAGCGGCTCCTCTACGAGAACGCGCAGCCATGCGACGTGATCTCGACACACGTGGCCCGGTGCACGGCCCCCGCCGGCCTCATCCTCCGCGAGATGGAGATCGACACCGGCCTGCTGGCGGCGAGGATCCGCGACGTCCCCGGCGGCGTGGAACGGCCGATACACATCTTCAGCGGCCCGCTCAGCGACGACATCGAGCTGCACCACTTCGAGACGACGCGAGTGAGCGACCTCGGCGGCAACAACCGGATCCGGGTGGGCACCCCGTCCGGCGGGTTCTACGAACCGACCGTCTTCGTGGCCGTCGGCCCGGGCAACAGCGTGATCAACGTCCGCAACGGGTCCGGTGGCGATCTCGTCGATTGCATGTCGGTCCGGACCGCCTCGTTCGGCCTGCCGGCCATCGGCGGCCACGTGTTCGCGGACGTCGGCGACGTCGTGCAGGGGTGCAAGAACGTGCAGACGGGTTGACGCGCTAGCCCGCCTTGTGCACGAGCGCGTGGATCTCGCGCGCCGTCTTCCCGGGTAGGCCGGGGACCGCCTCGAGCTCCTCACGGCTCGCCGACAGGAAGCGCTCGGGCGAGCCGAAGTGCTTGAGGATCAGCCGCTTGCGCGCCGGGCCGATTCCGGGCAGGTCGTCGAGCACCGAGCGCGTCATCGCCTTGTCGCGCCTGCCGCGGTGGAACTCGATCGCGAACCGGTGCGCCTCGTCGCGGACGCGCTGGAGCAGCCGGAGCGCGGGGCTGTTCGGCGGCATCAGGAGCGGGGCGGCCCGGCCGGGAACGAACACCTCCTCGATCCGCTTCGCCAGGCTCACGACCGTCACCCCGAGGTCGCGGAACGGCTCGAGCGCCTTCAGGCCCGCCGAGAGCTGGCCCTTGCCGCCGTCGATGACGATCAGCCCCGGCGCCGTGGCGAAGCTCGCGTCGTATGACGCCTCGTGCGGCGAGCGCTCGCGCTGCGCCACGTACTGCGCCATCCGGCGCGTGAGCACCTCGTTCATCGCCGCGAAGTCGTCCTGCACCGCCTCGCGGATGCCGAAGCGGCGGTAGTCCGACTTCTTGGGCGCCCCGCCCTCGAAGACGACCATGGACGCGACCGTGTGCGTCTCGCCGAGGTTCGAGATGTCGAAGCACTCGATCCGCATGGGGATCTGCGGCATGCCGAGCTCGCGCTGAAGCCCCTCGAGCGCGTCGATCCGCTGGATCCGGCGGTGCTCTGAGCGCAGCCGGTCCTGGTCGAGGGCGAGCCGCGCGTTGCGCTCCGCCAGCTCGAGGATGCGGCGCTTGTCGCCGCGCTCGGCGTGGCGGACCTCGACCGGGCCGCCGCGCCGCTCGGCGAGCGCCTCCGCCAGGGCGCCGCCATCCTCGAGCGCGCGCTGGACCACCACGAGCGGCGGGATCGCCGGGGAGGTCGCGTAGTACTGGAGCACGAACTCCTCGGCCACCTCGGCCTCGTCGCGCCGCGCCTGGTTGTCGAGGTAGAAGCTCTGCCGGTCAGCCAGGACGCCGTCGCGCACCTGGAAGACCTGGGCGTTCGCGTCGGTCTCCTCGGTCGCGACGGCGATCGCGTCGAGCGACCCGACCGCCTCGTTCGAGATCCGCTGCCGCTCCAGCAGACTCTTCACCGCCTTCAGCCGGTTACGGAGCGCCGCCGCGGTCTCGAACTCCTGGTCCGCCGACGCGCGCTTCATCTCGGACTCGAGGTCGCGCTCGATCTGGCGGTACTTGCCCGAGAGGAAGTCGACGACCCGGTCGATGCCCTCGCGGTACTCCGCCTCGCTGACGTAGCCGACGCAGGGCGCCCCGCAGCGCTTGATGTAGTAGTCGAGGCACGGGCTGCCGGACGCGCGCCCCGGCTCCGTTCCGTCGCAGCTTCGGTGCTGGAACACCTTGCCGAGCAGGTCGAGCGTCTCGCGCACCTTCTTCGCGTTCGAGTAGGGGCCGAAGTACGCGCGTGTGCGGCGGTGCTTCTCGCGCGTGAAATAGACCCGCGGGAACTTCTCGTCGAGCGAGATCGCGATGTACGGGTAGGACTTGTCGTCGCGGAGGCGGACGTTGAAGATCGGGCGGTACTGCTTGATGAAGTTCTGCTCGGCGAGCAGCGCCTCGGCCTCGGTCTGGGTGGCGACGAACTCGATGCCCGCGATCGACGCGACCATGTCGCTGCGCGAGCTCGACGCCTTGCTGAAGTGGCCGGCGACGCGCTTCTTGATCGACTTCGCCTTGCCGACGTAGACGACCCGCTTGCGGTTGTCGCGGAACAGGTACACGCCCGGGCTGTCGGGCAGGCTGCGACGCTGCTGCCTGAGGCGCTCCTCGCGGTCGGTCAGTGTGGTCGGCGCCATCGCGATCGAGGATAGGCTCGCGTCATGCGGAGCATCCCGGGCATCCTCTGGCGACTGTTCGTGATCGTGGCGGTGATCGCCGCACCGCTATTCATCATCCACCGCTCGCAGTGCATCGAGGACGGCGAGCGGGTGGACAGCTGGTCGCTGGTCGCACCCTGGAACGACCCGCCCTCCGACTGCCGCGACCACCAGAACGGCTTCGAGGTGCTCGAGGACGAACTCGGGTTGTAGGCTCGCCGCGCCCTATTCAGGCAGCGCGCGGCCCACGGACTCGGCCACGCAGACCGGTTTCTCGCCGCCTTCGGCCTCGACCGTGAACTTCGTGACGACCTGGACCCAGCCACCGCCGACGTCGTCGACGCTCACGATCTCGGCGCTCCCGCGCAGCTTCGAGCCGGTCGGGACGGGCGCCGGGAAGCGGACCTTGTTCCAGCCGTAGTTGACGCCGAGCTTGAACCCGGTCGACTCCATCAGCGACTTCCGGAAGCCGTCGATCATCGACAGCGTGAGGTTGCCGTGCGCGATCGTGGTCCCGAACGGGCTCTCGGTCTTCGCCCGCTCGGCGTCCACGTGGATCCACTGGTCGTCGCCAGAGATCTCCGCGAACGAATCGATCATCTCCTGCGTGACCTCGCGCCAGTCGCTCGGCCCGATCGTCTTGCCGATGAGCTCGCGAAGTCCCTCCACGCCGTGAACCTGAGTGATGGTCGCCATGGGCCAGAGGCTACCGGCGCGCATCGCCGGGGGCGGGTGTTCCCAGCGAGAGCGTGATCGGGATCAGGCCGCGGTAGGTCTCGACCGTCTCGGTGTCGTATCCGACGTCGGCCAGGCCGGAGGTCGAATCCCTGCTCGAGCGGCCGACGATCCAGAGCCGGGCACCATGGTCGACCGCGGTCCGCAGCCCGTCGAGGTCGTCGCCGGGCACGACGAACGCGTCCGGCGGGAGCACCGTCCCGGCGTAGTGGCGCACCGGCAGGTCCACCGTCACGTCATGCGCCGGCGTCACGACCACGTCGCCCTCGCGCCAGTCGCTCGCGATCGCCTCGGTCGCCGCGCGCGCGTCAAGGAACCGCGCGTCGGGGCCGTGGCCGCGCCAGGTGCCCCACAGCGCGAGTGCGAGCACCGCCGCGACCGCGACCGTCCTTCGCATGCCGGTGAACGAGGTGGCCGCGGCGGCGACCGCGACGAGCGCAAACGGAGCCGACGCGGCCGTGTACCGGCTGATGATCGCGTCGTCCGCGACCAGCGTGGCGACGAACACCGCCACCAGCGGCAGGGCCGCGCCCAGGGCGACTGCCCGCCCGATCCGTGAGCCGCGCACCAGGAGCCATGCGATTGCGGCGGCGGTGATCGCGGCGGCGATCACGTGGTAGGCCATCGGGTCCGCCATCCGGCTGTCCCAGGGAGTGCCGAGGATCGACAGGAGGTTGCGCTCGGTGAGGCGGGAGAACTCCTCGATCCCGCCCTGGTTCCCCGACCCGAGCTGATCGATCACGAGCGGCGCGAGCACGAGTGCGGTGAGGCCGGCGACCCCGCCGGCGGCGATCCGCGCCCGCGTGGAGATGGAGCGCGTGAGGAGCACCAGCGCGAGCACGGGCGCCGTGACGAGGATCGTCGTGTAGTGCACTGACAGGCCGAGCGCCACGGCGGCTCCCGCGGCGACGGCCCAGCGGCCGCGGTGCGCGCCCCCCTCGACCGCGCGTGCCGCACAGACAGCCGCCAGCGCGCACAGGAGCATCGCCGGGGCGTACGCGCGCACCTCCTGCGCGTAGTCGAGCACGAGCGGGCTGACCGCGACGAGGACCGCCGCCACGGCGCCGGCCGCCTCGCCCGACACCCGCCGGCCGAGGTCGTAGAGCACGGGCACGAGCACGATCGCGCAGACCGCCGAGGGAAACCGCAGCTCGGCCTCGGAGTCGAAGCCGAGCGGGCCGATCCACTCGTGGAGCGCCGCGTAGTAGACGGGCGGCGTGATCTCGACGTTGCGCACGTGGTCGAGCAGGTCGCCGCGCGGGACCGCGGCCGCCGCCCACGAGTAGACCTCGTCCACGAACAGGCTCGAGGCCCCGAGCTGCCAGAGGAAGTTCACCGCCGCGACCACGGTTGCCGCGAGCACCACGAGGAGCGGCCAGCGCGACTGAGCGGTCATCGCGGGCAGCGTAGTCAGGCTGTCACTCGACGAGCCTGACCTCCAGCTCGGCCCCCGTCGCCTCCCCCGCGCCACCCATCAGGCCCACGATCTTCGCCACGTACGCGCGCGTCTCCGGGTACGGCGGAATGCAGCCGCAGGCGGCGACCGCGGCGGGCCCGGCGTTGTAGGCGGCGAGCGCGAGCGGCACCGACGCGAACTGCCTGAGCAGGTCGCGCATCAGGTGCGCCTGGGCGTCGATCGCGGCCGCCGGGTCGAAGGGGTTCGCCAGGCCGTACGCCCGCGCCGTGCCGGGCATGAACTGCGCGATGCCCTGCGCCCCCGCCGGCGACTGCGCGAACGGGTTGAAGTTCGACTCGGCGTAGAGCTGCGCGCTGAGGAGCGCCGCCGACACGTTCCACCGCTGCGCCGCCCGTGCGATCGCGCCAGCGAACCGCTCGGGCACGAATGACGGCAGTGCGGGCGCGCCGTCGCGCGGCCCGAACCCGACCGAGCGCGACCCGGCGTTGCGCGTGTAGCCGTAGTGCCACGGCTCCCAGGAGTAGCGCTGCACGAAGCCGAACCGCGAGGCGTTGCGCGCCAGCCACCCGTACGCGCTTGGCGGGCCCAGGTCGAGCTCGGTCCCCAGCCGGTGCAGCGACGTCCCGGGCGGGGCGACCCACTTCGGATCGGGGTTGGCGGCCCAGAGCCGGGCCTGCTCGGCGTCGCTGCGGAATGCGCTCGAGATGATGAGCGCGACGCCGTCGGCCCTCGCAGCGGCGGCCAGCCGGTCGAACGCGACCGCCACGTCCGGGCGCATCGGCTTCCCTTGGCGATACGCGAGCGGCCCGCTGTAACCACCGCCGCCGGCCAGGTCCGTGCCGGGCTGCGGCGCCAGCTCCGCCACTGCATCAGCGACGACCGCCACGCGCGCGCCGCGGACGCCGGGCGCCCGGACGCGATGGTGCGTCCGGATTCGTACGCGCACCCGCGTGGGCGCGAAGCCACCGCCGGGGAAGCTGACGTCCGCGGGGCGCACGCGGGCCCCGTTGCGCGCTCCCCCGCGCAGCGCGGCGTCGCGGGCGATCGCCAGGTACCGCTCGCGCGGCAGGTGGCGCGGGTTCGGCAGCGGTGCGAGTCCGGGGCGCGCAGGCGGCAGATAGGCCGGCTCGAAGAGGCGCGGGTACGCGCGCCGCATCGCGGCGGCGGCGGAGACGGCCGCCAGGTCGGCCGCGCGCTGCTCACGACTCTTCGCGCCGATCGCCTGGCCGAGCGCGACGAGCACCAGGCCGCCGGTCAGGAGCGCGGCGACGACGCCGAGCGTGAGGACGAGCGCCTGTCCGCGCTCCCCGGCGGCTACACGGCGTCGCACAGATCCGCCAGTTGCCCGATCGCGCGGCCCAGCCACCCGCGCGGCTCCCGGCCCGCCAGCGCCAGCCGGGCGCCGACGCGCGAGTCGGGCACCAGCACGTCGCCGTGCACGAGCCACGGTCCGTGGTCGGGCGCCCGGTTGACCGCGACCACGGGCGGCTCCGCGACCGCCGCGATCGTCTGGGCGACCGCCGCCGCCAGCGCCGGCTCGAGGTCCGGCGAGGCGACCAGCACCACGCGGTCGAGCGCGGGTGCCGCATCCAACGCCGCGGTCCCGGGCTCGACCTCCATCACCGCCGGGGCCACCCCGCGGGTCGCGGAGGCCAGCCGCGCCGCATCAGCGCATGCCGCGAGACAGAGCCTTCCGGCCGCTCGGCGCTCGTCGAGCGCAAGGGAGTCCGCGAGCTGGCCGGCCTGTCTCGTGCTGCCCAGCGGCACGATCGCCGGGCGACTGGGCGAAGCGACGACCGCGGCGCCGTCGCGGCGCAACGCGAGCTCCGCGGCGAGCGCCCGGGCAAGGGTCGTGGTCCCGCAACGGCGCGCCAGTCCAACCACGCCGACCAGCGGAAACCGCGGCGTGGGCACAACGGCCAGCTCGGGCGGCGCGTTCAGTGGCGCGCGGTCCGCGGGCTCGACGAGCCACTCGCCCGCTCGGCGCAGCAGGCCGGCAAGTCCGGGTGCGCTCATCGAGCCACGCTCGCCGTAGACCCGACTTCGAGCCGCCGGCCGAGCGCGCCGAGCAGCGTCGGTGGCCGCAACCGAACGCTCACGCGACCGCCGCTGACCTCGACGCGCGCCCCCGCTCGCCCCCACCCGGGCAGGGCGGCGCGGACAGTTGCCTTCGGATCGGCGCGCGCCGCCAGTGCCAGCGCGCCCGCCTCGGCCGCGTTCCCCGCCAAAACGGCCGCGTATCCGACCGCGAGCAGCTGCGCCACCGCGACCCCGACGACGAGCAGCAGCGGGATCGCGGCGACCAGCTCGACCGCCGCCTGGCCGCGCTGACCCCTCACCGGACGGCCTCGAGGGACGCGCGCGCGGCGACCGTGACGGGCTCCCGCCAGGCGCCGGCTACGGCCTGGACGGGCACGCGGACGCTCACACCTCGGTCGTCGCCCGACACCTCCATGCCGCGTTCCATCGCGCGCGGGACCGCCGAGCGGGCAGCCGCCCCTGCGTCGTCACCGACGAGCTCGGCCCGCGCCGCCGCCCGCGCCGCGTGCGCGGACATCCATGCCGAGTGCCCCACAAGCACGAGCTGCCAGACGGCGAGAGCCGCCACGAGCAGCGCGGGCACGATCCCGAGAAACTCGACCGTCGCCTGTCCCCGCTCGCCCCGTGCCACGGCCGAGAACGGTCGCGCGGCGAGGGTGACGGCTCAACGCGCGCGGGTTACGACCCCGTCACCTAGGCGTAGTCGCGCGAGCTCTGCCAGACCCAGAAGACGCCGTACGAGCAGAGCGCGAGCAGCCCGATCCACAGGACCACGCCCCCACCGCCCCAGTCGAACATCCGCTCGGACGCGGCGAAGACCAGGAACGCGCCGCCGACCGAGGTGTACAGCACGGCTCGTTGCGCGTCGGTCAATGACTCGAGCGTGAACGTGTTCTCGCGGTAGAGCCGGAAGCCGAGCAGCGCGATCGCCACGAAGAAGGCGATCGACAGGATGGCGAGGATCACCTTGAGCGTGCTGTCCCCGCCGGGGGCGACGGTGAACAGGAGCGCGACCAGCAGGATCGCCAGGACTTCGAGCGCTACGCGGAGGCGGTCGGACATCGCGGGGAAAAGGTTAGGGCGCTACTCGACGACACCCGCGCTCGCGAGCGCCAGCACGACCACGCCGAGCACGACCCGGTACACGACGAACACCATCGTGGAGTGGTTCGCGAGGAACCGCAGGAGGAACGCGATCGACGCGTAACCGACGATGAACGCGAGCACCGTGGCGACGATCAGCGCGCCGGCACCGACGTGCTCGCCCTCCTCGCCCTCGATGATCGAGGAGAGCTCGAACAGCCCGCTCAGCACGACCGCCGGCACCGATAGGAGGAACGAGAAGCGCGCCGCGGCGGCGCGGTTCAGCCCAAGGAAGAGGCCGGCGGTGATGGTCGCGCCGGAGCGGGAGACGCCGGGGATGAGGGCGAGCGCCTGCGCGAAGCCGACGACGAACCCGTCCTTCGTCTGGATCTGCTCGATCTCCCGGTCGCGCGTCCCCACCCACTCGGCCGCGGCGAGCACGAGCCCGAGCACGATCAGCGTGGTCCCGATCACGTACAGGTCGCGCGCGCTCGTCTCGATCTGGTCCTTGAACAGCACGCCGAACACGCCGATCGGGACCGTGCCGAGCACGATGTACCAGCCGATCCGCGCGTCGAGCTCGCGCCGCTTCGCGCGATCGGGCACGCTCGCGAGCCAGGCGCGCACGATCCGCCAGAGATCCTCGCGGAAGTAGAGGAGGACGGCGGCCATCGTGCCCAGCTGGGTCACCGCGGTGAAGGCCGCGCCCGGGTCCTCCCACCCGAGGAACGCGGGGACGACCCTCAGGTGGCCGGTGCTCGAGATCGGCAGGAACTCGGTGAGGCCCTGGACGATCCCGAGGACGATCGCCTCGAGCAATGACATCGCGGCGGGAGGCTAGTGCTCGCCCTCGCCCGCCCGGAACTCGCTGCAACGCTTCCGGGAGGCCTCGATCTCCGTCCACGCGTCCTCGCGCGAGTACCAGCCGTCCACGGTCACCTTCTTCTGCTCCAGGTCCTTGTAGATCGAGAAGAAATGCGCGATCTCGTCGCGGAGCTGGTCAGGCAGGTCGTCCAGGGTGTCGAGCTTGTTCCAGCCGGGATCGGTCAGGGGGACGCACAGGACCTTGTCGTCGATCCCCTTGTCGTCCTCCATGCGGAAGAGCGCGATCGGCTTGGCCTCGATCACGCAGCCGGGGAAGGTCGGCTCGGAGACGCAGCACATGACGTCGAGCGGGTCGCCGTCCTGGCCGAGCGTGTCCGGGATGAACCCGTAATCGGTCGGGTAGACGACTGACGAGAAGAGGAACCGGTCGAGCTTGATTGCGCCCTTCTCGTGGTCGAACTCGTACTTGTTGCGTGACCCCTTCGGGATCTCGATGATGACCTCGAGCGACCTGTCTGCCATCCCGGCGATATTCTGACCACCCGATGCGCTTCCTGCCCCTCACGCTGTTCGCCTGGCTCGCGCTCGCGGGCACGGCCTTCGCGCAGGAGCACCCGGAGACCGCCGGCGACAACGGCGAGGGGCTCGCGGGCGAGACCACGGACAAGGTCGTCACCTTCTTCTCGCTCGGCGTCCTGATCTTCTTCGTGCTCGTGGTGACGCTCGGAACGCTCATCCAGATGCTGCTCGAGCGGCGGAAGGAGCGGCGGAAGGCCGCGCACTTCCAGCGCCTGGGCTGGTAGCCCGTGGCCGTCCACTACGAGCGCCGGGGCGCCTCGGCGGTCGTGACGATCGACAGGCAGGAGCGGCGCAACGCGGTCGACGGCCCGACCGCCGAGGAGCTGACGGACGCCTACCGCCGCTTCGAGGGCGACGACGAGGCGCGCGTGATGATCCTGACCGGCGCGGGCGGAGTGGCCTTCTGCGCCGGCGCCGACCTGAAGAACATCGAGAGCTTCGGACCGCGCATGGACCTTCCGGACGGGCCGCTGGGATTCACGCGGCTGACGCCCTCGAAGCCCACGATCGCGGCGATCTCCGGCTGGTGCCTGGCGGGCGGTCTCGAGCTTGCGCTGTGGTGCGATCTGCGAATCGCCGCCGAGGGCTCGACGCTCGGCTTCCCCGAGCGGCGCTGGGGTGTGCCGCTGGTGGACGGCGGCACGCAGCGACTGCCGCGCGTGGTCGGCCTCGGGCGCGCTCTGGACATGATCCTGAGCGGCCGGATGGTCTCCGTGGACGAGGCGCTGACGATGGGGCTCGTCAACGAGGTGACGGCGCCGGGCGCGCATCTCGACCGCGCGCTGGAGTACGCGGAGGCGCTCGCATCGTTCCCCCAGGAGACGATGCTGGCCGACCGCCACGCCGCGATCCACGGCATCGGCATGACGTTCGAGGAGGGCCTGGCCCTCGAAGCGGAGAGCGGCGCGAAGACGCAGGTGGTCGCGTGGCAGGGCGCGGCGCGGTTCGCCGGCGGCGAGGGCCGCGGCGGCGCCGGCGCGGGCGCCTAAGCGGGCGTCGCCGCCGCGCCTGCGGCCGCCTCGTCCGGCGTCAGCATCCCGCGGAAGAAGTACTGCAGCATCAGCGCGTAGGTGTCGTCCGCGACCGCCTCCGGGTCGAGCTCGCGCTCCATCGCGACCCCTGCGCCCATCGCGATCAGCATCGCGGCGAGCTGCTCGGTCGGGACCGGCAGGTCGAAGCCCTGCTCGGTCTTCGCGTCGAACACCTCCGCGAGCGCCGCGCGGAACCGCTGCACCCGCGGCAGGAACTTCCGCTTCACCGCCGGATTTCGCTGCGCGTAGGCCCAGAACTCGAAGAAGAGCCGGAAGTACTCGGGGTCCGAGTTCAGCTGCTGCATGTACTCCATGCCGACGGCGTGCGCGGTGCCGCGCTCGTCCGGCTCCTCGCCCATCACACGCTTGACGGCGGCGAGCCGCTCCTCGAAGTGTGCGTCGATCGTCGCGAGGAACAGGTCCTCCTTGCCCTTGAAGTTCGAGTACACGGCGCCCTTCGTGAACCCGGCCTCCTCCGCGACCTCGTCGAGCGACGCCTTGTCGTAGCCCCGGCGCGAGAAGACCTTCGCCGCCGCCACGACCAGGCACGTGCGCGTGTGCTCGCGCTGCTCCGCGCGGCTCAGGCGGCGCGGGGTCATGCCGCCCTCGCGACGATCCGCCCGCCGGCCGACGGCGCGAACGTGATCGAGCGGCGTGTGATCCGCTCGGAGCGCTGCTTGGGCGCGTGGATTCGGCGGTGGCGCAGGATCGTGCCGAGCACGACCTTCATCTCGAACTGCGCGAAGCTCGCGCCGAGGCAACGGCGAACGCCGCCGCCGAAGGGCAGGTACTCGGTGTTCGACGGCGGGTTCTCGAGAAAACGTTCCGGCCGGAACGCGAGCGGGTCGGGATAGATGTCCGGGCGCCGGTGGGTCAGGTAGATCGACGGGACGATGTAGACGCCCGCCGGAAGCTCGTAGCCGCCCAGCTCGACCGGCTCGGCGAGCTTGCGCGCGACCGCGGGCACCACGGGCCGCAGCCGCAGCGACTCCTTGATCACCGCGTCGAGGTACTCGCCGTCCGGCTCGTCCTCGAGCCGCGCGAGCACCTCGGGGTGGCGGCTGATCCGCTCGAGCGTCCACGCGAGCGACGTCGCCGTGGTCTCGTGCCCGGCCACGAGCAGCGTGACCAGCTCGTCGCGCAGCTCCCGCTCGGAGAGCGGCTCGCCCTGCTCGTCGCGCGCCTGGAGCAGCAGCGACATCACGTCGCCGCGCTCGGCCGCGTCCGCGTCGGCGCGTCGCGCGCGGATCTCCTCGTAGATCGCGACATCGGCCTCGCGAACGCGTTGGCGGAACCGCCCCCATGGGCTGCGCGGCCCCCATCTGGAGGGCGCGAGCATGAGCGCCAGCATCTGCCAGCGATTGGCCATCGGGTCGAGCACCGCGCGCAGCAGCTGGGCGACGTGGTCGAGCCGCTGGCCGTCCTCGATGCCGAAGACCGCGCGCTGGACGACCTCGAGCGTGATCGCCTGGGTCGATTCGATCGCCGAGAAGGGCTGGTCCTGCGGCCACGAGGCGACGTGACGCTCCGCCACCTCCTCCATCAGGGCCCCGTACTCGCGCATCCGCTCGCCGTGGAAGGGCGGAAGCAGCATTTTGCGATGGCGCATGTGCTCGGCGCCGTCGAGCAGGAGCGTCGAGTGACTGCCCACGAGCGGCCCGAGCGTCTCGTTCCCCTCACCCGCCCTGAACACCTCCGGGTCACCGCGGAAGACCTGCTTGATCGTGTCCGGGTTCGCGGTCACGCACAGCGTCCGGTCGAGCGGCGTGACGAAGTGGAAGAAGTCACCGTGCTCGCGGTAGGCCTGGTCGAGCACCGCGTCGGGGCGCAGCATGAAGCGGGTCATGAAGACGACCCGCGGCATCTCGATGCGCGGGGGAAGGCCCTTGACCGCCATCAGGCGGTCGTCGCCTTCGCCGAGGCGTACGGGCACCCGTGGCGTTCCGCTGCCGCGCGAAACCGCTCGCGCAGCGGGGGCCGCTCGCTGGCGGCGTAGACGTCCACCGGCTCACGCGCGTTGCGGAACGTTCGCGGCCCGCGCGGCTCGAGCCGCGGCCGGCGCCGGCGGGCGGCCGCGCGCGTGGTCTCGCTGAGCAGCACCTCGCCTCCGCGCGCCGCCTGCGACAGCCGCGCGGCCATGTTGACCGCCGATCCGAAGTAGTCCCCGTCGCGCTCGACCGCGGGCCCGGTGTTGATCCCCACGCGAACCGCGGGCAGGCCGTCGAGGTCGCCGGCGAGCTCGAGCCCGAGCCGCAGCGCGTCGCACGCGTCGCCGGCCCGCACCATCGCTCCGTCGCCCAGCGACTTCACGACAACCGCGCCGTGCCGAGCGGCACGCGCACGGACCTCGCGGTGGAAGCGCGTGGCCACCTCCGCGGCGCGTTCATCCCCCTCGTCGATCGAGAGCGTGGTGAAGCCGACCAGGTCTGCGAACAGGAACGTATGCATGACGCCTCCAGAGATCAGATACTCGCCGGTATCTTAATACCCAGAGGTACGAGACTCAACCCCCGTATGTTGCGCGCGTGCCAGAGGCTGCGATCGAGGTGCGCGACCTGCGCAAGCACTACGGGGACGTGGAGGCCGTCCGTGGGCTGTCGTTCCGCGTCGAACGTGGCGAGGTGGTCGGCCTGCTGGGGCCGAACGGGGCCGGGAAGACCACGACCGTCGAGATCCTCGAGGGCTACCGCGATCGCACCGGGGGCGAGGTGTCGGTGCTGGGCCACGACCCGGCCGACGCGCCGCTCGACCTGCGTCGCCGGGTTGGGATCGTGCTCCAGAGCGGCGGCTTCTACCCGCGAGTGACGGCCATCGAGGCCCTGCGGCACTTCGCCGGCTACTACCCCGACCCGCGCGACCCGCGCGAGACCCTCGCGCTCGTCGGGCTCGAGCGATCGGCGGACGTGCGCGTCAACCGCCTGTCCGGCGGGCAGCGGCGACGGCTCGACCTCGCGCTTGCACTCGTCGGGGACCCCGAGCTCATATTCCTCGACGAGCCGACGACGGGTTTCGACCCGGCCGCCCGCCGCACCGCGTGGGAGGTGGTCCGGCGCCTGCGCGAGCTCGGCAAGACGGTCCTCCTGACCACGCACTACCTCGACGAGGCGCAGGAGCTCTCCGACCGCGTCGCGATCGTCAAGGACGGGCGGATCGTGGCGACCGGGCCGCCGCGCGAGCTCGTGGGAGGCGCCCACCGCGTGACGTACGAGCAGAATGGGCGTCACGTCGAGCACGAGACGGACGACCCGACGACCCTGCTCCATCGGCTGACCGCCGACGCGCTGGAACAGGGCGAGCGCCTGGAGAACCTGCACGTCAGGCGCCCGAGCCTCGAGGAGGTCTACCTCGAGCTGACCAGGGAGGCCGAGTGAGCCTCTTGATCCACCAGCTCCGCTTCGAGCGCGTCGTGTTCCGGCGCAACCCGAGCGCCGCCTTCTTCAACTTCATCCTGCCGCTCCTGCTGCTCGTGCTCGTGGCGAGCGTGTTCGCAGGGGACGACGACGAGCTCGACGTCCTGATCCCCGGCATCGCGGGCATGAGCATCATGGCCACGACGTTCACCGCGCTGGCGTTCAACGTGACCTTCCTGCGCGAGCAAGGGATCCTCAAGCGGATCCGCGGCACGCCGATCCCGCCCGCCAGCTACCTGGGGGGACTTGTCGGCTCGGCGGTCGTGAACGCCGTCGTGCAGGTGGTGCTCGTCTTCGCGATCGGCAGGCTCGCCTACGGCGTCGACCTGCCCGACGATGCGGCGGGGGTGCTGCTGTACGCGACCGTGGGGGTCGCGGCGTTCGCCGCGCTCGGCATCGCGCTCTCCCACGCGATCCCCAACTTCGACGCCGCCGGCGCGTACACGAACGCGGTGTTCCTGCCGCTCGTGTTCATCTCGGGCGTCTTCTACTCGGCCGACGGGCTGCCGCCGGTGCTCGAGGGGATCGCGACGGCCCTACCCCTCAAGCACGTGATCGACGGCCTCGCGGGGGACGGTTCCGGCGCCGGTCTGGCGGTCGTTCTGGCGTGGGGTGCCGGAGGTGCCATACTCGCTGTGCGCTACTTCCGCTGGGACTGAGTGTTCCCTTAGCGCCGTCACGTATGACTCGCGCCCTTCTCCCCCTTCTCGCTCTGCTGCTCCTCGCTGCGCCGGCTCACGCCGCGGAGGAGAAGCAGACCTTCTTCTCGGAGCCGATCGAGGTCAAGTCCTACACGGGTGAGCAGAGCTACCAGCTGCTCGACGCCGACGGCGAGCATGCGCCGGCCGACCCGGGCTGGATCACGAGCATCAAGGTCGACGTCGTCAAGAAGCCCACGGCGAAGGCGAAGGCGCTCTCGATCCAGGACGTGATGATCCATCACATCGTCCTTCACTCCACGGGCGCGAAGTGGAGCTCCGGCGCGAACTGCGGCGGCCGGATGTTCGCGATGGGCGAGGAGAACCAGGAGATGCCGCGCACCGGCGACTTCGGCATCGCCAACGAGACCAAGTCCGGCTCCGCACCCAACTGGTTCCTCACGCACATGCTGATGAACCACCGTCCCAGCCACTTCAAGGTCTGGGTGCGCACGAAGATCACCTACAGCGACGAGCCGAAGACCGAGCTCACCCCGCTGTGGATCGACACCGACGGCTGCGACGTCGATCCGACGTACACAGTCGACGGATCCGGCAAGAAGGGCTCGACCGACTACGACCGCCACTTCTGGGAGGCGCCGATGGACGGGCGCATCATCGGCGCGCAGGGCCACCTGCACGGCGGTGGCAAGTACCAGTCGCTCCGCAACATGTCCTGTGACAAGCGCGAGCTCATCCGGTCGCAGGGCTACTACGGCTTCCCCGATCACATCTTCTACCGGGTGCGGCCCATGCTCCACGAGCCCTCGCCGATCTCGATGAGCCGGACCATCTCGGAGACCGGCATCCCCGTGAACGAGGGCGATCGACTGCGGCTGACCGCGGCCTACGACAACGGCCTGCCTCACACGCGCGTCATGAGCATCCTGATGGGCTACTTCCTCCCCGGCGAGGTCGACGGCTGCGAGGAGATGCCCGACGACCTCGACATCCAGGACGTGCCGGACCGCTCTCGCAAGCCGTACCCGCGTTTCAAGGTGCCGCTCGTGGCGCCGCCGGACGGGGCCTTCGCGCCGTTCAAGAACGCCATCAAGGTGAGCGACTACTTCTTCAACAAGCGGCGCGTGCAGATCGAGCGCGGCGAGGCGGTCACCTGGCGCTTCGACGGCTCGACCTTCCACGACGTGTCCGTGGCGAGCGGGCCGCGCGGATTCTCGTCCGAGTGGATCCGGAACGGCGAGTACACGTACACGCCGGAGGTCAAGGGCCTCTACAAGCTGTACTGCACGCTGCACCCTGGGCTCATGTCCCAGGAGCTCAAGGTCACTCGCTAGAGCGCCACTCGCTGTCTAGAGCGCCAGCGTGTGCCCATTGCGGCGCAGCCAGCGCTCGTGCTCGCGGTACCCGGGGCACCGGCTCCCCAGCAGCCGCCAGAAGCGATCCGAGTGGTCGAGCACCTCGAGGTGCGCCACCTCGTGCTCCACGACGTAGTCGAGGATCTCGGCCGGCGCTAGCAGGAGGCGCCAGTTGAAGCTCATCGCCCCGTCCTGCGAGCAGCTCGCCCACCGGGTCCGCTGGTTGCGGATCGAGAGGCGGGTCCAGCGGGTGCCGGCCCGCTTCGTGGCGGCGTCCAGCCGCGGCTCGATCTCCGCCCGCGCCTGCCGCCGGTACCAGCGCTCCAGCGCGTCGCCGATCGCGGCCGTGCCCTCGCGCGCCACCTTCACGGTCAGGCGCCCGCCGCGGCGGGCGACGTGCGGCCGAGTGCGGCCGGGCTCCACGCGTACGTCGAGCTCCAGCACGTCGCCCAGGTACGGGACGATGCCGCCGTGTCGCAGGGCAATCGCGGGCGCTTCCCGTTTGGCGGCCTCGTAGCGGCGCAGCGTGCGCTCGATCCAGGGCTTCTTCTCGGCCACGAAGGGCTCCACGTGGCGCAGCGCCATCCGCCGCGGGACGACGACCTCCACCCCGTCCGCGTCCACGACGATGCGCGCGCGGCGCGCTCGGTCAGACCTTCTGATCCTGTAGGGAATCGCCGCTGACGTCACGCCGCTGAGCGTAGGGCTCGGAGCGGACCTGCTCGTAGACCTTCGCCACGTTCTCGGCGAGCGCCGGCCACGCGTACCGCTCGCGCGCCTCGAGGTAGGCGGCCTCGCCCTTTCGCGCGCGCTTGCCGGGGTCGTTCACGGCGTCCACCAGCGCGTCGGCGAACGCATCCTCGTCGTCCGGCGGTACGAGCCAGCCGGTCTCGCCGTGGTCGACGATCTCGGCGGGGCCGTAGGCGTCCTTCGCGATGACAGGGAGCCCGCAGGCCATGCCCTCCACCAGCACCTGCCCGAACTGCTCGCGCACCGACGGCAGCACGACGACATCGGCGGCGTTCAGCCCGCTGGGCAGGTCGCGGTGGCCGCGCCAGCCCGCAAGGAAGACGTCATCGACGCCCTCGGCCTCGATCACCTCGAGCGGGTGCTCGCCCTCCCACTCGCCCGGATAGCCGCCCAGCAGGACGAGCGGCGCGCGCATCTCGAAGCGAGGCCGCGCCCGAGCGTACGCGCGGATCAGGAGCGGGATCCGCTTCACCTCCGTGTAGCGGCCGACGTACAGGAGCACGGGGCCGAGTCCGCTGAAGGCCTCGAGGTCCGCCTCCGAGTAGGCGACGCTGCCGGGCTCGCCCCCGGGCCGCCATCCGCGCGGCTCCTCGACAAGCCACTCGCGCCACAACGCGAGCCGCTCGGCGCGTCCCAGCGGCCTGCGCTCGAAAGCGTTCGGGTCGAACCCGTTGGGCGCCCAGACGGTCTTGCCCGGGTCGATGCCGAGCAGCTCGGGAGCGCGGCGGGCCGCGTCGGGCGAGAGCACGAAGAGCCGGCGAGCGTCGGAGGCCCAGCGGCGCATTCGCTCGACCCACTCGCCGGCGTGCGCCCAGTCGGGCCGCAGGCCCTTGTCGATCTCGCGCAGCATCAGGAGCTCTGTGCCGTGGAGGTGCCCGATGACCGGCTTCTCGGGGAAGGCGCGCGCCGCCGCCTCGTTGATCGGGGTCAGGTGGTGGAGGTGGAGCAGGTCGGCGTCGCCCGCCCCGGCACGCTCCAGATGGCCGATCCAGGCCTCGACCAGGTGCTCGTAGGTCTCGTCGTCGACGCTCGCGAAGACGCGATCGGGCGCGCCCGTCCGATCCTCGTAGGACGGATGCATCGGCGGGTCGGCGCGCAGCGGGTCGGCCGCGTCCAGCGCGTCGTCGTAGGCGACCGGCACGACGTTCAGCCCACGGAAGAACGTCTCCGCGTGCGGGTCGTCGCCCGGCTCGCCGAGCGACCCGGCGAGGACGGTCGCCTCCCAGCCGTGCGGGGGCAGCGCGCCGGCGAGGTAGCGCGTGACCTGCGCGGAACCACCACGCGGGAAGAACATCAGCGCCATCAGCACACTCCGGCTCATGCCGGAGAGGGAATCAGATCGCCTCGAAGACCAGCGCGTTCACGACGGGGCGGCCCGCCAGCAGCTCGATGCCGTGCTCCTCGCGGGGGACGTTTCGCAGGATGCCGTCGTGGACCAGGGAGGTCGATCCGCCGCCGTCGAGGTTGATCGCCCGGTCGGCGCCCAGGGCGGCCATCAGCTCGGCGAGCTCGCGCAGGGTCAGTCCGGCGTCGTGCTCGCTGCGCCCGTCGCAGGCCACGGCCAGCAGCCAGTCACGGCCCATACCCAGCGCCGCGCGCGGGTACCGGCCGACGGTGATGTCGGAGTCGAACTGAGCCTGGTTGGCCGAGAAGCCCTCGGGATCGAAGCCGTCGTGCACGACCGGGAGCCGGCCGGCCACGAGCAGCGGCCCGGCCTGAAGCAGGTCGCCGCCGGGACGCGGGGGGAGATCGTCGCGCGGGGCGAGGCGAACGCGGCCCTCGTCGATCGCGACGCACGAGCGCGTCGCGCCCCACGGCTCGTCGAATGGCACCGTCGAGATGCGCTCGCCGTTCCGCCACACTTCGCCAAGCGGCGTCCCATCCGCCTGGCGGAGGAAGAACCCGCCGACGAGGGCGTGCGCGACGTTCTCCTGCGCGCACCACGAGGCGAGTGGAAGCGGCCGCTCCATCAGCGCGAGCGTTACGCGCGTGCTGCGCGCGGGGTGCGCGGCCACGTGGACCGTCGTGCGCGCGCCGTCCGAAAGCGTGTGGACGAACCGGCGGACGTGACTCCGCCGGAGGGGGTATGGCCGGGCCCAGGCGCCCATGATGCCTCCCTATCGGGTATTTGCAGGGAAAACCTGAGTCCTGCTTAGAACATGAGCTGGACGGCACCGCCGTCGGCCGCCCAGGCCGCGCCGGTCACGTTCGACGCCCGCGCCGAGCACAGGAAGACGATCACCGCGGCGATCTCGTCCTCCTCCCCCATGCGCCCGATCGGGATCTTCGCCGCCGCCTGCTCGAGCGCCTCCTCGCGCGAGATGCCGGCCTTCGCCGCGCTCTGCTCCGCCAGGCCGTCCTCCTCGAGCCACAGCGGCGTCGCGACCGGGCCCGGCGCGACCGCGTTCACGAGCACCCCGGTCCCCGCCCAGCGGTCGGCGAAGACCCGCGACAGCGAGAGCTCCGCCGCCTTCGTGACCGAGTAGGCGGCGTTGCGCGGCGAGGGGCGCTTGCCCGACGACGAGGCCACGTTCACGATCCGGCCCTCGCCGGCCTCGGCCATCCGCGGCGCCGCGGCGTTCATCAGCCGCATCGGCGCCATCACGTTCAGCTGCCACTGCCCGTCCCAGTCGGCATCGGTCAGTTCCTCGAGCGAGCGCGCGCTGCTCGTGCCGGCGTTGTTCACGAGCACATCGATGCGCCCGAACCGTTCGACGCACTCGGCGACGATGCGCTCGGCGGCGTCCGGCTCGGTCACGTCGCACGCGAAGTCGCCGCCGCGCGAGACGCGCAGGACGTTCGCACCCTCCGCCTCGAGCATCCGCGCGGTGGCGGCGCCGATGCCGCGACTCGCACCCGTCACGATGCACGCCTTGCCTGAGAGCCCGAGTTCCAAGGAGGCACATGAAATCGCACACGGCGTACATGACGTTCAACACCGACCAGCGACGCGAGTTCGTCCGCATCACCGAGGACGTGCAGCGTGCGGTCGACGAGGCCGGCGTCGCCGAGGGCATGGCGCTCGTCTCGGCGATGCACATCACCGCCGCCGTCTGGATCAACGACGACGAACCGGGCATCCAGGCGGACGCGCTCGAGTGGCTCGACAAGATCGCGCCGCCGAGCTGGACGGAGCCCGCGAACGACGTGGCGCGCGAGCTGTCGCCGACGCCCGGCGACTACCGCCACCACCGCGGCGGTGAGGACAACGGCGACGCCCACCTGAAAAACCTGCTCGTCCACCACCAGGTGATCGTCCCCGTGACCGAGGGCCGCCTGGACCTCGGGCCGTGGCAGGCGATCTTCTACGTCGAGTTCGACGGCGGCCGCAACAAGCGGCTCGTGATCAAGGTCCTGGGCGAGTAAGCGCCGCCAGCAGGTTGTCCACGGCCAGGTCGGCCATCCGCTCGCGGGTGCGGTGCGTGGCCGAGCCGATATGCGGGACGACGAGCGCGTTCGGCAACTTCAAGAGCAAATGGTCGGCCGGCAGCGGCTCCGGGTCGGTCACGTCGAGCGCGGCCGCTCCGAGGCGGCCGTCGATCAGCGCCTTCGTGAGCTCCTTGGTGTCGACGATCGGACCGCGCGCGGTGTTCACCAGGATCGCGGTGGGCTTCATGTGCGAGAGCTCGGCCGCGCCGATCAGACCGCGCGTCTCGTCCGTGAGCGGGCAGTGGATCGACACGAAATCGGCCCGCTCGAGCGCGTCGTGGAGGGAGTCGCCCCGACCGATGCCCGCCACGTCCATCCCGAACGCCTCCGCACGCCGTGCGACGGCTCGTCCGATCCGGCCCATTCCGACGACGCAGAGACGCGCCCCGTGCAGGTCCTGCCCGAGCCACCCGCCCGGCTCCCATGTCCGCCAGCGCCCCGCGCGGACGTCGCGCACGGCCTCGGGCAGTCGCCGCGCCGCGGCGAGCATCAGAGCGAATGTCAGCTCGGCCGTCGTGTCGGTCAGGACATCGGGCGTCACGCCGACCGTGATGCCGCGCTCCGCGGCCGCCGCGCGGTCAATGTTGTCCGACCCGACGGCGTAGTTCGAGATCGCGCGGAGCCGCGGACACGCGGCGATCACGTCGGCGTCGATCGCGTCGGTCAGGAGGCAGAGCAGGCCCTCGGCGTCGCGCGCGCCCGCCACAAGCTCCTCGCGCGTCGGCGGCAGGTCGCCGGGCCAGACCTCCACCTCGTGCGCGCCGCGCAACCGGTCGAGTGCGCCGCCGGGCAGCGCACGCGTCACGAAGCACCTAGCCACGGTCCGCCAACACCGCCCGCGCCGCCAGGTAGCCCGGTGCGCCCGTGACCGCACCGCCCGGGTGCGCACCCGACCCGGCCAGGTAGAGACCGTCGACGCCCGCGAACCGGTCCGCCGCGTGCCGGTCCTCGAGTAGCTGCCCGGGCAGCATCTCGCCGTGGAAGATGTGCCCGCCCGCGATCCCGAACCGCGCCTCGAGCTCGCGCGGGCCGAGCGCGAGCCGCTCGACTATCCGGTCCGGCAACTCCGGACAGACCTCGGCGAAGCGCGCGACGGCGGCATCGGCCGCCGCGTCCGCGTCCGCGTCCGGCGGGAAGCACTGGCAGAACAGCGACAGCACGTGCCGGCCGGGCGGCGCCAGGCTGTCGTCGGCCGCCGTCTGGCAGGCGGCCTCGATCCAGGGCCGCGCCGCCGGCCGGCCTGCGCGCGCGTCCGCCGCCGCGCCGGCCAGGTCGGCCATCGTGAATCCGATGTCGATGGCCCCATGCCAGGGCTCAGGGCCCGGCCAGCTCGGGAAGTCCGGCAGCCCGTCTAGCAGCAGCATCACCTTCACCACCGGGCCCGCCTGCTGCCAACCGCCACGCGCCTCCGCGCCGGCGAGGCGCCCGGTCGTCAGCGGATCGGCGTTCGAAACGACCGCCCGTGCGCGCACCTCCTCGCCGCCGTCCAGCACCAGGCCGGCGGTGGCGCCGTTCTCCACCAGGACGCGCTCGACCGTCGCCTCGAGGCGAACCCGCGCCCCGGCAGCCTCGGCGGCGCCGTGCAGCGCCGCCGAGACCGCGCCCATGCCCCCGCGCGCGTAGCCCCACGCTCCCGGGACCCCGGCCGCCTCGCCGAGGTCGTGGTAGAAGCCGACGAAGGCGGTGCCCGGATCGTCCGGGCCGGCGAGGGTCCCGATCAGACCCTGGATCGCGAACGGCACGCGCACCTGCTCGGACGGGAAGCCCGCGAGCTCGGCGGCGATCGGGCCGTCGAGCAGCTCGGGCCCGATCGCCTCGAGCCACCGCTCGCGGTCGGGCGGCTCGAGCATCAGGGGCCGCGCGCGCTCGGCCGCGCGCTCCCAGCGGTCGGCGAACGCGCGGTAGGCGTCGGCATCCGCCCGTGACCAGTCGGCCTCGATCGCCCGACACGTGCGCTCGCGGTCGGACCACGTCATGACGCGCCGCCCGTCCGGGAACGGCGCGAACAGGTACGGCTCGTGCACGCTCACCTCCAGCCCGTGGGCGCCGAGGTCGAGCTCGCGCACGATCTCGGGACGCAGGAGGGACAGCGTGTACGCGCCCGGCGACGCACGCACGCCCGGCCACAACTCCTCCGTCACGCAGGCGCCGCCGACGACGTCCCGGCGTTCGAAGCACTCGACCGCGAGCCCGGCGCGGGCCAGGTACGCGGCGGCGACCAGTCCGTTGTGGCCGGCGCCGATGACGGCGACGTCGAGCACTTGGCCCGAGGCTACTTCTTCTTGCGATCGACGGCGCGCTGGAGCTGCGCCTTGTCCATCTTCGAGCGGCCTTCGATGTTCAGTTTCCGGGCCTCGTTCATGAGCTGTTCCTTCGTGCGCCCCTTCGGCCGCTTGGTGCCCGACCGCTCACCGCCGCGCTGGCCGGGCGACTTGTCCTTGACCGACGTCCGCGACCGCTCGCGGGACTCGCCCGAGCGCGCACGTTCCTTGTTGACGACGCGCGCGGCGATCTCCTCCGCCGTGCCCTCGGACTTGCCCTGGCCCTTGACGGACTTCTTGACCTTCTCGTACTGGCGCGCGCGCTTCGTGCCCTTCTTGACTCCCCTAGGCGGCACCGAGCGCCTCCACGAGCTCATCCTTCGTCATGTCGGCGCGGCCCGAGATGTCGGCCTTCTGCGCGCGCTTGTAGAGCTCGTCCTTCGAGAGCTTGGACAGGTCGCCGCCGTTCGAGACCGGCTGCTCGGCCGTCACTCCCTCGAGGCTGGCCTTGAGCGCCGCCATCAGGTCGGGCGCCGCCTTCGGCTGCTCCGCCTTCGGCTCGGCGATCGTCTCCCCGGCGCGCTTCGCCTTGATGATCTCGCAGAGCGTGTCGCGGTAGGTGTCCTTGTACTGCTCGGGCTCGAACGGCCCGTACAGCTTGTCGATGAGCGCCTGCGCCATCTCGACCTCGCGCTTGTCGACGTCGCCCTTCTTGATGTCGGGGGCAAGCCCCTCGGGCTTGCGGATCTCGTCCGCGAAGTACATCTTCTCGAGCACGAGCGTGCCGTCGGCGACCCGCACGCAGCCGAGGCTCTGGCGATCGCGCATCACGAACTTCGCGATCGCGGCGCGACCGGACTCCTCCATCGCGCGGACGAGCAGCGCGTAGACCTTCTCGGCGCCCTCCTGCGGACCGAGGTAGTAGGTGCGCTCGAAGTAGATCGGGTCGATCGCCTCGTAGTCGACGAAGTCGCGGATGTCGATCGACTTGTACGTGTCCTCCTGCGCCTTCTCGAAGTCCTCGTCGCGCATCGGGACGTACTCGCCCTTCTCCCACTCGAAGGCCTTGACGATCTCGTCCTCGGGGACGGGCTTGCCCTCCTTCTTGCAGACCTTCTCGTAGCCGATCCGGCTGCCGTCCTTCTCGTGGATGTAGTTGAAGTGCAGCTTGTGCTCGGAGATCGCCGAGTACATCCGGACAGGGACGTTCACTAAGCCGAAGGAGATCGCCCCTGTCCAGAGCGCTCTAGGCATGCACGCCCTCGCACATCTCCTCGACGACCTTGGAGCAGAACGCGTCGAGGTCGCGCGGGCTGCGGCTGGTGACGAGACCCTCGTCCACGACGACCTCCTCGTCCACCCATTCCGCGCCGGCGTTTCGCAGGTCGGTCTGGATGCTCGGGTACGACGTCATCCGGCGACCGTCCACGACACCCGCCTCGACCAGCGTCCACGGTCCGTGGCAGATTGCGGCGACCGGCTTCTTCGCCTCCATGAACGAGCGCGCGAACTCGACCGCGTCCTCGTCGGAGCGCAGCTTGTCCGGGTTCATGAGGCCGCCCGGCAGCACGAGGCCGTCGTAGTCCTCCGGGTCGGCGTCGGAAACGGTGACGTCCACCGGAAAGGTGTCGCCCTTCTCGATGTCGTGCTCCACGCCCTGGATCTCGCCTTCCTCGAGCGAGACCAGCTTCGGCGTGCCGCCCTCCCGCTCGACCGCCTTCCACGGCTCGGTCAGCTCGGACTGCTCCACGCCGTCGGCGGCCAGAAACGCGACGGTCCTGCCGTCGAGCTTGCCCATGTCGAACCTCCTTAGGTCTAGGTTTCGTCAGCCCGCGTTTGCGGGATTGCCGGTCGCGTCACCGGCGTCCGAATCGGAGTCGCCGCGTGCACCGGCGTTCTCGCCGGCCTCCTCGCGGGCCGCGCCGCCCTCGTCGTCGGGCACCTGCCCGGAGGGAGCTTCCTCCGGAAGCTGGTCGGACTCTTCACGCGGCGTTTCCACAGCTAGGTCCGCCGTTCGAGGTTCGCGACCTCGTCGGCCTTCGCGTCGGCCTTGTCCTGGGCGCGCGCCAGGTCCTCCTTGGCCTCGCCCTTCTGCTCCTCCTTGACGCCCTCGCGACGCGTGCTCGGGTCGTCCATCAGGTCCCCGGCGGCCTTCTTCAGGCGACCGGTGATCTTGTCGGTGATGCTCATGTTCTCGGTACCCCCTCCGTCGATTTCAGTACCTATAGGGGTTGCCGGTTCAGGCGGCGGCGAAACGCTCGCGCGCGCCTGAGAGCGATGCTGCCACGGTGTCCGCAGCCGTGTCTCCGGAGCGCACAGCACCGTCCATGTAGCCGCTCCAGACGGTTGCCGTCTCGGCGCCGGCCCAGTGGATGGGGCCGACCGGCGCACGCAGCTGCGGGCCGTATGCGGTCCACGCTCCGGTGGGCATGTAACAGCCGTAACAACCGCGGGTCCACTCCTCGTCGGCCCAGCTCTTGTCGACGTAGTCCAGCGCGGCACGCGCCTCGTCGCCGAAAAGGCGCGCGAAGCAGTCGATCACGGCCGCGCGCCGGCGCGCGGGCTCCCATGCGCCGAGCTCGCGCGCCTGGGTGCCCTCGAGGAAGCCGAGCAGCACCCCGGGCGCTCCGTCCGGCGGCGAGTTGTCGAAGGTCAGCTTGACCGGGCCATCCGTGCTCGTCGCCTGGCCGGTAAGGCCGCGCGCGCGCCAGAACGGCCGGTCGTAGATCGCCATGCACTTGATCACGGTGCCCTGTGGAATTCGCTGCGTGAGCTGGTCGCGGAGCGCCGGCATCGGCGGGTCGTAGGCGATCCGGCACGTGAGCGTCGGGGGCATCGCCACGATCACCCGCCGCGCCTCCACGTCGAGTCCGTCGGCATGCACCGTCACGCGGTCGGCCTCGCCGTAGGCGATCCGTCGCACGGGCGCCTCGAGCACGACCCGGTCGCCGAGCTCCTCCGCCATGCGGATCGAGATCAGCTGCGTGCCGCCGACGACACGCGCGTCCTGCGCGCCGCCCTCGGTGTCCCAGAGCGCGTCGAGACCCCCCGCCGACGAGATGTAGAACAGCGCGTGAAGCAGCGAGATGTCCTCCGGCTGCGCCGCCCACACCGCCTCGACGCCGAGCGACAGCGCGTCGCGGGCGCCCTTCGTCACGACGTTGCGGCGCATCCAGGACCACAGCGTCTGGCTGTCCCACTCCTTCGCCTTGGACGCCGTCCAGGGTGCCTCGGCGGGCACCTTCTTCGCCATGCGGTCGAGCCTCCACTGTGCCTGGCCGAAGTCCGCGAGCAGTCGCTTCGAGATTCGCGGGATCGTGCCGGTGTAGCGGTGGAGCGCGCCGTCGTATTCGATCACGTGCTCGCCCCGGTTGTAGGTGGGGAACGACTCCAGGCCGAGCTCGCGGATCAGTTCGAGCACGCGGGTCTGCGTGGGACCGACCCACTGGCCGCCGACCTCGACGATCTTGCCGTCGCCGATCGGATGGTTCAGCGTGCGGCCGCCCACGCGATCGCGTGCCTCGAGCAGGACACAATCGATCCCGGAGGCCGTGAGCCTGCGCGCCGCCGCGAGCCCGGCGAGGCCGGCGCCGACGATCGCGACCTCGGTCTCACGCGTGTCGGGCACGTGTCAAGCGTAACCGCGCGGGTACGATCGCCGCCATGGCGGACGCGGGGGCAGCGGGCACATTCCAGATCGCCGACATGACCGTGAACCGGATGGGCTTTGGCGCCATGCGGGTCACGGGCAAGGGCGTGTGGGGCGATCCGCCCGATCGCGAGGCGGCCCGGGCGGTGCTGCGTCGGGCGGTCGACCTGGGCGTCAACCTGATCGACACCGCCGACTCCTACGGCCCGCACGTCAGCGAGGAGCTGATCGCCGAGGCGCTCCACCCCTACCCCGACGACCTGGTGATCGCCACGAAGGGCGGGCTCGAGCGTACGGGCCCCGGTGAGTGGCACCGCAACTGCCACCCCGACCACCTGCGCGAGGCGTGCGAGGGCAGCCTGAGGCGCCTCCGACTCGAGCGGATCGACCTCTACCAGCTCCACGCGGTGGACCCGAAGATCCCGCTCGCGGAATCACTGGGCGAGCTGAACGCGCTCCAAAACGAGGGCAAGATCCGCCACATCGCGGTGTCGAATGTGGACGTCGAGCAGCTCGGGCAGGCGCGCGAGATGTCGGGCGCCGTCTCGGTTCAGAACCGCTACAGCATCACCGACAGAGAATCCGAGGATGTCCTCGGCGCCTGCGAGCGCGACCGGCTCGGGTTCCTGCCCTGGTTCCCCCTCGCGGCGGGCGCGGCAGCGGACCACGCGCCGCTCGCCGAGGTCGCGGACCGCCACGGCGCGACCGCGATGCAGGTCGCCCTCGCGTGGCTACTGCACAAGTCGCCCGCGATGCTGCCGATCCCCGGGACGTCCTCGGTGGAGCATTTGGAGGAGAACGTGGCGGCGGCCGGGCTGACCCTCAGCGACGAGGACCTCCAGGCGCTTTCGTAACGATCAGGGGCGCGGCAGCTTGCGCGTATCCACGACCTCGAACGCTCGGCCCGGCACGTCGTGGAGCGTGTGGAGCTGGTCGTTGTCCCAGCCCCGATGGGGTGCGCCGGACACGTACCAGTTCGACCCGTTGTCGGCCACGATCATCCCGTAGCGCTTGAGCGCCTTGAGCACGACGCGCGCCTGCCGCGGGAACCGCTTGATCCCGTACCCGGCCTTGAGCCGGAAGCGCTGGCCCATCGCCGGGAGGTTGCGATTCGTGAGGTCGGAAGCGAAGTGCCGGGCCGGATAGATGAACTTCCGCCGCGTGCGCTCGACGGTGAAGCGCAGGGCATGATCGATTCGGCCGCGCTTCACCTCGTCGTAGCGGGCGAGGCCGGGCAGGATCGGCAGGCCGGCGGCATCGGCCGAGGTCCAGCCGCGCGGACGCATCCGGTTCGAGTCCAGATTCCAGATCGCGCCCGACCCGCCGCGCCACCGGTCGCCGCCATCGCGCGGGTAGGCGGCGAACAGCTCGTACAGGCGACAGCGCCCTCGGTCGACCACGATCACGTGGCGATCGCCGTCCGAGTCACGGCCACCTTCGATCGGCACGCCGCGCGGGATCGGATACGGACCCGGGTCGGACTCGCCCGCGTATTCGAAGCTGACCGGCACGCGCCGGTGCGATCGCTTCACAGTGACGAACGGGATCCCGATGCGAGCCCCCTGGTAGAGGCCGGAGCCGAAGTCGGCGTGCATGGTGTCGCCGGCCCCGATCGCCCGCACCATCCGCTTCGAGCCGTCCAGCACCGGCAGATCGTCGACCCGCTGGTTCCAGTGGCTCGACTTCGGAAACAGCGGGCAGTCGGGCGCGCCCGGCAGCGGCCGGGACGCGGCGCTGCCCGCGAGGGCCGCCGTGGCCGCCGCTAGGAGGGCGGCCCCTGCGACCCGAACCTTGATTCGCCCTCCGGAAGCTTGCCGTCACGTCCCACGTAGCCGTCCTTGCCGCCGACGATGACGTACAGCGCGTCCTCGTCGCCCACGTTCTTCAGCCGCCGGACGGTCGACGCGTCGACGCGCGCGATGCCGCCGGGGCCGAGCACGTGCGCATCGCCGTCGCCGAAGGTGATCTGGACCGTCCCGCGGTGGACGAAGTAGGTCTCCTCCTGCTGCTCGTGGTAATGGCCGCCGGTCTCGTAGCCGGGCGGCATCGAGATCGCGTTCATGCCCATGGCCTGCACGCCGAGCTCACGCCGGATCTTGCGGAAGCCGTAGCCCTCGCCGAGCGCCTCGACGTTCGCGACCGCGTAGCCGTCTCCCTCGACGACGTCGTGTACCGGCTGATCGGCCATATGCAGAGACTAGCCTCGCCGCGGTGCGGCGGACGGCGGTCATTGACCTGGGCTCGAACTCGTTCCGCCTCGTCGTCTACGAGTGGGAACCGAGCGGCGAGTGGCGATTCGCCGGCGACGGCCTGCGCGAGCCGGTGCGGATCAGCGCCGGCCTTGACGCCGACGGCCTGCTCCACGCGGATGCCGTCGAGCGCGCCGTGGCGGCCACGCGTCGCTTCGCGGCGTACTGCCGGGAGAAGGAGATCGACGACGTGATCGCGGTCGCGACGAGCGCGATCCGCGACGCCGAGAACGGGCGCGCGGTGGCCGACCGGATTCACGCCGAGACCGGGCTCGAGGTCACGATCCTGAGCGGCGAGGAGGAGGCGCGCTACGGGTACCTTGCGATCGTCGGCTCGACGAGTCTTGCGGACGGCTTCGGGCTCGACATGGGCGGGGGCAGCATCCAGCCGATGCGCATCGGCGGCGGCGAGCTCGCCGACGCCACGTCGCTGCCGCTCGGTGCCGTTCGCGCGACGGAACGCTTCCTGCATGAGGACGAAGCCTCGACCGACGCGCTCCATTCGCACGTGCGCAGTGAGCTGGCCCGGATGGGCTGGTGGCGCGGCGGCGGGCGCCTCGTGGCGATCGGGGGCAATCCCCGCAACCTCGCGACGGCGGAGCGGCGGCGGACGGGGGCCGCGAAGGCGGATCCCTTCCCGCTCGACCGGGCGGCGCTCCGCGAACTCGTTGGCGAGCTTTCGGCGCTGCCTGCTTCGCGCCGCGGCGAAGTCCCCGGCATCAAGGCCGACCGCGCGGACGTGATCCTGGCCGCAGCGGTCGTCCTGGACGCCGCGATGGACGCGGGCGGTTTCGACTGCGTCGAGGTCAGCCGAGCAGGGCTCCGCGAGGGCGTCTTCTTCGAGCGCCTGACGAGCGCGCGCCCCTAAGCGTCGGGCGTTTCGGCCTCGTCGGGCTCGCCGTACTCTGCCGTCGAGCGCTCGGCGTCCACGTGCTCGTTGTCGATCGCATCGGCGCCCGGGTCGCCGCCACCGTCGCCGTGTGTGGCGTTCTCGACCAGGTCCTCCTCCGCCTGCTCGAAGCCCTCGGCCACGCCGCTGCCGGCCTCGTCAACCGCCTGGCGCTCCGGGTCGGGGTTCTCCGCGCCGGGATCGCCTCCGATTCCCGCGGCCTCGGCCGCCGCCGCGTCCTCCTCGCTGCGCACCGTCCGATCGTCGTTCGATTCCATGCGGGCGTCCTGCCCGCCCGCGCTCAGGCCGAAACTGCGGCCGGCCGGCGCACGAACGCCGCGATCACCTCGGCGAGCCGCTCCGGCTGATCGTGGGGAACGAACGTGTAGGAGTCGGGGATCTCCTCGAGCGTCGCGTCGGGAACGGCGGCCGCGAGGCGCCGGGCATACTCGACCGGGAACAGCTTGTCCTCGGTCGCCCACGCGAGCAGGACCGGCTTGTCGAAGCGCTCGAGCTTCTCCGCCGCCTCGATCGTGTAGCGCGGATCGATCGCCCGGAAGATCTTTCCGACGTCGCGCCGGACCCCGCGCGAGGTACGCACGGGGGTGAGCCACTTGTCGGCAAGCGCCTTGTCGGGCAGCTTCTTCGTCACCCAACCGAACGCGATCGGAAGCCGCTGCGCGAGGCGCGGCCTGAGCGACTGCGCGATGAGCCAGACGGAGCCCGGGATCTTCGTGATCGGCCCGAGCGGCTTGAAGGGCGGCGGCGGGAAGCGGTCGTACACATCACACGAGGTCAACACGAGTCGCGAGACGCGGTCGGGGTGCTCGGTCGCGACGAGCTGGCAGATCGCCCCGCCCGTGTCGTTCCCGACGAGAGTCGCGCTCTCGAGCCCGAGCGCGTCCATGAAGTCGACGACCATCCGGGCGAGCGCCGGCGGGGAGAGGTCGGCATCCGGTGCCAGCGGGGTACGGTGCGAGCCGAACGGCCAGTCGGGCACGATGCAGCGGAAGTCCTTCGCCAGGCGCGGGACAACGCCGCGCCAGAGGTCGCCGTCCACCAGCACCCCGTGGACGAAGAGCAGCGGCTCGCCCGTGCCGTCCTCCCGATAATCGATCGTTCCCTGCGAAAGATGAACCTCATGCATTGCGTACGCCTCCTTTACATACAGTCTGTACGTTCTAGCATACAGCCTGTATGAAAAGCAAGGTGCGCCAGCCGGAGGCGACGCGCGCCGCGCTCGTCGGGGCCGCACGGGAGCTCTTCGCGGAGCGCGGCTATGGCGGCGTCGGCACGGAGGAGATCGTGCAACGCGCGGGCGTCACCCGGGGCGCCCTCTACCACCACTTCGCGGACAAGGAAGACCTGATGCGCGCGGTTCTCCACGACCTGAGCCGCGAGCTGGCGGAAACGTCGGCCGCGGCCGCGCTGCAGGAAACCGACCAGTGGCAGCAGATCCTCGCGGCTGTCAGCGCGTTCCTCGACGCCTGCACGGACCCGGCGATCCAGCGGATCATGATGACCGACGCCCCCAGCGTCCTCGGCTGGGACGAGTGGCGCGAGATCGACACGCAGTACGGGCTTGGGCTGATCAAGGCCTCCCTCGAGCAGGCGATGGAGACCGGCCTGGTGGCGCGCCAGCCTGTCGAGCCCCTCGCGCACCTCGTCGTGGGCGCGCTCGACGAAGCCGCCATGTACATCGCGCGGGCGCCGAAACCGGAAGTCGCCCGCCGCGAGATGGGCGAGTCGGTCGAGCGCATGTTCGCCGGCCTGCGCGTTTAGGCTCGCCCTTCGTGAATACCTACCGCACGCCGGACGAGCGTTTCGAGGACCTCCCGGACTTTCCGTGGGAGCCGCACTACCGCGACGTCGGCGGGCTCCGCATGGCGCACGTCGAGGACGGCGACGGTCCGCCGGTCGTGATGCTGCACGGGGAGCCGACCTGGGGCTACCTGTGGCGGACGGTCCTGCCGCCGGTGCGCGACGCCGGGTACCGGGTGATCCTCCCGGACCTCGTCGGCTTCGGCCGCTCGGACAAGCCGACCGACCTGGGTTGGTACTCGTACGACCGCCACGTCGAACACGCGGCGACCTTGTTCGAGGACCTCGACCTGCGCGACGCGACGATCGTCGTGCACGACTGGGGCGGCCCTGTGGGGCTGCGGATCGCGGTCGAGCAGCCCGAGCGGGTCGGGCGCATGATCGTCATGGACACCGGCCTGTTCACGGGGCACCAGCGCATGACCGACGCGTGGAAGGCGTTTCGCGACTTCGTCGAGCGCACGGAGGACCTGCCCATCTCGATGCTCGTCCGCGGAGCGTGCAAGACGGACCCGGGCGACACGGTTGCCGCCGCCTACGACGCGCCCTTCCCCGAGCCCGCGGCGAAGGCGGGCGCCCGCGCGTTCCCGCTGATGCTGCCCACCGACCCGACCGCGCCGGGCGCCGTGGGCGGCCAGCGGGTCCTCGCGGCGCTGCGCGAGGACACCCGCCCGAAGCTCTTCCTGTGGGCCGACTCGGACCCGATCCTCACGCTCGACACCGGTCGCCGCTTCGCAGAGGTCTGCAATACCGAGATCGACCACGTGATCCCCGAGGCCAGCCACTTCCTCCAGGAGGATCAGGGCGAGCTGATCGGGCGGCACATCGCCGACTGGCTAGGCCAGGCGCCGTAGGGCGGCGCTGACCGAACGGGCGCGGCCGCTGATGCCGTGCCATGCATCGCCGTCCGCCAGCCGCTTCGGCATCGAGGCGATCGTCCAGCGGTCGGGCTTCAGCGCGCGGTCGTCGAGCTCCTCCCAGTGGAGCGGCGCCGCCACCGGCGCACGCGGTCGCGGCCTGACCGCGTAGGGCGGGACGGCGTGCTGTGCGTAGCGGTTTCGCAATACGTCCACGAAGATCCGGTCGCCGCGCTTCACCTTGTGGAACTCGGTGGTCAGCTTGCTCGGGTGCTCATCGGCGAGCCGCACGGCCACCGCCTTGGCGAACGCGAACGCCTCCTCGAACGGGACCGGCCGGATCGGGACCGTCACGTGGATGCCGCGCGATCCCGTGGTCATCGCGTGCGGCGCCAGGCCGAGGTCGCGCAGAAGCTCGCCGGTCGCGCGCGCCGCCGCGCGGACCTCACCGAACTTCTGTGTGGACGGATCGAGGTCGAACACGATTCGGTCGGGTTCGCGGATGTGCCCCGCGCGGCTTGTCCACACGTGCGGCGTGATGACGTTCTGGCCGGCGAGGTAGACCAGCGTCGCCGTCTCACGGACGAGCACGTGGCGCAGGCTGCCGCCGCGCTTCGCGACGCGCACATCCGGGATCCAGTCGGGGAAGTGCTTGGGGCGGTCCTTCATGTAGTGCCCCTCCGCCTCGATCCCGGCGGGATACGCCTGCATCGCGACCGGGCGGTCGCGGACGTGGCGGACCATGATCCGCCCGACTCGCTCGTAGTAGTCGGCCAGGTCGCGCTTCGTGATCCCGGGAAAGAGCTCCTTGTCGGGGCTCGAGATGCGGACGTCGCGCTTCAGACGAGCTCCTCGATCCGTCGGCCGGACACGACTTCGATCGGTTCCCACACGACGTTTCGCTACCCGGCGCGGCGCGCCGCTACTCGACTCGCGCCACCAGCCAGGCCCCGTCGCGCGCCCGCTCGAAGGCGACCGTCCGGTCGCCGGCGGTCGCCGCGGCGGTGTCGCCCGAGAACGAGACCTCGTACGCGTCCATGGGCTCGGGGAAGACCTCCGCGGCACCGCGCGCGCAACCGCCGCTTTGCGCGCGCAGCTCGGCGCGGTACGCCGCAACCACTTGCTCGCACAGCACGGCCGGGTTTCGATTCATCGCCTGGATCACGAGCGCGATCGCTGCCTCCTCCCCATTCGTCCCGCCGAACCGGAGTGAATCGAGCTCGTAGCCGACGTTGCCGTCGTCGTTTCTCTGCACGACCTCGAGCCGGCGCTCCTCCCCCTTCACGTTGACGGTGCATTCGAAGACGTCGTTCTTCTCGACATCGGGGGACGGGCACGTCACGGCGTCGACCACGAAGCCCTCGCGCTCGGCGTCCTCCTGGATCTCACCCTCGAGCGCGTCGCCGTCGATCGTCGTCGTGCCGCAGCCGGCCAGCATGAGGGCGACCAGCGCCGCTGCGGCCAGCGTTGGCTTCACGCGGGTTCCACCCCGGCGACGCTCCGCGCGGTGTCGACGGTGGTGTGAATCTCCACCCGCACGATCTTGCCGACGCGCATCCAGTAGACCCACGCCCAGTCCTGCGCCAGCTCGATGCCGCTCTCGCGCCCGCGCGCCGTCATGCGGGCGCTCACGGCGTAGGCGTCGCGGCCGCGCTCTACGAGCAGGTCGCCGAAGGCCACGCCGCCACCGAACGCCCTCATCCAGTCGCCGAACGCGCCGCCCACGGCATCGACGCCGTGGTATGCGCCGGCATCGAAGCCAGTTGCGAACGAGAAGAGCACGACGTGCTCGTCGTAGTACGACATCGCGGCCGGATAGTCGCGCCGGTTCGTCGCCTCGAAGTGCTCCCGCAGGGCCTGCTCGCCGTCCACGGCTGGGAGTATCTCGCCATGGACTACGAGACGCTGCTCTACGAGCACGACGAACACGTCGTAACGCTCACCTACAACCGGCCCGACCAGCGCAACGCGGTCAACCGGACGATGAACACGGAGCTCCACCACGCGTGGCAACGGTTCCGCGACGACGACGACGCGTTCGTCCTGGTGATCACGGGCGCGGGCGATACGACGTTCTGCGCGGGCTGGGATCTGGCCGACGCGGCCTCCCTGACCGAGATGCCGGACTACGACTTCTTCAAGCGGTCGGTCTGGAACTCGCCCGGCGAGTGCGGCTACACGCGCCGCGTCGACATCTTCAAGCCAGTGATCGCCGCGGTGAACGGCCACGCGTTCGCCGCCGGCCTCGAGACGGCGATGCTGGCGGATATCCGGATCGCGGCGGAGAACGCGGAGTTCGGCGCCACCGAGCGGCGCTGGAACATCGTCGGCGGCGACGGGATGACCGTGCGCCTGCCGCTGATCGTGGGTTACGCGCGCGCGATGGAGATGATCATCACCGGCCGCCGCGTGGGTGCCGCCGAAGCGCGCGAGATCGGGCTCGCGAACGAGGTGGTCCCCAGCGGCCAGGCACTCGCCCGCGCGCAGGAGCTCGCGCGCGAGATCGCCGCGCTACCGCAGGGGGCGATCCGCTCGGACAAGGAGAGCGTCGTCCGCGGAATCGGCCGCACGCTCGAGGAGCGGCTGCGGATCGAGGCGGAGCTGACGCTCTCGATGTTCCTGCGCCGCGACTCGCACACGATCGGCGCGTCCGCATTCAAGGAGCGGCGCACGCCGGAGTGGCCAAACCACGGCCTATAGGCGGAGCCGTGCTGGATCGGGCACCCATACGGTGCCCGATCCCGCACAGCGGGTTTGTCCTACGGGGTCGGCACCGAGGCCTCGCACGCGTCGAGTGCCTGATCGCGCGTCGCGCCCGCGGGCACCGTGTCCTCGACGATCTTGCGACAGATCTCGAGGCTCGCCTCGCGGATGTCGTCCTCGTCGCCCTCGGCCGCCTCCTCGCAGAGGTCCTCGAGATCGGCCACCACGTCGTCGGAGAGCTGACCGCCGCTCGCCTGGACGCTTTCCTTGCACGCCTCGACGGCCTGGTCGACGTTCGCGGGCGGCGTGACGGTGTCGCCCGAGTCGTCACCTGAGTCCTCGCTCTCGGTGTCGTCGCTCTCGGTCGTATCGGCGGGCGGCGCGGTCTCGGTGGTCGCCGGCGAGTCGTCGCCACCGTCGTCGTCGTCATCGTCGCCGCAACCCGCGGCGATCAGCCCGCACGCGAGCAGCGCGGCGAGCAGCAGTAGCAACCTCTTCATGGGAGTCTCCGATCCTCGGTATAGGGCCAGAGGTCGACCCTAACCCGAACCGGGGCCGGAACCAAGCCGGTCACGGCAATGGGCGGCGCGCCGGTCGCGGTGCCCGGGCTGCTCGACCGCCGCGAACCCGCGCGCCCAAGCTGCGGCGTTCGCCTTGATCTGGTCGGCGACCCGGCGCCGCTCGGCGGCGTCCTCGGCGTTCACAAGGCGCTCGGCGTTCCGCCAAACCAGCTCGCGCCAGCCCTTCACCATCTCGAGCCCGAGCACGTCGTCCGCCGGCAGCAACTCGCTGTTGGTCGTGCCGACCTGAGCGTCGTAGCGGTCGCGAACGGCGGCGACGACGCCCTTGTAGGAACGGTCGAGCACGTCGTTGATCGCGTCGTGGTCCACCTTGCGCGACTCTCCGGAACGCGCGCGCAGCCCGAGTGCGGCGAGCACGAACGGCATGTCGTTCTGCACGTGGGCGTTGATCCCCAGGAGCATGTCCTGCGCGCCGTTCAGCTCCTTCGTCCTCGCCGCGTCGAAGGCGATCCGCCACGCCGGTGGGACTGGCTTGCCGCGCGCGTCGCGCCGAACGGAGCGGAAGTACACGTTCGCGAACAGCGCGTCCTCGACGTACAGGTATCGCGGGTAGCGGAGGAACTCGGGTTCCTCCTCCAACACCTCGCGCAGCGTCTTCGTCAGCTCGAGATAGGTGGTGGCGAAGACGGCGCGGTGGTCGCACCCGAGCTCGTCGCGCAGCCGGCGGAGCCGGCGGATCTCGACGTCGATGCAGCGGATCGTGGCGCGGCGGCAGTGGGGGACGCCGTGGGGCTGGATCTCGGACGGGCTCGGCAGTGCGGGGAGGAACCGCTCCCAGTGCACGTTCGCGGGATGGTCGGATCCGCGCGCGGCCCCGGCGGCCACCGCGATCACGCCAATCAACACGAGTGCCCCCCAGCGCATCGCGACAAATCCTCCCATTAGTTCCGAGGAGCCGTCGCGCCTCCCGTGATTTGGACGTATGTATGAGTTCAAAATCTCGCAGAAGCGTCGATGCTTGTGGCGGGGTGGTTGAGCAACAGATAGTTGCGCGGCCCGGAAGGCCGCCGCTCTTCGGAAGGCGTGCTTGGTACCGACGCCGGCTCGAGGACCTGGAGGAGCAGACCGTGGTGGACGGCCTGACTGGTCTGCGCAACCAGCGCGCGCTCCTGCGCGAGCTGAGCCGGCGCGCGCCGCTGTGCTCGCCCTCCACCCCGCTCGCCGTCCTGATGCTCGACTTCGACCTCTTCGACATGGTCAACCAGGGCTACGGGCGCGCCGTCGGCGACGCGGTCCTGAAGCGCGCCGCCACGGTTCTGCGCGAGACCAGCCCCTCGGCGCGCCTCGCCTTCCGCTACGGCGGCGAGGAGTTCGTCGTGCTGCTCGAGGGCGACGAGGATGACGCGTGCGGGCTCGCCGAGGCGATCCGGACCACGATCGCGGCTCAGAACGGCGCGCTGCCCGCCATCACGGTGTCGTGCGGAGTCGCCGAGCTCGATGCCCCGGTCGAACCGTGGGTGGCGCTCGACCGCGCCGACGCCGCGCTCCGCGAGGCGAAGCGGAACGGGCGCAACCGCGTGGTCGTGGCCGGGCAGGCGGCCGAGGCCGAGAGCGCCGTGCTGGTCGAAGAGGTCGAGAAGGAGACCGCCCGCCGCGCCGCGATGGCGCTCGCGGTCGCGACGCTCGAGGTCAGCGACCTGGGCACCGCCGAGCACTCGGACGACGTGCTCACGCTCTGCGAGGCGCTGGGACGGGAGCTCGAGTTGGACGAGACCTCCCTCCGCCACGTGGCGGCCGGTGCGCAGCTTCACGACGTCGGCAAGGTGGCGGTGCCCTCGGTGATCCTCAACAAGCCCGGCCCACTGACCCAGGACGAGTGGGCAGTCGTGCGCGAGCACACGGTGATCGGCGAGCGGATCCTGCGCTCGGTCCCGGAGATGGCCGAGGTGGCGACGATCGTGCGCCACTCGCACGAGCACTTCGACGGCAGCGGCTACCCGGACGGACTCGAGGGCGAGCAGATCCCGCTGGCCAGCCGGATCATCCTGTGCGCGGACGCCTACCACGCCATCCGCTCGGACCGCCCTTATCGCGCCGGACGCCCGGCGGCCGAGGCCCTCGCGGAGATATCCGATTGCGCCGGCACGCAGTTCGACCCGCGCGTCGTCGGGGCGCTCGTAGCGGTCGCTGACGAGGCGCGGGGGAAGCCGCTCGCGGCATTCGCGAACCTGCGCCGGCGGCGCCTCCTCGTGCTGCTGACGACGCTCGCGATCGGCACCGGCACCGCCGGCGCCGGCATCCCCGAGGTGCGCGACGCGATCCGCTCGGTCTTCGGCGCGAGCACGGCCCCGACCGAGGTGGTCCCAGACGGCGACGGACTGCGCGGCATCGGCTTCGGCCCTGTCGACGGTCCCCTCTTCCGGCTTCCCCCCGCCGCGACCCGCGACGGAAAGAAGGACGCCGGCGGCCGCCGCCACTCCGAGGACCCGCGCGCGGACGGCACGCCGCGGCGGCAGGACGGCACCGGCCGGTCCGAGCGCCAGGGCGGACTCGATTCACCTGGCGGCAGGCAGGGCGGCGAGGAGTCGCGCTTCTCGCCCGGGCCCAAGGGTGGGCCCACCCCGAACGGCTCGAACACCGACAAGAAGGACCCGACGCGGCCACAGGCGCCGGCGGCCGGCCCGCCGCAGGGCCCCGGCAGCGGCACGCCCACGCCCACGCCCACCACCCAGCCGCCGACGACCGCGCCCCCCACCACGCCGCCGCTCGACCTCGGCGGCCCCGGCAAGGGGAACGGATACGGCCACATCAAGGGCAACGGCCAGGGCCACGGCACCGGGCAGGGGCTCGGGCACATCCGCGACCTCCCGACGTCGGGGGGTTCCACGACGGACACGTCCGGCGCGGGTAACGGGAAGGGACCGAAGCCGAAGGACTAGGCCGAGCCGCCGTCGCGGAGCGCCCGCGACCGCTCGGCCACCCGCTGGAGGAAGTCGGGCAACGGCCGGACCATCCCGCGCCCGGTCTCGTCCTCCCAGACCTGCTCGAGCTGCGCCAGGTGCTCGTCCATCACCCGGTCGATCAGGTCGAAGTCCGCCGACCTGATCGCGTCGAGCGTCCGCTCGTGGATGTCGATCGTCCACTCGGGGATCGTGGGCGCGTGCATCGCCATGTCGCGCGCGATCTCGAGCCGCCGGAACAGCGAGCGCATCAGCGTGACCACGGTGGAGTTGCCCGTCGAGCGCGCGATCCCGAGGTGGAACGCGAGATCGAGCTGGAGGAAGAGGTCCTCTTGCCGGAGGAAGTCCGGCTTCCCGGCGAGCTCCGCTTGGCGGTCGATCGTCTTCTGCATCGCGGCGAAGTGCTCCTCGGCGGCGTGTACGGCGGCGAGCTGCGCCACCCGCGGCTCGAGCAGGCGGCGCGCCTCGAGCACGCCGGCCACCTCACCCACGCGCACCTCCCAGCCGAGCCGGACCAGGTCGCGCGGCACGAGCTCGCTGCGCACGAAGATCCCGCCCGTCTGCCCGCGGCGAACCTCGAGCACGCCGGCGTCGGCGAGGGCCTTGACCGCCTCGCGTACCGTCGGCCGGCTGATCTGCATCTGGGCGGCGAGGTCGCGCTCGGGCGGCAGCTTGTCCCCCGCGTGCAGGTCCCCCGCACGCACCTTGTCAGCGATCTGCTGGAGGGCCTCCTCGAACGTGCGCCGGGTCGCGACCGGCTCGAACTGCCGTTCCATGCGCTCCCGAGTGTACGGCCGGCCGGCTCCTACGCGGCGGCCGAGAGACCCCCGCCCGGTGGGCGTGCCCGCGCGCGTCGCACGCGCTCGAGCGCCTGCCGCTCGGCCACCGCGGCCGGCGGCTCGCCCGTCCGCAGCGCCTCGGCGAGAGCGTCGTCGAGGCGGTCCATCGCGGTCGCGACGTGCGTGTCCACGGCCGCGTCGTCGGCGCCCGACCACTCAGCCGCGCAGTTGATCAGGCCACCGCAGTTGGCGAGGAAGTCGGGCACGTAGAGGACACCCTTCGCCGCCAGGCGTGCCGCGGTCCCCGGCCCGGCGAGCGGATTGTTCGCCGCCCCGCAGACGACCCGGCACGACGCGTGCTCGTCGATCGCGCCGCCGGCCGCACAGGGAGCGAGCACGTCGAGCTCCCGCGCGAGCAGCTCCTCGGCGCTCGCGACAGGCTCCACCACAGCCGCGCCGGCGAGCTCGGCGAGACGCCCGGCGTCCACGTCGAACGCGAGGACGCGTGCGCCGGCCGCGGCCAGCTTGCGCGCCAGCGACGCGCCCACCTTGCCGACACCGATCACACCGACCGTTCGGTCTTCGAGCGCGGCGGATCCCGTCGCGGCGGCGAGGCCGCGGGTCATCGCTCGAAGCACGGTTTCCGCCGTCACGGGCGAGGGGTCGCCGCGGCCGCCGCGCTCCCGCGAACGCCCGACCACCCAACGCGTGTGCTTCGACATGAGGTCCATGTCGGCGGTCGTCGTCCCGATGTCCTCGGCCGTGATGTACGCGCCGTGGAGGTCGTCGACCGCGCGCGCCGCCGCGCGCATGCGAGCGTCACGGAGGTCGGCGCGACCGTCGTCCAGCATCACGGCCTTGCCCCCGCCGAGGTCGAGCCCGGCGGCGGAGGCCTTCAGCGTCATCGTCCGCGCGAGACCCAGCACATCGGCCATCGCCTCGGAGAGCCCGCCCGGATACGCGCGCAGCCGCATGCCGCCGAGCGCAGGACCGAGGACCGTCGAGTGGACCGCGATCACGAGGCGCATGCCCGTCTCGGGGTCCTGACGAAGCACGAATTGCTCGTGCTTCATTCCCTCCGGAAACTCTGGCATAATGGTCATGTTTCCTGACCTTACACCCAGGAAACCCTTTTCCCAAGCGGTTCGAGGGAGTGAACGAGATTTGTCCATAGGCCAGGTGCCGGGTGAGGGCGTCCGTACGCGCCGCCGGTTCGAGCTGGCGCCACACGTCCGGCGCGACTACTCGCTCGAGGACCGCTACGAGCTCGAGGACGGCCGCGTCTTCCTGACCGGGATCCAGGCGCTCGTCCGGCTCGCCTTCGACCAGAACCGCGCAGACCGCCGCGCCGGCATGCGAACCGGCACGTTCGTGTCGGGGTACCAGGGCTCGCCGCTCGGGGGGCTCGACCGCGAGTTCGCCCACCAGCGTGCGTTGTGCGAGCGCCATGACATCTTCGCCGTCCCCGGGCTGAACGAGGAGCTCGGCGCGACCGCGGCTTGGGGGGGCCAGCTGGCCGGCAACCTGCCCGGCGCGCGCTTCGATGGCGTGCTGTCGATGTGGTACGGCAAGGCGCCGGGGATCGACCGTGCCACGGACGCCCTTCGCCACGCGAACTACTCGGGGGTGTCGCGCACGGGCGGCGGCATGATCGTCGTCGGCGACGACCCGAACGCGAAGTCGTCCACGGTCCCGAGCGCGTCCGAGTCACTGCTCGAGAGCCTGCATGTCCCCACCTTCTATCCCGGCAACGTGCAGGAGGTGCTCGACCTAGGCAGGCACGCCTGGGCCTGCTCGCGCGCCTCCGGTCTATGGACGGCGCTCAAGATCGTCACCAGCGTCGCCGACGCGGCGGGGACCACCGTGGTGGCGCCCGACCGAATCGCGCCGGTCACGCCGGTCATCGAGTGGGAGGGCCGGCCGTTCGAGTACACGCCGAACGGGAACATGCTGGCGCCGGCGTCCCTCGAGATGGAACGCACGCTGCTCGGGCCGCGTACCGAGGCGGCCCTCGCCTACGTGCGCGCCAACGGGCTTGCGCCCATCGAGCGCTTCGGCGGCCAGGAGTGGATCGGGATCGTCGCCGCGGGCAAGAGCTACCACGACGTGCGCCAGGCGCTCGCCGACATGGGCCTGGACGACGCCGGGCTCGCGCGCGCCGGAGTACGGCTCCTGCATCCGGCGATGATCTGGCCGCTCGAGCCCGACGCGGTGCGCGAGTTCGCCGCCGGGCTCGACGAGATCGTGGTCGTGGAGGAGAAGCGGCCGTTCGTCGAGCGGCAGCTCAAGGAGATCCTCTACGGGATGACGAGTGCGCCGCGGATCGTCGGCAAGACCGACGAGAGGGGAGCCCCGCTGCTCGCGGCCGAGGGCGAGCTGGACGCCGACGCGATCGCCCGCGCCCTCGGCCCGCGGCTGCTGCGCCGCAGCCGGATCGACTCGGTCGAGGCGCGGCTGGCGAAGCTGACCGAGGCGGCCCGGCGCCCGATGCCGCTGCCGATGGCCGCGCGCACGCCGTTCTTCTGCTCCGGGTGCCCGCACAACAGCTCCACCCCCGCCCCGGACGGCACCCTGGTCGGCGGCGGCATCGGCTGCCACACGATGATCCTGCTGAATCCCGAGGGCCGGGGGGACATCACCGGGATCACTCAGATGGGCGGCGAGGGCGCGCAGTGGATCGGCATGGCGCCGTTCACGGACCGCGACCACTTCGTCCAGAACCTGGGCGACGGCACCTTCCACCACTCCGGCTCGCTCGCGATCCGTGCAGCGGTCGCCGCCGGCGTGAACGTCACCTACAAGCTGTTCTACAACGACGCGGTCGCGATGACCGGCGGCCAGGCCGTCGAGGGCCAGATCGCGATCCCGGACCTGACCCGGTGGCTCGAGATCGAGGGCGTGCGCCGCATCATCGTGACGACGGAGGACACGCGGCGCTACCGGGGCGTCGACCTCGCGGGCATCGCCGAGGTACGCGACCGCAGCGAGCTCCTGGCAGCACAGGAGGACCTCGCCGGCGTCGAGGGCGTCACCGTCCTGATCCACGACCAGGAGTGCGCCGCCGAGAAGCGCCGCAAGCGCAAGCGCGGCAAGCTCGAGGATCCGCCCCAGCGCGTGCTGATCAACGAGCGCGTGTGCGAGGGCTGTGGTGACTGCGGGACGAAGTCGAGCTGCCTCAGCGTGCTGCCGGTCGAGACCGAGTTCGGCCGCAAGACGCAGATCCACCAGTCCTCGTGCAACAAGGACTACACATGCCTCGAGGGTGACTGCCCGTCGTTCCTGACGGTCGTCCCGCCGAGGCGCAAGAAAGAGGACGAAGCCCTTTCTTCCATGCCGCCGTCCGACATGCCTGACCCGCCGCGCCTCTTCGATCCGGAGGAGTTCACGCTGCGGATGATGGGCATCGGCGGCACCGGCGTCGTGACCATCAGCCAGGTGATCGGCGTCGCCGCTCTTCTTGACGGCCTGCACGTGGCCGAGCTCGACCAGACCGGACTCAGCCAGAAGGGTGGCCCCGTCACCTCGGACATGCGCATCTCGCGCGAGCCGCGCGAAGGCTCGAACCGCGTCTCGACAGCAAGCGCCGACCTGTACCTCGGCTTCGACGTCCTCGGTGCGTCGAGCCCGAAGAACCTGGTCGTCGCCGATCCCGACCGGACGGTGGCAGTGGTGTCCACTGCGGCGGTGCCGACAGGCGGGATGGTGATCGACCCCACGCGCGAGTTCCCGGTGGTGGACGACCAGATCCGGACGATCGCGACCTTCACGCGGCGCGAGCTGAACGTGTACCTCGACGCCCAGCTCCTCGCCGAGAAGATCCTCGGCGACCACATGCCGGCGAACATGCTTGCGCTCGGAGCAGCGTGGCAGCGCGGCGCGCTGCCGCTCTCGCGCGCAGCGATCGAGCGCGCGATCCATTTGAACGGCGCCGCCGTCGAGAAGAACCTCGCCGCGTTCGCCTGGGGCCGCGCGTGCGTGGCCGCGCCGGAGGCGGTCGCGGCGCTCGTGGACCCGCCGGCTCCGCCGCGCGTCGAAGGGCTCGACGGGATCCTCGAGATCCGCGCACCGGACCTCGCCGAGTACCAGAACGACGCCTACGCCGGCGAGTACGAGGCGTTCGTGCGCGACGTGGCGGCGGTCGAGGACGAGCGCGTCCCGGGCTCCACCGCGGTCGCGGAGTCCGTGGCCCGCCACCTGTACAAGCTCATGGCCTACAAGGACGAGTACGAGGTCGCGCGGCTTCACCTGGCGGCGCTGCCGGAGGAGGGCAGGTTCTGGTTCCACCTGCACCCGCCGGTCCTGCGCGCGCTCGGCATGAAGCGCAAGCTCAAGCTCGGCCGCTGGTTCGTGCCCGCCTTCCGGATGCTGCGCGCGATGCGTCGGCTCCGCGGCACCTGGCTCGACCCGTTCGGGCGTCCCGAGGTTCGCCGCGTGGAGCGCGAGCTGATCGGCGAGTACCGCGCGCTCGTCACGCGTGCGGTCGCGCACCTACGCCCCGAGACGGCGCCGCTGGTGCTCGAGATCTGCGACCTCCCGGACGAGATCCGCGGCTACGAAGAGATCAAGCTCCGGTCGGTGAAGCGCTTCCGGATGACCGCGGAGCGCCTGGAGCGGAAGCTCGCCCGGGCGGCCGCGCTCGAAGCTGCGGCCTGAAGCCCGAATGGACGAGCTGAGTCCAGCCCCGCGGTCGCGTCAGCATCTGGACCGCGAGCGGCTGCGAGTCGAAGAACGAGACGCGCTCGACCGCGAGGCCGTCGTCACGCAGCACGAACCGATCCACGGCATCCCAGCTGATCGGCTTGCCGCCGTATGTCGCGCTGAGGGTGAAGTGGATGAACACGACGTTGCCATCGGTAGCCGAGTCGTGAATCTCGCCGCGCAGGTCGGGCAGGAAACGGAAGAGGCGGCGAAATGAGGCGGCCGCGTCGGCGAGCGTCGTCGTGTCCGGCGCCAGCGGCTGCACCAGCCGCACGTCCTCGGCTAGCAGCTCGCCGAGCCGGTCCGGGTCGGGGTCGCTCCACCACCGCGCGAACCGCTCGACGAAGTCGGCCATCGGTCAGCCCAGGACGATCTCGGCGGCTTGTCGCACGGTGTTCGCGTCGCCGGCGATCAGCAACGTCGTAACGATCGACTCCCGCCAGGCGGCGACGTCGTCGCGGATCTTGTCGGGCGGCCCGATCAGCGACAGCTCGTCGATCAGCTCGAACGGGATCGCCGCGCCGGCCTCGTCCTTTTTGCCGCTCAGATAGAGCTCCTGGACCTCGTCGATCATCGACTCGTAGCCCATCCTGATGGCGACATTCGCGTGGAAGTTCCTCCCCTTCGCACCCATGCCGCCGAAGTAGAGGGCGTAGAACGGCCGCAGCGCATCGGCCGCGGCGTGGACGTCGTCGCTGACCAGGAACGGCACCGTCGCCACGACCTCGAAGTCCTCGGGCGTTCGCCGCGCGCCCTCGCGCGCGAACCCCTCGCCCAGCGCGTCGCGGTACATCTCTTCGTGCTTCGGCGAGAAGAGCATCGCCACCCAGCCGTCGCAGATCTCCGCCGCGAGGGCGATGTTCTTCGGCCCCTCGGCGGCGAGGTAGATCGGGATGTCGGCGCGCACCGGGTGGATCGAGGCCTTCAGTGGCTTCCCCAGCCCCGTGCCCTCCGGCAGCGGCAGCGGGTAGTGCGGCCCGTCGCTCGTGACCGGGCCCTCCCGACGCCAGATGTCCCGCAGGATCCCGACGTACTCGCGCGTCCGCGCGAGCGGCTTCGCGAACTGCATGCCGTACCAGCCCTCCACGACCTGCGGCCCGGAGACCCCGAGGCCGAGGATGAACCGGCCGCCCGAGAGGTGGTCGAGCGTCATCGCGGCCATCGCCGTGGCCGCCGGCTGACGGGCGGACATCTGGACGATGCCGGTGCCCAGCTTGATCCGCTCGGTCTGCGACCCCCACCACGCGAGCGGCGTTAGGCAGTCCGACCCGTACGCCTCGGCGGTCCACATCGAGTCGAAGCCGAGTCGCTCGGCCTCGGTGATCGCGTCCGTGACGCCGGGCGGCGGGCCGCCGGCCCAGTAGCCGGTGTTCAGGCCCAGCTTCAGCCCGCCGCTCATGCGGGGAACCTATCGAGCACAGAGGTGCCGTGCGCACCGTGTGTCGACGCGGCCTGGACACTTGTTGGATCCTCGATTGCTGGCGTATCGAAGCTGTTCGTGCTACGTCAGAGCTAAGTGGCAACAACATGTCGAGCGCGCCCTCGCGCACCAAAGCTCACAACCCCCCTGGTGGCGACGGTCCTCGTGGTCCTGACACTGGCGGGAGCGGCTCACGCGGCCCCGATCACCGAGCGCGTCGCCGACATCAACCCGGGCGGCGCCGCCTCGGCGCCCCACAATCTCGTCGCGCTCGGCAACTTCCTGTACTTCCAGGCCGACGACGGCATTCGAGGTCCCGAGCTCTGGCGCAGCAACGGGATCACGACGGAGCTCGTAAGCAACATCAGACCCGGGGCGTCGGGCTCATCCCCCAGTGGCTTCACCGAGCTCAACGGCTACCTGTACTTCCAGGCCGACGACGGCACGAGCGGGGCCGAGCTGTGGCGCACGAACGGGATCCAGACGCAGCTGGTGAGCGACATCAACTCGGGCGGCTCGGGTTCCCCCGGCAGTTTCAGTGGTTTCGCGGAGCTCGACGGCTGGCTCTACTTCGCCGCGGACGACGGCACGATCGGCCGGGAGCTCTGGCGCACGAACGGGACGACGACCGCGCTCGTCGCGGACATCAATCCCGACGAGTCGCCCCCGGACCCGCCGTTCGACCCACCGGAGGCCTCGACTCCCCAGTTTCTGACGGCCTTCAACGGGTTCGTCTATTTCCAGGCGACCGGGGACAATGTCACCCCCCAGGCCGACGGCAACGAGCTGTGGCGAACGAGCGGGTCCGGCGCCCAGCGGGTGATGGACATCAATGACGGCCACAGCAGCTCGTTTCCGCACGGATTCACCGAGCTCGACGGCTTCCTGTACTTCGATGCCAACGGTGGTTCCGGCAGCGACGGGCTCTGGCGCACGAACGGGACGACGACCCAGCTGGTCAGGGAGCTCGACGTCATCGACGACCTCACACGGCTCGGTCCCTTCCTGTACTTCAGCGCCGACGACGGCGCGAACGGGTCCGAGCTCTGGCGCACGGACGGGGCCACCACCGCCTTGGTCGAGAACATTCGCCCAGGATCCAGCGGCTCGAACCCCGCCGGCTTCTCCCAGCTCGCCGGGCGGCTGTACTTCGAGGCCGACGACGGCACGAGCGGGGTCGAGCTATGGCGCACCGACGGGACGACGACGAGCCAGGTGATGGACATCAACACCGGGCCGGATGGCTCGCATCCCGGAGGCATCGCCGATGAGCTCGTAGTCCTCGCTGGCTACCTCTACTTCGCGGCAACCGACGGGACCACGAGCGTCGAGCTGTGGCGTACGAACGGAGCGGTGACCGAGCTCGTCAGGGACATCAACCCCGGTTTCGGCAGCAGTCCACAGGGATTTGCGAGGCTCGGCAGCCACCTGTACTTCTCGGCGGATGACGGCGCGACAAGCGGGCGCGAGCTCTGGCGCGTCGCCGAGCCAGCGCCCGGGATCGAGGGGCCGCCGGGCAGCGACTCGTGCTCCGACGGCGTCGACAACGACGATGACGGCCTGATCGACGCGAAGGACCCGGGGTGCCAGGAGGAAGACGGAGCCCCGGCAGCGGCAGACCTGAGCGACTCGCCCTCGTCAATAGCCGTCAACCGCCAGCGCCGCTTCAAGTTCAAGCTCGGGGCAACTCCCGACCTGACCGGCAAGATCGTCTTCGAGAGCCGCAAGCGCGTCCAGGTCAGCCGCAAGAAGCGAGTGATCCTCATCCGGAAAGCGTTCAACGTCCCCGCCGACGGCAAGGTCGAGCTCAAGCTGCGGCTATCGAAGAAGAAGTTCCGAATCCTCAAGCTCAACCGCAGGATCTCAACACGCGCGACCGTGACGCTCACGAACACCGCCGGCCTAACGAGCAAGGCCGGCAAGCGCGTCAAGCTCAAGGCGCCGCCCAAGCGCTGAGCGGGAGCTCAGACTCCTCGCGGCGGGAACCTATCGAGCGCCCACTGCGGGGTCAGCTCGCTGCGCCGGTATGAGCGGCCGCGCAGGCGCACGTAGTCGCGCGTCCGCGGATCGAGCGGCAGGCCGCTCTCGACTGGGTACCACTCGTTGTGCTCGCGGATCAGCTCGTTCACCTCGTCGAACCGCCACCGATGGGCCACCGCGCGCCAGCGGCGCGCGAACTGCGCGTCGTCCTCGCCGCACTCCTCGCGAAGCGCCTCGTACGCCGCGGCCAGGCGCCGCCGGTGGCGCCGGGTCGCGTCCTCGATGTCGCGCAGCCGCTGCATGTAGCGCGGCAGCAGGCCGGCGGCCAGGTAGCTCTCGACCGAGCGCTTCGTCTGGCGCGCGCGCCGGGAGAGCGGCTTGCCCTCGACCGCATCCTCATACCGCTTTGCCAGTTCGCGCTCGACTGGAGACGAATCCCGCACGGCAGCATTGTGGAGCACCGCTAGCCTCGCCAGTGTGTCCAGCCAGTACGTCTTCACGATGTATCGCCTGTCGCGGACTCACCCGCCGGACAAGGAGGTGCTGAAGGACATCTCGGTGTCGATGATCCCCGGCGCCAAGATCGGCGTGATCGGCCCGAACGGCGCCGGCAAGTCCACCCTGCTGCGGATCATGGCCGGACGGGACACCGAGTTCCGCGGTGAGGCGCAGCTCGCCCCCGGTGCGACCGTCGGGCTGCTCGAGCAGGAGCCGGAGCTCGACGAGGGCAAGGACGTGCGCGGGAACGTGGAGGACGGCCTGGGCGAGCTGCGTGCGCTCCTCGACCGCTTCAACGAGCTCTCCGCGAACTACTCAGATGAGACGGCGGACGAGTTCGCGCGCGTGCAGGAGCGGATCGACGCCACCGACGCCTGGAGCCTGGACCAGAAGCTGGACATCGCGATGGATGCGCTGCGGCTGCCGCCGGGCGACGCCGACGTATCGAAGCTCTCGGGCGGCGAGCGACGCCGCGTCGGGCTCGCGAAGCTCCTGCTGTCCGCGCCCGACCTGCTGCTGCTCGACGAGCCCACGAACCACCTGGACGCCGAGTCGGTCGCCTGGCTCGAGCGCCATCTCCAGGAGTACGCGGGCACCGTCGTCGTCGTCACCCACGACCGTTACTTCCTCGACAACGTGACCGGCTGGATCCTGGAGCTCGATCGCGGTCACGGGGTCCCGTTCAAGGGCAACTACTCGTCGTGGCTCGAGCAGAAGCAGCAGCGACTCGCGACCGAGGAGAAGAAGGAGAAGGCGCGCAAGCGGGCGATCGACCGCGAGCTCGAGTGGGTGCGCATGGGGACCAGCGCGCGGCGGAGCCAATCGAAGGCACGCCTGCGCGACTACGAGCGGCTGCTCGCCGACGAGCAGAACGTGAAGCTGGACGACGTCCAGATCCACATCCCGGTCGGCCAGCGACTGGGAGACCTGGTCGTCGAGGCGGAGGGACTCTCGAAGGGCTATGGCGACCGCGTCCTGATCGACGACCTCACCTTCAGCCTGCCCCGCGGCGGCATCGTCGGCGTGATCGGCCCGAACGGGGCCGGCAAGACGACGCTCTTCCGGATGATCACCGGCCAGGAGCAGCCGGACTCCGGGGCCCTGCGCATCGGCGAGACGGTCGAGCTCGCCTACGTCGACCAGTCGCGCGACGCGCTCGACCCGGAGAAGACCGTCTGGGAGGAGATCTCGGGCGGGGAGGATCAGATCGAGGTCGGCGGACGCCGGATGGCCTCGCGCGCGTACGTGGGCGGGTTCAACTTCCGCAGCTCCGACCAGCAGAAGAACGTCGGGAAGCTCTCCGGCGGGGAGCGCAACCGCCTGCACCTGGCGAAGCTCCTCCGCCGCGGTGGGAACCTGCTGCTCCTCGACGAGCCCACGAACGACCTCGACGTGGACACGCTGCGCGCACTCGAGGACGCGCTGCTCGACTTCGCCGGCTGCGCCGTCGTGATCTCCCACGACCGCTGGTTCCTCGACCGGATCGCCACACACGTGCTCGCCTTTGAGGGCGACTCGCAGGTGGTCTGGTTCGAGGGCAACTTCGAGGCCTACGAGACGGCCCGCCGAGAGCGGCTCGGCGACGCCGCGGACCGTCCCCACCGAATCACCTACAGGAAACTCACGCGCGCCTGATTTACCAAGGGGCCTGGCCCCCTGGTAAATGCCGTGTGCGCCACGTCACGTTGAGTTCGGATACCCAGCGGTATCAAAAGGGGGATGCGCACCGCCCGCTGGACAGCACTGCTCGCGATCGTCGGCGCCGCCATGCCCACCGGCGCCGCCGCCGACGCGCCGGGCCGCGCGCCTGATTGCCGCTTCCAGGGCGCCCACGACTACCAGGACCTCGGGCGGATTCAGGTGTTCACGCTCGGGGGGCGCCGCCACGGCTGCCTGACCGACGTCGGCCGCGCCCATCGTCTGCGCACCGGTGCACTCGGCGCCCGCTCGGCCGCGGCGCGGCGCGTCATCTTCGGACGCGGGGACTGGGTCGCATTCTCCGCCCGTACGCGCTCCGGACAGCGGCACGCACGCGCGACGAACCTGCGTACCGGGCGCACGCACGGAACCGCCGCCCGCGGATCGGTGACCGCGCTCGTCGTCAACGGGAATGGGACCCTCGCGTGGATCGCGGGCACGAGCCTCCGGACGAAGCCGGCGAGGGGGCCGGCCCGGCTGCTCGGCTCCGACCCGGCGCTCGACCGCCGCTTTCTCGGGCTCGAGAACGACGCGGGGTGCGCGGTCACCTGGCGGGTGGCCGGCGAGCAGCGCTCGTCGAGCATCTTCTGTAGGTGGCCGTGAGCGCTAGGCGCGGCTCATGTGGACGCGCACGACGCCCCCGCCCGGCAATGCGCGCACCTGGACCAGGTCGCAGACCTGGTGCGCGAGCCACAGGCCGTAGCCGTGCGGTTGCGGAGCGAACGGAAGCTGGCGGCCCGCCATGGGATCCGCGATCGCCCCGCGATCCCGGACCTCGCAGACGACGTGGTCGTCGTCGGTCCAAAGCCGCAGGCGGCCGTAGCCGCCGCCGTGGCGCACGCTGTTCGTGGCGAGCTCGTTGACCGCGAGCACCAGGTCCTGACGGCGCATCTCCTGTAGCCCGGCCCGGGCTGCGTGGCGCTCGACCGCGCGCCGGACGGCGTCGATCATGGTGACCCCGAACGGCATCCCGTTCACGGTCCCCCCGGGCTCGGGAAGCGGGGCGACGTGCGGCGCGGCGCAGGCCTCGGTGCCGCGATAGGCGTCGCTCGCCTTCTCGCTTCCTTCGGCCGCCAGGACCGGGTGGCTGCACTCGGCCTCGTGGATGACGTCCGCGTCGAGGGCGTCGGTGTCGTACGGACACACGAGCTTGAAGCCGACGGCGTCGGCGAACGCATGGTTGATGAGCGACTCGTGGCGCTGGCACTCGACCAGCTCGTCCGCCGTGCGCTCCGCCCAGATCGGCTCGCCGATGCCGCGCATGCGCCGACCCTGGTTGGCCTCGGCGAACGCGCGCCACTTGGGGATGATCCAGGCCGGGTTGCGACCGGCCTGCGTCATGTCGGCGAAGCACACGCCGCCGGCGTCCTCGCCGAGCGCATCACGCAGCGCGGTGATCTTCTCGGGCCCGACCATCACGAGGCCGGGCTCGCCGGCACGGATGCCCGCGCGAAGGAACGCCGAGCACTTCGCGACGAACTCGTCGCGACCGGCATACATCAGCGCTGAGTGGTGGAACTGCTCCAACAAAGAAGCCTCTCCTACCCGCTTTTGCAGGGTATTAGTCGCGCGACGGCGCCATCGGCAACGGAATCGACGTCGATCCGTCCGGTGGCTCGACTCCCCAGTGCCCCGTCCAGTTGACGGGAGTCGCCGAGGCCTGCGGGAAGCGCGCGTCCATGTGCGCGGCGACCTCCTCGTAGAGCTCCTCCCCCAGCACCCGGCGGAGGAGGCCCTCCTCAGTGCGGTAGAGCGGCGTCGGCGAGACATACGCCTCCGGCGCGTCCACACACCACCAATCGAGTGGCTCGCCCTCGCCCGAGCCCCAGTCGCGCTCGTGGTCATAGGGCCGAAGCGTGTGCTTCTCGTCGTCCTCGGAGTGGTCGATCGCGAAGGGCACGAGTCCGCACGTGTACGGCTTCCAGTCGAGCGGATCCTCGCCGCGCCGCAGCGCCGCCACGTGGAAGGCGCACCCGATCGTCCCGGTAGGTCCGTCACCGGTGTTCTGGAAGACGCAGTGCCCGCCACTCACGCGTGTGTGCCGCGACCCGGCGCTTCGTTCCTTGAACCAGTCGTCGCGGTAGCGGTCGACCAGGTCCCAGTCCGCATCGGTTAGCTCGGTCACGCGCTCGGACAGGCGCTCGAAATCCTCGGCACCCTGCTCGTCGTCGGGGCCCATCTGGACGAAGACCCCCGCCTGGCAGCACCCGCCGACGGCAACGCCGTGGATGCCCTTGCACCCGCAGCCGTAGATGCACTTCCAGGAGCTCGCGAGGAATGTCAGGTCGATCTCCCACTGCGACGCATCGCGCGGATCGATGAACGTCGCCCACTCCCTGTGGAGGCTCACGTCGTGACCTCGACGGGCACGCCCCCGGCGAGTGTCTGATAGACGACGCAGTAGCGCTCTGTCAGCCGGAGGAGCGTGGCGATCTGCTCGTCGTCCGCCTCGCCCGCCAGGTCGAAGGTCAGCCGGATCGAACGGAAGCCGACCGGCGCCTCGCGGTCCACGCCGAGAGTGCCGCGGAAGTCGAGGTCACCCTCGGCGCGCACCTTCCCGGTCACCGGGATCTCGAGCGACGTCGCGACCGCGCGAAGGGTCACTCCCGCACACGCGACGAGCGCTTCGAGCAGCATGTCTCCCGAACAGGCCAGGGCGCCGGTTCCGCCGGTGGCCGGATGCAGGCCCGCCTCGACGAGCGCGCGGCCCGTAGCGACCGAGCAGCTCACCGCGTCCTCGTCCAGCGACCCCTCCGCGGTCAGGGTCACGAGCGCGGCGTCCGGCTGATCCGCGTAGCGCTCCTTGAGCGGTCCCTGAAGCTCCTGGAGCTGCGCGCGGTCCATCGCTAGGCGGGGCCGCGGTCCATCCGAGTCGTGCCCTCGAAGGGCGGCGACCACGGCTGGGCCGACTGCGTCCATACCTCGACGGCGGGCTCGAGCCATGAGGAGTCGTCGAGCGAGCCGGCCTTCACGAACGCCATGTCCGGCATGACCGCGGCCATGCTGAAGACGGGCGATCCGCACGCCGAGCAGAAGCTGCGCTCGGTGTCCTGCCCGTGGTCCTCGCCCACGGTCGCATACGTGGCGATGGTGTCGCCCTCGACCGTGAGCGCGTCGCGCGGCACGGCGACGATCACGGAGAACGGGTTGCCTGTCTGACGCTGGCAATCCGTGCAGTGGCAGACGGCCTGGACCATCGGCTCGGCGTCGATCTTGTAGGTCACGCCGCCGCACAGGCAGCGACCGGTGAGGGGCTGTGGTGAATCGGGCATGGGGCGACGCTAACACGACTCCGACTCTGCGATTGACGCCGCCGCGCGCGTATGGCAGCGTGGGCACGTGGGCGCAGGACCCTCCCGTGAAGTCGTCGTGATCCCTCCGGGGGCCGGCGTGCGCACCGGCAACGTGGAGTTCCTGGCGCTGACCGAGGCGTCCCCGCGGTTCAACCTGTCGATCGTCGACATGGCTCCGCACCGCGATGGTCCGCCGGGGCACGCGCACGCGGAGGAGGACGACGCCTTCTACATCCTGGACGGCGAGATCACGTTCGAGGTGGATGGCAGGGAGGTCCGGGCGCCGGCGGGCACGTTCGTGCTCGTCCCGCCGGGCACCCACCACACGTTCGGGAACCGGACCGGTGAGCCGGCGCGGATCCTGAACATCCACGCCCCGGCGGGATTCGACCGCCGCCTGCTGGCGGACGAGGACGAGCCCAGCTGAGCAGATGGCGTCTCTGCGCGTCGGAGGGCTGGAGGTCGCATACGAGCGCGTCGGTGAAGGGCCGCCGGTCGTGCTCGTCCACGGCGCCGCCTCGGACGGTCGCCTCTGGCAACCGCAGCTCGACGCGCTCGCGGACCGGTTCACGGTCGTCGCGTGGGACGAGCCAGGCGCCGGGCGTTCGTCCGACCTGCCCGCCGACTTCACCCTCGCCGACTACGCCGCCTGCCTCGCCGCGCTGATCGACTCGCTGCAGTTGGGCCCGGCGCACGTCGCGGGCCTCTCGTGGGGCGGGACCGTCGCGCTCGAGCTACACCACCGCTTTCCCGAGCGGGTCGCCAGCCTGATCCTGGCCGACACGTACGCGGGCTGGAAGGGTTCGCTGCCCGAGGCGGAGGTGCGTGCGCGGGTCGCGGGATTGCGGACTGCGCTCGCCGGACCGCCGGAGGCTTTCGACCCGACGCTGCCGGGGCTGTTCGCCGGTGATCCGCCCGCGGCGTTCGTCCCGCTCCTCGAGGCGATGGCCGCCGACGTTCGGCCCGAGAGCTTCCGGGTCCAGCTCACCCTGATGGCCGAGACCGATCAGACCGAGCTCCTCCCGGCAATCGCACTCCCCACCCTGCTCGTCTGGGGCGAACACGACGGCCGCTCACCGCTCTCCGTGGCCCACCAGTTCGCGAACGCGCTTCCGCACGCGCAGCTGGTCGTCATCGCCGACGCCGGGCACGTCAGCAATCTCGAGCAGCCCGACCGGTTCAACGATGCCGTCCGGACGTTCCTCGAAGGGCTGACGCGCTGACGCGCAAGTCTTGCGTCCGAGCTGCGTTTAGTAGGCCGTGCGGAGCAGGGGGAGGAAGTTCGCAGGCGCGCTGCTGACGGGCGCGCTGATGGTGACCGGCGCCTGGGCGGGGGCGTCGCTCGTGCCCGTTGACGAGGCACGCGTCTCCGTCCCCGACAAGGCTGGGAAGGCCCCCGCCGTGAAGAAGGCGGCGCCCGTCCCGACACCCGCGGCCGAACCGGCCAAGGCGACTGCGGCGGCCGACATCCCCGCCCCGCCCCCCGACCCGGCATCCCTGGCCGACGGCCAGGTCCTGGCCGGTGCCGCGAAGACGTCGATCGCACCGCGCCCCGACGACTACGGCGGCACGTGGGAGCGGAGCCAGGAGAAGTGCGCCACGCTCAGCGAGAACACCTTCACACGGCTCATGGACGACCCCGTCGAGGTGGGCGACCACCTGGCGGCGGCCGGCTCGCCGTGGCCCGAGAACCCGAACTGCATCTACATGGGCGGTTTCGGGCTCGGCCCGATGAACCCGGTCACGTCCTGGAACAAGGACCTCGGCCTGTGGGTACGGGCAATCGCGCTGCGCGACCGCCAGGGCGACGACCTCGTGCTCGTCGTGCTCGACGGCGAGGGCTACTTCTGGGACTACGGCGCGAAGTGCGACGACTGCGGGCTCAAGCAGATCACCGCCGAGCTCGCGGCCGACGAGACACTTGGCCTCGAGACGAAGAACATCGTCGTCGCGGCCACCCATGCCCACTCGGCGCCGGACTTCATCGGCGGGTGGGGCTTCGTGCCGGACTGGTACATGGAGCAGCTCTCCGACTCGATCAAGTCGACGATCCGCGAGGCGCTCGCCGGGATGCGCCCGGCACTGCTCGAGTACGGCGAGCACGAGGCGCGCGAGTTCAACTCGGAGCGCCGCGACACCTATCGCTCGGCCGAGGAGCAGCAGCTCGCCTGGCTGCGCGCGTACACGCCAGGTGGCGGACACAAGACGATCGCCACGATCGGTTCCTACGCCGCCCATCCCACCTCCTTCGGGACGAACGGCGGAGAGGCGCATCCCGACTGGCCCGGCCTGTTCGAGGCGAGCCTCGAGGAGCGGTTCGGGGGCGTCGGTCTGCACTTCATGACCGGTCTCGGAAACATGTCGGCATCCGGACTGCGTCAGGTCGACGATCCGAACCACGCGACGGGCGCGGATGACCTGGTGGCACTGATCGACGACGTCAGGCGCGGCAACCCGATCGAGCAGCCCGACATCAAGACGGCGCAGGCCACCTGGACCCAGCCGGTCACGAACGCGCCGCTCACGGCGCTCGGGACGCCCGGCTTCTTCGACCGCGAGTTCGTCAAGTCGCCGTCCAACGTGCAGACCGGCAAGGACCCGAGCAAGTTCCAGTGCGTCTCGGCGTCTCCGGTGTCGGCCGAGGTGGCGGCGTCGGCGGCGCGTATCGGCGACGAGTTCGCCCTGAGCGCGGCGCCCGGCGAGATCTTCTCGAACTTCTCGAACACCGTGAAGGAGAAGTCAGGCGCGGCGGTCACGATGCCGCTCGGGCAGGCCAACGACGCCCTCGGCTACATGCCGCAGTCGTTCGAGCTCAACCAGGTCGGTCAGCAGGGCCCGGGCTTCGCCGGGGAGCTGCAGGGCTACCTCTTCGTCAACTACGAAGACGCCTACGCGATCGACAAGTGCTTCGGCGACATGACGCTCGAAACGTCGCTCGGCCTGCTGAACGGCCTGAACGAGTAGCCGGCCAGCCGGCCCCGAGGCGAGATCAGTCGCCGCAGTTCCGCGGCGCGAAGCCCGGGCCCGGGCACGCGATCGACACGCGCACCCACGTGCTGCTCGATGCGTCCGCGGGGATCGACGAGATGTTGTTGTTGATCTTGTGGGTGTGCGCGCCGCATGGGCTCTTCCACGGGCCGATCTGGAGCGAGTGGTTGCGCAGGCCGTTCTTCGCGCCCTGAGTGTCGTCGTAGACGGCGGTGATCGTCCCCTTCGTCCCGACCCGGCACTGCCCCGGCCGGTGCACGCCCTCCGAGTCGATGTGGACCGACAGCTTCGCCCGCATGATCTTCCCGGGCTTGACCACGGTCATCTGAACCTTGTCGACGCGCACGCCGATGACGGGGACGCGACATCGGCTGCGGTGCGGCGTGTCCACCACGTTGCCGCTGCCCTGGTGGTCGCCGTCGACGATCCTCGCCACGATCTCCCCGGTGATCCGCGCGCGCGCCGAGTCACCCGGGCACTGGCCGCCGTCCTTCGGCGGCTCGGTCGCGAGGTTGTTCGCGTGGAACCGGACATGGACGCGCACGTCCTCCTGCTTGGGCTTGCCGCACGTATCGCACTCGGTAAGCGTGATGTTGTCGAAGTGGGCGTCGCCCGCGACGCCCTGAGAGCCGGCGTTGTCCTCGAGCATCAGCCGGAGCTTCGAGATCTTCTTGAGGGTGACCGCGCTCGCGCCGTCCTGGGTGAACCAGGTCTTGCCGCCGGGAACGAAGTTGATCTTGTAGGTGTGCCAGTCCCCGTCGTCCTTCAGCGGGTCCGACTCGCCGGCGCCCTTCTGCGTGCCGGCCAGCCAGCGGTGGTGGCCGGGCGTCTTGATGGCGAGGCCGATGATGCCGCCGAGGTCACCCCTGACGCCCTCTCCCGGCTCCCCGAGATAGTCGAACTTCAGCCGGTAAGTCTTCTTCTTCGAGACCTCAATCGAGCGGCTGAAGATGTCCCCGCCGGAGGCGAGCGAATTGAAGGTCAGCACGCGATTGCCGGGCCGGATCGGGTCGTCGACGATCACGCCGCTGTGCGCACCGCCCGCCTTTCCCACCCAGCGCCCCAGGTCATTTTCGAAGCGCTCCGTGAACAGCGGCGAGGCGGCGCTCTCGGCGGGGCGCGTCGCGTCGCCGGATGCCGTCAAGGCGGACCCCGCGGTCCAGGTGACAGCGAGCACGACGCCAATGAGGGCCAGCACCCGGGCGGTCGGACGCATCTGCACCGATCATCGCACGGGATGTGTGTTCGCGCCAGGTGCGATCATCTTCATGTGAACGCACGCGTGATCGGGCGATTTCTCGTGGCCGCCTTCGTCGTGGGCAGCTGTCTCGCGTTGCCGGCGCTCGCGCCGGCTGCCGTTCGCACCCCGAAGGGCGTCGAGACCTGGCTGGGGACTTGGCACGCGAACTTCGGGACGCTCAGGATCAATGACGTCCACCGGGAGCGCGCGGATTACCCGGACGCCTCGGGAAAGCGGCCGTTCTACTGGGCCGCGTCGATCAACTGGTCGCGTCCCGGCTCCGACAAGCGCATCACGGGCTCGATTCTGGGGGGCAAGTACCGCTACCGGACGTTCTCCGGCTGCTGGCAGCCGCCGGATCCGGCGATCTCGTGCGGATCTGTCCTCATCCACAGGACGGGCAAGAAGCTGACCGGCGGCTACTGGAAGGCCTGCCGCACCTACTGCAAGTCACACCACCCGTGGAAGGGAAAGCGGACGAGCGGCGCCTGGCGGGTCGGCTTCCAGTTCACCCAGCAGGGGAAGCCGGTCCACGGACCGTCCGGGCGGACCCAGTTCGGCGGCGCGGGCGCCGTCATCTCGCTGGTGAATCCCGACCGTGACAAAACGTGGCGCCCGACCGGCGACTCGCGCCTGTTCCTCATCGCCGAAGGCCCCCGCGGCAAGGAGCGCAAGCTCACGATCACACCCCGCGTTGCGCGGTACGAGAACGTGGGTGACGACCTGCCGCGGCTCGAGTTACGGGGCCGCGTCACGTCGTCGAACGACGAGCGATGCTCGCGCGGCGAGGTGGTCGAAATAACGATCATCGACGGCAAGAAACGATCTGCCGACAAGATCCGCCTCGACCCCGACCGAGACTCGTGCGACCGGCGCGCGAACTGGTCGTCGCTCGGGAACGGTGACGTCGACGTGCGCGTCGACTTCCCCCGCGAGACGACCAACTAGGGGCAGCGCTGCGCGGCCGCGGGCGGCCCGAACCAGTTGGTGAGTGCGTCCGGGAGACCAGGGTCGGCGAGCTCTCCCACCCAGCCGACATATCCGTCGGGCCGGATCAACACCGCTGTGGGAGCGACGACCGTGCCGAGTACCGGAAGCTCCCAGGGGCCCCCGTATTCGGCGTCGACCATCTGAACCCGATCCGCCCACGGCGTGATGTCGAAGCCGCCGGGCTCGCCGAGGTTGAGAAGCACGGGCCGGGCGTCGTGCAGCAGGGAATACGCCCGCACCGGGCCGCCAGCGGTGACCAGGTCGAGGTCGGGCATGCGCCGGCCCAGCAGTGGGTGCCCCTCGCCGAGGTCGTAGTGGATGTCGAGTCCCGAGAGCAACCCGCCGAAGTGCTTGCGCGGCTCGTCCATGCTGAGCACCTCGCCCAGGGCGTCGCGCACGGCCTCTATCCGAGGGTCGGGCCGGTTGAGAGCGGTCTGGGCCATCGTGTGGCGCAGGGTCCTGGCAGTGACCGGATGACGCTCGGCGTGGTAGGTGTCGAGGAGGCTCTCGGGCGACGTTCCGTCAACGACCTGGGCCAGTTTCCATCCCAGGTTCACCGCGTCCTGAACGCCCAGGTTGAGGCCCTGTCCTCCGGCCGGGTAGTGCACGTGCGCGGCATCGCCGGCCAGCAGCACGCGGCCCGCTCGGTAGGACGCCGCCTGCCGGGTCGTGTCGGTGAACCGCGAGATCCAGGTGGCGTTGTGCATCCCGTAATCGGTGCCCCACACAGCGACGACCGCGTCGGTGAGCTCGCGCAGGGTCGGTTCACCGGTCCCGACGCTCCCCTCGGTGACCATGACCCTCACCGGCCCCTCGTCCGCGAAGACGACCGCTCCGTCCCGGATCTCGTATTCGGCCCGGCCGAGGGCGTGCATGCCTGTCTCGTCGCGGCGGATGCCCAATTCCGGCTGGTCTCGCATCTCTACCTCGGCGATGAGGGCGCTCGTCGACGGGTCCCACCCCGGGAAGTCGATGCCGGCCGCCTTGCGGACGACGCTGCGGCCTCCGTCGCATCCGACCAGGTACGCCGCCCGCAACGACTCGCCGTCGGCCAGCTCGACGTCGACGCCGCTGCCGTCCTGCGCGAAACCCGTGACCTCACGCTCGCGATAGATCGAAACCTCCAGCTCGCCGACCCAGCCGGCCAGGATCGCCTCGATCCGGTTTTGCCAGAGCCCGAGCGCGTAGTTGTGGCGGGCGGGAAAGTCGCTGATGTCCAGGCTGACGCTGGCGAAGCTCGCGACCTGGGCCTCCTGCCCTTCCGAGAGGAACCGGTCGGCGATGCCACGTTGATCGAACACCTCGATCGTTCGCGAGTGCAGCCCGCCCGCTCGCGACCCTGGAAGGTCCTGGTTGGCGCGCCGCTCGACGATCGCGACGTCCACGTCCGCCAGTGCCAGCTCGGCCGCCAACGTCATCCCCGTGGGGCCTCCTCCGGCGATCACCACCGCGTGCTCGGTCAAACGAATTCGCCTCCCAATCTCCGTCGCCTCTGATCCAGGCGGGCGATTATCCGGATCACCTGGGGCTTGCGGCAAGCCCCCCTATGCGGTGTAATTTGGAAGTGGCGAGGGGGACCGCGCGGCTGTACGGGATGTCGATCTCGCACCCCGCGAACGCGGCGCGGCTGATGCTCGAGTACAAGGGCATTCCGTACGAGCTCGTCCGGGTATCGCCGGGCGCGCAGGCGGTGCGGGTTCGTCTCGCCCGGTTCCGCGGTGGCACGGTGCCTGCGCTCGCGATCGACGGGCGGCGGGCACTCGGCACCCGCGCGATCTCGCGACTCTTGGACGAGCTCCAACCGGAGCCGCCGCTGTTCCCGCCGGACCCGGACCGCAGGCGCGCGGTCGAGGAGGCCGAGGCGTGGGGAGAGCAGGTCCTGCAGCCGATACCTCGCCGAGCGTTGCGGTGGGCACTCAGCCACGACCAGGCCGCGCGCATGACCTTTTCGCGAGCTGTCGGCAACCCGATGCCGGCAGTCACCTCACGCGCAATGTTGCCCGTGATCGCCTTCTACGCCCGGCGGGAGAACGCCTGGTCGACCGATCAGATCCGCGGGGACTGGGCAGCGTTGCCGGGACACGTCGACCACGTCGACAACCTGCTCGCGCAGGGCGTTCTGGGCAAAGAACAGCCGAACGCAGCCGATTTTCAGATCGGGACGACGCTACGCCTGATGCTCGCCAGCGAGGACTTCGCGCCGCTGATCGCGGGCCGCCCGGCTGAGCGCCTCGCGCTCCGGATCTGGCCGGAGTATCGCTTCCCGGTGCCGCGCCTCCTGCCCGCGACCATCCGCGAGGCAGCGGCGTAGTCAGCCGAGAGCCGCGGCCTGCGCGGCCGATGGCGGTGCGGGGTCCGGTAGCCGCATCATCCGGAACGAGAGCAGGAGGCCGAGGACGGATACCAGCAGGGGAAGCAGCAACGCAATCTGAAGGGCCAGCGGCCTCGCTTCGTCGTTGATTCGCAGTATCTCCTCCTGGACATCCGACGGTTGGTCGGCGAGCTGTTCCTCGAGCCCCGCGTCGCTCATCACCTCGGCGTCGTCCTCCAGGACCTGCGCGACCTGCTCCTTCTCGGCCGCCGGCAGGACGTCGCTCGCGTCGGACTTGTTGGTGAACGCGATCGACAGCGCCGCGAGCAGGATCGCCCCCGCGCACGCGAGGCCCACGGACAGGCCGAAGGACGAGATCGACGAATTGACCCCGGCGGCCTCGCCCACCCGCTCCGCCGAGATCGGGGCCAGGGTGTAGTTGTTGAGCTGCGACACCAGGAGCCCCAGTCCGGCTCCGCAGAGCATCAGGGGGATCACCATGTACAGGCTCGTGTCCACCCGCGGGACGATCGGGATCAGGACCAGGACGCCCAATCCGAGCAGCGCGAAGCCGGCGCGGATGAGACTGCTCGGGCGGCGCCTCCCGGCTCTCCTGCCCGCGAGCAGCGCGATCACGAACATCGTCAGCGAGAGGGGCGCCAGCGATAGTCCCGCCTGCAACGCGTTGTAGCCGAGATCGAGCTGGAGGTAGATGGGCAGCGCGATCAGGAGGCCGCCCAGCGCGATGTTCTGCAGGACGCTCTGCCTGATTCCAAAGCTGAACAGCTTGGACTTGAACAGATCGGGGTCGAAAAGGGTGGCCTTGCCCTCGCGCTTTCGGCGACGGAGCCACCAGACGAGCGCAACCGAGCACGTCGCCCCCGCCAGGAGTAGCGCGCCCACCGACTCGCCTCCCTCCTGCCACACGAGGACCCCGAGGACCAGGAGGGACATGCCCAGGCAGGACAGCACGGAGCCCACGACGTCCACGCTCCGGTCGCCCGTATAGGGCACCTCGCGGATCATCCCGCTGCCCAGCAATACCCCGGTGATGATGAGCGCCTCGAGCATGAATCCGACTCGCCAGGAGAGCAGCGTTGTCAGGAAGCCTCCGATGAGGGGGCCGATCGCCGCGGCAATCGCACCCGCGGCACCGATCATCGCGTAGACCTTCGCCTGCGTCTTCCCCTCGAAGTTGCCGTGGATGAGCGACTGCATAGCCGGCAAATAGAGCGCAGCGCCGAGCCCCCCGATCACGGCCCAGAAGACGATGATGGCCGCCAGGCCCTGCGCGAACACCATCGCGATTGCACCCGACGCGTAGAAGACGAGGCCGACGACGTACGCCCGCTTGCGGCCGAAGAGGTCGCCGAGCTTGCTGCCGATCAGGATGAACGCCGCCGAGACGAGCGCCTCCAAGGCGACCGCCGCCTGGACCCCGCTGACGGTCGTGTCGAGATCGTCTACCACCGCGGAGATCGAGACGTTCATCAGCGACGTGTCGATGACGAAGACGAACATCGCCATCGCCAGCAGGATGCCCAGCTTCGGGGTGCCCGTCTCAGACGTCATCGCCCGCGAGTATCACCGACGCGACCGTCGGTGTGTGCAACGCGGCCCGTCCCGTGCGGTTGTCGATCGGCGAGGTCGAGAAGAAAAAGAACCACACCTCGAACAACACGAACGCGACCACGACCATGCCGACAAGGATTCGCTCCGGGGTCGTGAGGGACGGCTCCACCCCCGCGTGCTGTGGACGCTCGCCACGCATGCTGCGCAGCCAGGGTGTGTGCTGGCGAACCGTGGGCGCCTGTCCGGTCAGCTCGAGATAACGCTGGTTCAGACGGCCGAAGAGAAGGGCGAGCGCGAGACATACCACGGCCAACACGACGACTACGACGAACACCGCCCCCATCGTCGGAGGACCGCTGCCCTGGACGCGCGAGCCCACCCAGAGGGCAAGCAGCGGTCCGCCCGTCCAGACGTTCAGGCCGACGATGGTGAGCAACGCGGCGAACGCCATCCGCTTCAGCGCAGACGCCCGCTCCGCCGTCTCCTCCCCCACGCGGCCGATTATGACCACACTGTGTACATGCCAGATTTCGCCGGCCCTACAGATCTGACGTTCAACCGCGGCCCGGTCACCGATCCCGCGGCATTCGCGCGCGAGGCGTCGGCCGCGTCGTGGCTCTTCCTCTGCGGTGAGGAATTTGCGTCGATGGACGGCGGCCTGTCATACGCGAGCGTCCAGGAAGCCGTGCCCGAGTCGATGAACATCGTCTCGGACCCGCCGCGCGAAATGGACATGGACCTGGCCCGGCAGCACGTCGCCGCGCTCGACTCGCTGCCGCGTCCGACGCTCGTCACATGCCGAGTTGGCCCTCGGTCCTCCGCCGTCGCCTACCTCTATGCCGGCCTCAGGTCCGGTGCGACGGCCGACGAGGTGCTGGCGCGAGCGGAGGCCGACAACGCCCCGTTCGCCCAGTCCGAGGACCTGAAGGCATGGGTGGCACAGGGCCTCCGCGAGCTCTCTGAGCCCGCGTAGAGGCCGACGGCTGAGCTCGAGCGCTACTGGGCCTGCGCCGCGATCGGCGGGCCGACGACCGTGACCTCGGGGATCGGTTGCAGCGCCCACTCCGGCGGCTCGACCCCCGCCGCCTCCGCGGCGATGCGCGCCCAGTGACGCTCGAATCCTGCGGGCGTGCAGACCAGCAGGTAACGCGCGGGCTCGTCGCTGTGATTCGCCAGCGTGTGAGGTACCTGGCGCGGGGCGAAGGAGAGCTCGCCCGCGCGTTTGGTCACCAGCGCGTCCGCGACCTGGAAGATCAGCTCGCCGTCCAGCATGTGGAAGGCCTCGTCGAAGTCGTGCGTGTGCAACGGCGGGCCGCCGTGCGGCGGGACGACGATCTCGGTCACGGACACGTGGCCGCCGGTCTCCTCGCTGCGCAGCAGGACATTGGTGCGGGGATTGGACACGGATGGCACCGGCTTGAACCCTTTCAAAGGTCCGGATTCGACGCTGGCAAGGGTTATCGAACGGGCGTGACGGCTGGCGCTCCCAGACGTACTAGCTCTGTGGCCCCGATCGCCGCAGCCATGGTCATGGTCCTCGCAGCGCTTGCCCTCGGCGCGTGTGGAGACGCTGACCGGACGCAGTCGAACGCCGAAAGCGGGACCTGGGAGCGGCTGCCCGCCTCGCCGCTCAGCCCGCGCGAGAACGCCCTCGGCCTGTGGACGGGGAAGGAGACCCTCGTGCTCGGCGGCAGCGACGCCGACCCCTGTCCCCCGGCCGCCGAGTGCGTCGTTCCGAGCGAGCCGCCGCTCCGGGACGGCGCCGCCTTCGATCCGACGCGGCGGAGCTGGAGGCCGACCGCTGACGCGCCGGTCGGGTTCTCCGGGGCGGAGGCAGTGCTTCTCGATGGAACCGCCTACATCTGGACCCACGGCGAAGCTTCAAGGCCCCGCGCCCCGCGTGCCTTCCTCGCCTACCGGACCCGCGACGACCGCTGGGAGGAGCTGCCAGCTCCGCCGCGCGAGCCGTACCGTTCGATCGTCGCAACGGACACGAACGTGGTCGCGTTTTCGACGAGTGACGAGTACGGGGGCGGGCCGGACCTGGTCTTCGATCCGGCGAAGGCGACGTGGTCGGAGCTCCCAGACGATCCGCTCCCGCGCTCCTTCGACCGGACGATGGCGTGGACGGGGAGCGAGCTGGTCCTCTTCGGCAAGAGGATCGTCCCCCAGCCCGGCGCTGACCGTCCCTCCCTGGCGCTGGCGGCGGCCCTCGGCCCCGAGTCGGGCAGGTGGCGGCGCCTGCCGGACGCCGAGACACGCGACCAGTACGTGACCAACGGCCGCTGGTTCGAGGTGGACGGACGGCTCATCAACCCGGCGCCCGGGACCAGCGACGGCGGCGAGGTGAACAACTGGGGCCGCGCATATCCCGACGGCGGAGTTCTCGACCCCGACAGCGACGAATGGCAAGAGCTCCCCGAGGCGCCGGCCGGCTTCGACGAAACCTCATCCGGCCAATACGGCAGCGGAATCCTGGCCGGGTCCGACAGTCACTACTTCGCGCCCCACGGCTGGATCCTGGACGCGGCCCAGTGGGAGTGGATCGAGATCCCGTCACTCGATGACGACGACTCGGTGGTCAGCGGGCGGACCATCACGAACGCAGGTGAGGAGATGGTCGTGTTCGGCGGTGCTCGCTACGGCTCGAACGGCCTGCGCGGCGAGCTCCTCAGCGAGGCATGGGGCTGGTCGCCGCGGGGATGAGGGGCCTGGCACCCGGGGGCTGTCATGGGCGCTAATCAGCCCACCAGTCGCGCTGACCCTCGACGTCGTCGCGCCGGGCCTCGCCGAGGTCCGGCGCACCGAAGACGATGAGCTCGAGGCCCTCCGGCCCGGCCTCGTAGCCCCGCCACGTTCCGGCCGGGACGCGCACCGCGTCCCACTCCTTGAGCTCGACGATCTCGTCGTCAAGCTTCATCCGCCCGCTCCCGCGCGTGACCACGTACACCTCCTCCTGCGTCTTGTGCGTGTGGCCGTACGGGAAGCGATAGCCCGGCGGGACGTGCTGGTAGCTCAGGCCGGATTGCTCCAGTTCGAGCGCCTCGCTTGCGAGGCGGAACTCGAGGTCCGGCACCCCGTCGAACTTGGATCCGACGTCCTCCAGGTCCTCCTTGAGGTTCCTGAGCGTGAACGGCACGCTCGCAAGCCTACGGCGCCGAACCGAGGCGTCAGCGCTTCTTTGGTGGCCGGGTAATGCGGAGGGGGATCTGGTCGGTGGTCGTTTGTCGGTCGGCCGCGGTGGCGCGTAGGAGGAGCCGGTATCGACCCGCGGGGGCGCGTTTTCGGGCGATCTTGCCGTTCCAGGCGATCTGGCCGCGGCCGAGCTTTCTTGCGGTCCCGCCGACGCGTACGAGCGGCGTCTTTCCGGTGCGGGTGTAGATCTCGAGTGTCAGCGCCGCGGCGGCGGTGATCACGTACTTCGCTTTCACCCTCCGTCCGGCTCTTGTCTTCAGGCGGTCCGCGGCGAGCCCGAGCAGCAGCTTGATCGCCGGTTCACCCGCCGGGCCGCGCGGACCGGTGGGGCCGGGGCCGTTCGCAGGCCGCGTAGTGAACGAGAACGCCGGGCCCCTTACCCGCGGTTGCACGCTCCCCGCGGTGGCGAACGGACGCGCCGAATAGGCGGTCGCCGGGGTGAGCCCCGACAACAGGTGGACCACCGTGGCGCTATCGCCGGCCGTCTTCGTGGTCGCCGTCGCGGAGGCGAACCCGGCGCCGTGCTCGAACCCAACCGGCCACGCGAGACCGTAGGTCGCAACCCGCGTCAGCAGAGTCGCGCCCGTATCGGTCGGCAGCGCCTGCGAAGAACTGAAGTCCGGCTCCAACCTGCTCACCCGAACCTCGTCGTTGGTCGCATCAGACTCGACCCACGCGACGTGGGGGACGCCGCCGATCACGGCCAGGCGCGCCTGTTCCGCGCTCTGTGTCGGCGCGTGGTTGATGGGGCTCGGGCCGCCGATGACCTGCTCCCAGGCGGTGCCGGCAGAGTTCAGCCTGCTCACCCGGACCTCTCGGTTCGTGGCGCCGAATTCAGTCCACGAGATATAGGGGACGCCCCCGATCGCAGCCAGGCGCGGCTGCGATGCGCCCATCGTCGGCAGGACGTTGATGGGGCTCGGGCCACCGACGACCTCCTCCCAGGCGGTGCCGGCAGAGTTCAGCCTGCTCACGCGCGCCTCGGGGTTGCCGGCCGGGGCGTCGAACTCGGCCCAGGCGACGTAGGGGATGCCCCCGATGCCGACCAGGCTCGTCTGGACCGCATCGGCCGTAGCGGAGTTGTTGATCGGGCTGGCGCCGCCGACGACCTGCACCCAGTCGTTTCCGGCCGCATTCAGGCGGCTCACCCGAACCTCCTGGTTCGCACCGTCCGATTCGATCCACGCGACGTGGGGGACGCCGCCGACGTCGGCCAGGCTCGGCGTGAGCACGTTGGGCGGCGCCATCGACGCTGAGTTGTTGATCGGGCTGGCGCCGCCGACGACCTGCACCCAGTCCGTTCCGGCCTGGTTCAGCCTGCTGACCCGCATCTCGTCGTTCGTACCGTCCGATTCGTACCATGCGACGTAAAGGACGCCGCCGACCTCGGCGAGCCGCGGCGAATTGGCGGTCATGCTTGGGGACTGGTTGATTGGGCTGGCGCCGCCGACCGGCTGCTGCCAGTCGTTTCCGGCCTCGTTCAGGCGGCTCACGCGCAGCTCGTAGTTCACGCCGTCGTCTTCCAGCCATGCGACGTAGAGGGCGCCGGCGACCACGGCGAGGCTCGTCGCGTTCGCGTTGCCCGTGCTGGACTGGTTGATCGGGCTGGCGCCCCCGACCGGCTGCTGCCAGCCGTTTCCGGCCGCGTTCAGCCGGCTCACCCGAACCTCCTCGTTCACGCCGTCGAACTCGGTCCACGCGACATACGGGACGCCGCCGAACTCAGCCAGGCTGGGGGCGCTCGCGGACTGCGTGCTCGACTGGTTGATCGGGCTGGCGCCACCGACCGGCTGCTTCCAGGCCGCTTCGGCCGCGCAGGCGCATCCGGCGAACGCGATCACAGCGGGCAGCGTGGCGACGACACGGCGATCGAACGGGATCCAAGGCATGGAAGCCCTTCTGCTGAGCCGCGGGAGCGGCATGGGCGAGTCTCAACCGACGCTACACCCAATTGTGGAGTTGCGCCACGTGCTCCCTACGCTCCGCGACGGGCTTCCTCCACGGCATCGAGGCAGCGATCCGTTCACAGGACGGTCAGTTGCAGGACCGCACCGATCAGGCCGCAGCCGAGGACGACGAAGAGGACGGTTAGTTTGGCCTGGAAGCGGTAGAGAGCGGCGAAGGCACCCACCGCCAACAGAGCGGTCGGGACGTCCACGACACTCTCCTCGAGAATCTCGACCGTGACGGCGCCGATCAACCCGATCACACCGGCGGCAACGCCGAGTAGGAACGGCCGGATCCGCGGGTTCTCGGCAATGGCGACGAGCGAGCGGTGGAAGAAGATCGGAAAGACGAAGGCCGGCAGGAAGATGCCGAACGTCATCGCAAGGCCGCCACTGAGACCCCCGGCCAGGTACCCGACGAAGGTCGAGAAGATGATCATCGGCGCAGGCAGGATCCCGCCGAGCGCGAGGCCGTCGAGAAACTCGCCGTTCGTCAGCCAGCCCTGCGCGTCGACGGCGGTGTCCTGCAGAAACGGAACGACCGTGTAGGCGCCGCCGAAGGTGAGCAGCCCAGCCTTGAGACCCTCGAGGAATATCTCGGCCGTCAGTGACAATGTGACCGCTCCCACGACGAGACTGACCGCCGCGAACGGCGTGATGGAGAAGGACGCGGCCGTCCCCTTGCGAGTCCCTGCGGTCGTCCACAGCTCGTACGCGAGCCCGGCCGCAAGCAGGACAAGCACGAAGCTGAGATCGAGCCCGAGCGTCAGCCCGAAGCTGGCCATCGCGATCACGGCGAGCGCGACGTTGTCGATGAACTTCCGGCCGAGGCGAACGATCGCCATCGCCACCAGCGCTCCAACCGCGGCCTTCAACCCGTAGAAGAGCTCCTCGAAGCGGTCGTCGAGGCCCGCCTCGACATAGAGCACCGACATGCCGAGCATCAGAAGGAAGCCGGGCAGCATGAAGCCGAGCCCCGCGAGGAACCCGCCGAGCTTTCCGCCTCGAAGGCGGCCGAAGTACACGCACAGCTCGTGCGCCTCCGGGCCCGGGAGCACCTGGTAGACGGCAAGCGTCTTTTTGAAAGTGTCCTGGGAGACCCAGCGCTCCTCGTCGACACACTCCTTCGAGATCATCGAGATCTGAGCCGCGGGGCCGCCCCACGCGAGCAGGCCGAACTTCAGGAACCGGACGAAGATCGAGCCGAGAGAGTCGTGGCGGTCGCGCATTGGGCGCGGCAGTCTGCCGCAACCCGCCAGCCAAACCGTCAGCCCTCGCGCGCCTCCTTCACCGCATCGAGGATCACGTCGATCACGAGCTCGGGGTCATCCTCCTCGACCGCATGCCCGGTGTTCACGACGATCTGCTCCGCGCGCGGGCTCAGCACCAGCCAACCCTTCTGCCGCTCGACGTTGCGGCGCATCTTGACGCTGACGACCTTCACAGGGATGTCGCCGATTCGCCGACGTGCGTTCCACGCGTCCTTCTCCACCTGGAGGTAATCGCGCTTCTCGACGTTCTCCGGGTTGGCGGGATCCGTCTCCGCGACGATCTCCTTGGGCGGATTTTGGAATGGAGCGGCGGTATCGATGAGCACTAGGCCGGCGGTGTTCTGCGGGTGCTCGACCGCGTACCCAGCGGTGATGTAGCCACCGCCGGAGGTCCCCACCAGCACGTAGGGCCCTGGGATCTCGGCGGCTTCGAGCCACCCCGCGAGGTCGCCGACCAGGTCCGCCAGACCGCGCGGGCCCGGAGCGGGGTCGCTCTGGCCAAGATTGGCGCGGTCGTAAACGCACACACGCGTGACCTTCGAGACGGCAGGTTCGGCGAAGGCGTACGAATCGCTGGTATCCCCGTCGCCGCCCTCCATGACAACGGTCGGTGAACCGCTGCCTGCACACCTCACGTAGAGGCCCCGGTCCCCGTCGACCTTTACGACTCGGTCGAGCCCCTCGGAGGCAGACGGCGTCGTCTCCGAATTTGGAGTCGTGCCTTCTTCGGGCGAGCCTGAAGGGTCATCTTCGTCGTCGCCGCACCCGGCGAGCGCGATCAGAAGGGCGGCGAGCGTGCCGACGAGGAGGCGGCGATCCATGCAGCCAACCTATGCCTGTTTGTGCGTGCGCGCCACGTAAGAGGTGGACGAATGTTGCTTGCGCGCCAAGTATGCCGCCCCCATGATGGAGATACAGCGGGCTACGGCGGCAAGGACCGCGCTCGATCTCACTGGACGTTCGAGTCCAACCGAAGGAGATCCGATGTTGCCCGTCTTTCTCATGGCCGTCCTCGTCGCGCTGAGCGCCGCACCGGTTGCGGCAGCGGACTCGACGGAGACATACACGATCCCGGAGGGCGAGACCGCGAGCACCAGCCCGGACGCGACGCCGGCCGACCCGATCCAGCTGTCGATCACGACGGGGGCCCGCGACGGCAAGTTCCGCGTCACGACGACCGACAAGCCCGCGAAGCGGATCGGCAAGAGGGATAGCTCGGCAGGCGACGACGTCATTCACGCGGGACCCCAGTTCTCGATCACGGAGCTCTGCGGCAACGCCAAGTGCTGGCCCTCCCCCTACACGGTGGCCCTGGTCGTCGACAAATCGTTGATCCCGGAGCCGGGGAACCGAGCCAGCTGGAGCCGCAGCTACGTCGAAGGGAAGGCGGGCCTCGCACACATGTGTCGCAGTCACGAAAGCGGAGAGGGAGCGGGGGATTGCCCGGGCTTCAACCCTCGGTACAGCTCCGGCGGCCGCGCGGCCAACCTCATAATCGAGACGCTGCCGAACGGTGACGTTCGCCTCTACGAGAAGTCCTTCCGCGAGCGCCCTGGGGAGCCCAACGTGATCGATTTCGCCCACACCGCGGTCGACGTTAGCTGGGGTGGCACCGGCGACACCTCGATCGGCGCGCTTCTGAGCGGCCACGGTTACTTTTTCCCGCACTGCAGCCTGGCGTGCCGCTCGACCGTGACGCGCTCGGTGAGCCGCAGCACGGCGAACACTTTCGGCCTCCAGCGCACCCGGCTGTCCCGCGGGGTTTGGGACGAGGGGCCGATGAAGAAAAGCGGTCCTCGTCCGATGCCGCTCGGTCGGACCGTCAAGCGCAAGCTCGCCGACGCCAACCGCGTGACGGTGATCGAGAAGCTGGTGGTGAAGAGCGCCGGCAAGACCTACAGGATGCGCGACAAGGTGGCCTTCGTCCGGCCGCCGAAGCCGTCACCGCCGCCAAAGGACGGGTAAGCGAGTCGCGTCGCCCATGAAAGCTGCGGTGGTCTACGAGAACGGCGGTCCGGACGTCCTGCGCTACGAGGACGTCGCCGATCCGGAGTGCCCCGACGGCCACGTGGTCATCGACGTCGAGGCGATCAGCATCGAGGGCGGCGATGTGCTCCACCGCGCCGGGGCAGAGCTCCCGTCTGTGCCGCACGTCGTCGGGTACCTAGCGGCGGGCACGATCTCTGACGTCGGTGCCGGCGTTGAGGACCGCGCAGTGGGCGACCGCGTCGTCACCCTGAACGCGGCCGGGTCACACGCGTCAAAGCGGGCCGTGCCGGCTCTATCCACGTGGCCGATCCCGGACGACCTGGACACGGCGCGCGCCGCGTGCATTCCCGTCGCGTACGGGACCGCGCAGGAGTGCCTGTTCACCGCCGGCAACCTCCAGGCCGGGCAGACCGCGCTGATCCACGCCGGCGCGGGTGGCGTGGGGATGGCTGCGATCCAGCTAGCGAAGCAGGCCGGCGCGACCGTGATCTCGACAGCGTCCCGCGACGACAAGCTCGAGCGCCTGAAGGAGCTCGGGCTCGACCACGGGATCAATTACGCGAGCGAGAGCTTCGTCGAGCGCACACGCGAGCTGACCGATGGGCGTGGCGCCGACGTCGTCCTCGACTCAATCGGTGGGCAGAACCTGGTCGACAGCATCGGCGCACTCGCCTACCGCGGGACGCTCGTCAGCGTCGGGGTGGCGGGTCGCGCCGGCTCGACTGTCGAGGCGAGGGACCTGTGGGCGCAGAACCATGCGCTGCGTGGCGTCTTCCTCGGCGGGGCGCTGATGACCGAGTATCCGCGCGTCCACGCGATGATCGCGGACCTGTTCGGGAGGGTCGCGGACGGCGGGCTCCGCGTCGAGATCGACCGAACCTTCCCGCTCGCGGAGGCCGCCGCCGCGCACGCGTACATCGAGAGCCGCCAAGCATTCGGTCGCGTCGTGATGACGCCGTAGACCTAGGGCCGGCAGCGGACCATTTCCACCCCTCCGGCATCCACGAGTGGCGCGCCCTCCGCTTCGGGGACGCCGGACTCGAGCGCGACCCCGCAGATCTGACGCGCGGGTTTGTCATCGACCGCGACGTCTCCGTTCAGGAGAGTCCAGATCTTCAACCCGCCATCGACCGCCTCAACATGGCTGATGACCTGGCCCCGCTTCGTCCCCTCGCCCTTGATGTCCGCGGTGTTCTTCTTCAGATAGGCCTCTAGTTGCGCCGCCTCTGAGTCACCTGGTGCTTGCGCGGCAGCGGGAGCCGTGCCGGCCGCGGAAGAGTCATCGTCATCGTCTTCGCCGCAGCCGATCGCGCCGGGGAGAGAAAGCACGGCGAGCGTCACTGCGATCGCCCTTTTCATCGTCCCATCGCCACGGTCCGGGTCGGGCGCCGCCGCCGCCCGACGATGAGCGCGCCCGCACCGATACCGGTCAGACCGAGCATCGCCGCGGCACCGATGCCCGCGTCGCCCCAGTCGAAGCCCCCGTGCGATGCATCGCCGGTCTCAGTCTTGGTGACCACCAACGGCACCCGCGCCTGTGCTGCGGAAGCCGCCGACTCCCCCACGTCGCCGCGAAGTGCAGACGCCGGCTGTGCCGCCAGGCCGCTGACAACCAACGCGAGCGCGACGCATCGAGACATCCTGTAGTTGCTGCTCATGCGAGCCCCTTCCGGTTGGAGATCGCCCGATGCGATCCGTTGTTGGGACCCTGGCGCGCAGCGGTAAACGACCGTCTGCTACCGGCAGCAAGCCGGTAAATGGCCGCTCGAACGGTGGTACGCTCGCCCCAGGGCACCTGGTGGACTTCCGCGTTCTTGGCCCACTCGAGGTCGTGGTCGACGGCCGATCGGCCCCACTCGGTGGGACGCAGCAGCGCGCGGTGCTGGCGATCCTGCTGCTACGTCGCGGCGAGGTCGTGACGGCTGAGCGAATCGTCGACGAGTTGTGGGCGGAGCGGCCGCCGGAGACAGCGGTCAAGACGGTGCAGGTGTACGTCTCGCGGCTGCGGAAGGTGATTGGCGGCGAGGTGCTCGCGACCCGCGGCGGCGGGTACGCGCTCGACCTGCCGGACGACCAGGTAGACGCCGCTCGTTTCGAACGACTCGCGGCGGAGGGCCGCGACGCCCTCGCTCGGGGCGACGCAACGGAGGCCGCCAAGCTTCTGTCGTCCGCGCTGGAGCTATGGCGGGGACGGCCGCTCGAGGATCTCGCCTACCAAGCGTTCGCGCAGGCCGAGATCAGCCGGCTCGAGGAGGTACGCCTAGGAGCGCTCGAGAGTCGAATCGACGCCGACCTCGCGCTTGGGCGGCACGCCGCGGTGGTGCCGGAGCTCGAGGGCCTGGTCAGGGAGCACCCGACGCGTGAGCATCTCCGCGCACAGCTCATGCTCGCCCTCTACCGGTCGGGCAGGCAGACCGACGCTCTCGAGTCGTACCGCGCGCTCCAGCGCGCCCTGTCGGACGAGCTCGGGCTCGAGCCGGGCGCTGAGCTCAAGCAGCTCGAGCGCGCGATGCTCAACCAGGACCCGGAGCTGGCCGCGCCGGCGGCGCCGAGGACTCTCGCCGCGGTTCGCGCGCGCCGCCGCGGCGGTGTGCTGCTCGCGGCGGGCGGCTGCGTGCTGCTGCTCGCGGCCGGCGCGGCCGTCCTTGCGATCGAGGGTGACGATCCCGAGCTTGCCGCGGCGAACACGCTCGCCGTGCTCGACCCCGGGTCGAACGAGCTAGAGACGACGCTGCCGACCGGGATCCGGCCGACCGACGTCGTCGCCGACGACGAGAACGTATGGGTCGCCAATCGCGGCGACGACACGATCACGCAGATCGACCCGCGTGAGAGCGCGGTCGTGGCTACGCGGTCCCCCCGCACGAGCGTCGGCGGGCTTGCCGTAGGAGGGGACGCGCTTTGGGTTGCGGATGCCCGGTATGAGCGAGTCATCCGAATCGACCCGCTCTTCGATGCGGGCGCACGCTCGATCCGGCTTGCCTCCGGGCCGGCCATTTTCGGGGGCGCCTCCAAGAGCCCCGTGACGGCCGACGCGGACGCGACCTGGGCGGGCACGGCCGAGGGCGCGCTCGCCCGAATCGACCCGGAACGGAACGCGGTCACCGAGCGCGTATCGGTCGGCAACAGCCCGGTGGCGGCCACCTTGGACGAGGGCTCCGTCTGGGTCGCGGACGAGACCGACAACACCGTCAGCCGCATCGATCCAGATGCGGCGAACGCGGTCTCCGGCACCACGCTCGTCGGGCGCGGCCCGTCGGCAATCGCGGTCGGCGAGGGCGCCGTCTGGGTGGCGAATGCCCAGGACGACACCGTCTCTCGCGTGGATCCGGAAACCACGGCCGTAACGGCCACGATCGAGGTCGGTGGCCGGCCGACGGGCATCGCAGCCGGCGAGGGTGCTGTATGGGTTGCGAACAGCTTGGACGGGACCGTCTCGCGGATCGACCCGGAGGCCGACGAGGTCGAGGACACGATCGAGGTCGGCGAGGCCCCTCACGGCGTGACGGTCGCGCACGGCCGAGTGTGGGTGACAGTCCAGGCTCGCGCAGAGGTCGAGACGCCTTCCACGACGCCGCCCGGTGACGTCGTGCGAGTTCTGGCCGAGGAGGACTCCGGCCCAACCGACCCGGCACTCGACTTCGACTTCCCCCGGCAGGCCGCAACGTGCGCGCCGCTCTACTCCTACGCGAATCAGAACGCCGCACTGCGTCCCGAGGCGGCGGTCGGAGAACCCTCGATCACGAAGGGCGGAAGGCGCTACACCTTCCGTGTCCGGCCCGGTCTGCGGTTCTCGCCGCCCTCTGATGAGCCCGTGACCGCGGCCGCATACGCGCGCGCGGTCGAACGCGCGCTCCATCCACGGATGGGTTCCTACGCCGCCTCGGTAATGCGCGACGTGAAGGGCGCGGACGCCTACGCGGCCGGCCGCACTCACCGCATAGCGGGCCTCAGAGCGACCGGCGACCGGCTCGTGATCGAGTTGACACGTGCCGCGGGCGACCTCCCCGCCCGTATGGCTTCGCCCTGGTTCTGCCCGGTCCCTCCGGACACGCCCATCACCCCCGAAGGAGTCGACGCCCTACCCACCTCCGGTCCCTACTTCGTCGCCTCACACACGCACGACGGGTTGGTTCTCCGCCGCAACCCGAATTACGACGGACCGAGGCCGCGTGAGGCCCGCGAGATTCAGTACCGGTTCGGCATATCGCCGGAGCGAGCGATCGACGAGGTCGTGGCGGGTCGCGCCGACTACTTCTCACTCGACGCGTTCGCCTCGGAAGGGCCGGGAAGCGAACGCCTCGCGGAGCTGACGCGGCGGTTTGGCCAGAACAGCCCTGCTGCGCGGGCTGGCGCTCAGCTGCTCTTCACGGAGCCTGCCTTGAGCATGCACTACTTCGCCTTCAACGCGACTCGCGGTCCGTTTGCCGACGCCGATCTGCGTCGCGCGGTCAACTACGCGATCGACCGGCGCGCGCTCGCGGCAAACACGGGCGTCGGCCAGGTGGGCAGGCCAACCGAGCAATACCTGCCGCCCGGGCTCCCCGGCTTCGTCGATGTCGCTGGTTATCCACTCGGCGGCCCAGACCTCGAAAGGGCGCGACGTGTGGCAGATGGATTCCGAGGCTCGGCACTCCTCTACACATGCACCTTCCCCGAGTGCGTCCGTCACGCGGCGGTCCTTCAGGCGAACCTGAAGGCAATCGGGATCGACCTCGATGTACGGAGGTTTCCGCTCGACGAGATGTTCAAGCGGATCGCGACGCCGGGCGAGCCCTTCGACATCGCGCTCATGAACTGGTTCGTGGACTACGCCGATCCGGCGAACTTCACGCAGCTCTTCGGCCCCGGCGGTGAACTCGACCGGCTCCTCGACAGCCCGAAGCTCGACCGCCGCCTCGAGGCCGCTGCGCCGCTCACTGGCGAGGCTCGGCTCGACGCTTACGCGGACATCGACCGCTACCTCGTCGAGGACGTGGCGGCGGCGGCGCCCTTTGCGAGCGGCACGGAAAATCATCTCCTCTCGCCGCGCATGGGCTGCGAGGTATTTCGCCCGGTGTACGAGATCGAGTTCGGTGCGCTCTGCGTCGAGGACGATTAGCCTTGGGTGGGGTATGAAGCAAGCGCTGAAGCGGACCCTTAAGCCAGCGGTCGAGCCACTGCGCCGCGCTCGCGATCAGGTGGCAACGCGCGGCAGCGGACGAGACTGTCCTCTCTGCGGCTGGGCGGGAGGACGGTTTCTCCCGCAAGGCAAACCGCCGAAAGTGCGGCAGGACGCGCGCTGTCCGAAGTGCGGCTCGCTAGAGCGCCACCGCCTCGCCTACGTGCTTCTCTGCGACCGCCTCGCTGGGGACCAAGTCACGCTGCACAGCTCCCCCGAGCCGGCCGTCACGCGGTGGCTTCGGTCGATCTCACGGTCCTATCTCTCGATCGACTTGGACGGGTCCCTGGCGATGCGCGCGATGGATCTGACCCGCCTCGACCTGCCCGATGCGTCACAGACTCTGGTCTACTGCTCGCACGTACTGGAGCACATCCCTGACGACCGCAGCGCCATGAACGAAATCCGGCGGGTGCTCCAGCCGGGTGGAGTAGCCGCGATTCAAGTTCCGATCCGGGGGCCCGAAACCGACGAAGACCTAACCGTCACCGACCCGGATGAGCGGCGCGCCCGCTACAGGCAGTTCGATCACGTCCGGTTCTACGGCCTCGACATCTCCGCCCGGCTATCCGCCGCAGGCTTCGCGGTTGAGACGCTGGACGCAGCCGATCTACCCGAGGAGCTGGTGGAGCGCCAGGCGCTATCCCTCCGGTCGACGCAGCAGGTGTTCCTTTGCACTGCCGTCTAGCAGCGGGCCTTAGACGCAGCTGAATCGGTTCCAGCCGCATGGCTTCGGCTTCACCACGACCTTGTGCCGATCCAGCTTCTTCCACTCGCCGGAGACTTTGTACGAGCCCCTGATGATGATGGTCACCGACCGCCCGTCCTGCTCCAGCGCGGCCTTCAGGGCGTCCGACGGGCGCCACTGCCATTTGCCCGTGACCATCTCATGGAGGGTCGAGCGCTTCGACGTCGTCACGACGCGACCGACGAGCTCGGGGTTCTTCATGCCGAGCCGCTTGGCCGAGGCATCGGGCTTCGTCAACTACGCGGCTGTTCGCAATGGTGACGGCGACATGACAGTGACGGTCTGTGATGACAAGGCCGGGACGGACGAGTCCTCGCGGCGCGCGGCGGAGTGGGTCAAGGAGAACGTCGGTGCGACGGCAACCCCGCCCGTAACCGTCGAGGGAGACACGCTCCTCCAGTTCAGCGCCTAGGAGCGCGTTGAGCTCGTAGACGGCGGCGCGAAACAAACCCCTTTTGAAGCGTCGGACCGGTGCGCTCAGGTGCCCCGAAGTTGCCTGAGCCCATACCACGGTTTGCTAGCTCGTGTCGGATGAAAATGCCTAGTCGATCGGGCGATGGTGCGTCGTTTCTGGCGCATATACGCTCGCCCCCATGTTGCAAATGACGAACAGGAAAGGACTCGTGATGTTGAAGCGAATCACCTTGGCTGCCACGGTCGTGGGGGCTGCGGCGGCCTTTTTCGTGCCGCAGGCCAGCGCGATCGGCGGTCCCGGAGACCGGGGCCTGGGGCTGGTCACCGCGACTCAAGCGCGGAGCATTGGTGGGCCGGGCGACGCCCCACCGGGATTCGCCCGCGCGACCTCGAACACACGGTTCATCGGCGGGCCTGGCGATACGCCGCGCCTGCTGGTCCCGGGCCTCGGCAAGCTCACCGTGGGCGGCGCACTCCCACAGTAAGGAATGCGTCCGCGCCGCCCTTGATGGGCGGCGCCTTCGCTGGAGAACGCGAGGGCCACCCCGCTGGGGCGGCCCTCGCGCCCCGAAGCTGCCGGGCTAGCGCAAGCAACAACCATTGATGGACTTAGTGGGACGGTTATCGAACCCTCGAGCCCGCCCCGAGGGTTAAGCCGGCGGCGGCGGCTCACTCGAGGCGCACGCGGCTTCAGGCGGCGGTTCGGACTGCCGGCCGCGGCGGCCTAGCCGCGCTTTGGGCGCCGCTTCCACCCTGCGCGCGGCCCCGCAAGGCCCGCGGCGTCCAGCGGGACGACGCTCGCGAGGATCAGGCCCTTCGGAGTCCGCAGCCGCGGCTTGCGGGTTGACCTGCTCGCGGTGAGGCCGTCTCTCGTGGTCAGGGCGACGGCGTAGCTCCTGGCGGCGGGCTGGCGCCGCCAGCTGAGCTTGCGTCCCTTGAGCTTCACCTTCGCCGGCCGTTCGAGCTTCGGACCGCTGTAGTGCGCGACGGTGAGGCTGTCTCGCGGCAGGCCGTTCTGAAGCACGAGCGCCCGGATCGCGTGCCTGCCCGGGGCCACGTTGAGGCGCCTGCTGCCGCGGGCCCGCGCCGTCGTGGCGATGATGCTCGGGGCGCCCCGAGCGACGTCGACGAACTGGACCTGCTGCCCCGGGATCGGCTTCAGGCGCCATTTCAGACGGCCGCCCGCCACCTTCGCGGCGACCGAGACCCGCGGGAGGTTGGTGGCCAGGCCGACCTTCGATAGTTGGCTGCCTGCCACGGCCGTCACGGTGTATTCCCCTGGCCGGGGCTTGGTCAGGACGACGAAGGTCGTCCGCTTCAGCGGATCCTGCACGAGGAGTGTGTCGCGCAGTTGGATCCCCTCGTCTCCCGCGGGGGTCCGGAGGGCGAATCCGTGGGGCCCCGAGACCTGCACCTTCGGAGGCGCCGTGGACCCCTCGATTGCGATGGTCTGCACGCGGGTCCCGGCGGCCACGTCGACTGTCCGGGAGTCCGACCGGCCCGCGGCGGCTGCGACCACCCGTAGCGGCCCGATGTCGCATCCGGACGTCGCAAAGGTCGCTGCCGACTCCGGCCAGCGCCGGACGAAGCCGCGGCGGAACCCCTCTTGGCCGGCACAGACCGCCATGCCCTTCGAAGACACGATTGCCTCTGCCTGCGCGCCGAGCACGAAGTCGAGGATGCCGGGCATCGTCACCTGCGCCGATCCCTCGAGGCTGAATCCGCTGAGCGACAGCCACGATCGCGTCTGATCGATCTGGGCGACGAGCCCGTAGCCGCCGACCGTGTGGTCGAGCTTGCCCCCGACCGTGACATGTCGGCCGTGCGTGTATTTGATCGACCCCTCGGCGATCGCGGCATCGATGACCTTCAGGGCGCCGTCGAAAGCGATCGACCACGGGGCACCGCGCGGCAGGCCCAGCGTCACCTTCCCGTCCGCGGAAATGGCCGTCTTGCCGAGGATCTGCGGCCCGGCGCTCACCGTCCCCAGAGCGCTCATCTCGATACCGGCCGGGTCGGTCGTGGCTGCGAACTCGCCTCCGACCCGCTGGAGGAAGAGCGGTGTCGTCCCAAGCGGGCGGTTCAGCGATGAGGCGACGAGGGAGAACTTGCGGAGCGGCCCGAAGAATCCGTCCGGTCCCAGCTCGGTCGTGATCCGGAATTCAGCGTCGTTGCCGAGCGCGGTATTGGTCGGTCCGAAGGCGAGCGACGCCCCGCCGCTGAAGGAAGGCTCCGAGCTATCGAATCCGAGCTCGATGTTTCGGAGGCGCAGCAGGCCGAACAGCCACGCCTGCTCTATCGCGACCTTGCCTTGGAACGTGACTCCCTTCTCGTTGGAACTCGTGAATCCGAGCTCGAACGACGGGCCAACCTCCTCCCCGGACGACTCCCCCGGAACCACCTGGAACAGGCCCTTTGGGAGGGCGATTTTCAGCGTGACGCTGGCCTGCCCGCCGTTCTCCTTGCTGAGCTCGAAGCCGGGTTTGACCACGAGGGGAAGTCCGAGGAAGTCCGGCTCCTCATCGGAATCTCCCTCGCCCATGTCGATCTTCTCGGTCAGGAGGGCGTTCTGGGCGTTCGACCACCTGAAGGCAATCGGGATCGGTAGGACCGCCTTGGCGAAGACGAAGTCGACGGGGCCCGTCGTCTTGACCATCCCGTTGAGCGCCTTCTCGCTGAGGATGATCTTCGTGCCGGGGCGCGGGCGCACCTGAATGCCGTTGATGAACACGGGGCCCGTGCTGACGCGCCCGACCTCACCCTCGTCGTAAATCAGCGCGAAACAGGAGCTCGGGACCGGGGCGATCGCGACGATCGCTCCGAAGGCCACCTGGTTCACGGTGCCGTTCGGGCAGCCTGCGGGGGGAGGGGCGACGGGGTTTCCGTCCTCACCGTCAGGGGCACCCTCGTCGGCCGGCGCGCGCACGCGCCAACTCGCAGTCGCGGCTGTGGAGCGGTTGCCGACCCCGTCGACGGCCGAGACCGAGAACGTGTGCGGTCCCTCGCCCAGCGCGAGCAGCTGATGTGGGGAGGCGCAGTCGGCCGGCGCACCGGTGTCGAGCACGCATTCGAAGGCGCCGCCAGCCTCGGACGTGGTGAACTCGATCACGGCATCCGGGGGGTTGTTCTCGCCGCTCGGGGCGGACGTGATCGTCACGGTCGGCGGAGAGGTGTCCACGGTCCACCTGCGTTCCGTCGGCGGGCCTGCCGCTGTCGTGTTCGGGTGGTAGCGGACCTTGAAGACGTGCTCCCCGTCGGCGAGCGCCGTGTACTCCCGCGGCTGCGTGTTGCAGGTCACGAACGCGGAGCCGTCGAGGCTGCACTCGAAGCTCCCCGCGACGGCGATGGGCGAGACGTATTGGAACGATGCGGACGGCGAGCTGACGGCGCCCTGGGGACCGCTCGTGATAATCACGCCTGAGCTCTCGCAGTTCTTGAGGACGTCGAGCGGGTCGGCCTCCACGGAGTCGATGCCTGGTCCGCAGTCCACCAGGGGGTCTATCTCGCCGTCGGCCACGAAGATCGCGTCGTTTCCGGATCCGCCCTCGATCGAGTCGCGCCCGGTCCCGCCGGTGATCGTGTCGCCGTCGAGGCCGCCCTGGAGGTAGTCGTTGCCCGCTCCGCCCTCGACGACGTTGGCGCCGCCGCCGGACTTGATCCGCAGGTCGTCGTCGCCGCCGTGGCCGCGCAGCACGTCGTGACCGGGCGCGCCGAACACGCCGAAGCCGTAGAGCGCGTTGGGCCCATCGTTGCCGTCGAGACGGTCGGCGAACGAGGTGCCGGCGAGGTTCTCGGCGGTGGAGACCGTGCCGAGTTGCCCGGGGAAGCCATCCCCGATCATGCCGTCGAGGTTGGCGGTGACACCGTCGCTGACGGCGCCCGGCGGAGTCTGGAAGATCACCCAGTCGGTGCCGGGCCCGCCGACGACCTCGTCGGCACCGGGGCCGAGGTGGAGGGTGTCGTCACCGTCTCCGCCGGACACGAGGTCCGTGCCGGGTCCGCCGCTGATCGTGTCGTTACCGAAGTCGCCGAAATACGAGCCTGGAGGGGACGGGCATGGTGCGTGGGTCGGCAGGTTTATGGTGTCGGCTCCGTCGCCGGCATGAACCGTGACGTTGACCTTCGCCGCGCAGAGGTCGATGGAGTCGTTGCCGTCACCGGGGTTGATGGACCATTCGGTGTCGCCCATGCTCGTGCAGAGAATCCGCCAGGTGAACTGCGAGTCCTGCCGACACTCCGAGAGCGTCTCGCTCGGCAGGCCGCCCGGCGAGGCGTGGTCGGCCAGGAAGTGCGTCCACATGCCGAAGCCGCGGTCCTCGGTGACCAGGTACATCCAATTGGTCTCGCCCGGCGGGGCGGTCCAATGCCACACCGTTCCCGAGTGCGACACGAACGAGGCCGTCGCAACGGCCGGCGCGATGGATATCGCACACAGTGCGACGGCCACGAGCGCGAACATGCGGGAGCGCGAGCCATGCGGAGCTCCTCTCGCTCCGTCTAGTTCCCTACTCCTCCTCAGCCATCCCCAGGAAGTCGTCGCGGGAGAGCTTCCCGACGAGGTCGGGATGGTTCCCGTTGACATGCTGCTCGGCCTTCTGGACGAGCTCGTCGTCGCTCGCTCCGGTGATGACCTGGCCGCACTCGCAGTTGATCTGTCGCGCCACTGTGAACTCCTTTTCCGGTCGGTTTGCATGAGCCCGGCGATTGTCAACCGGGCGCGTTGAAACTAGGTTGGAGAAAGGTTGGACCCCTCCGCATCGCGAGTGCAGCTCTGCGCGGAGACGGGACTGCCTGCCGCCGACTCGTCGCTGACGTCTCTGCTGTCGAAGGTGCGGAAGGTGATCGGGCCCGGACATCGTCGTCGGGCGCGACGAGCCGCGGCTCGAGCTGCCGCCCGGCGCGTTTCGTGGACGTCGAGGCTGCGCTAAGACCGCCGCTGCCGCTTTGCGCGAGAAGCGAAGGTGGCGCAAGCAACAACCATTAATGGACTTGGTGGGACGGTTATCGAATTCTCGATCCGGCGTCGACCCTGTCGCTTGGGTCCCCGTCACTCATCAAGCGCGTTGAGAGCCTCTTCCCAGCTGGCGTAGTTCACAAAGCGAAGCGGGCGTCCGAGCTCATCGAAGTACCACACCTCGCAACCGTCGGCGTCGATCTCGATCCCACTGCCACGACCGATCGCTCGTTCCCGATAGGCCACGAGGACGACGTCGCGGACAGCCTCGGCCCTGAGCAAGTCCACGTGAAAAGTCGCGAAGACCTCAGCCAGGTCGTGGAGGTAATGGCGAAAGCCGGAGTGACCTCGGTAGCGACGCCCAAAGAGCGCGTCGAATTCCGAGACGAAGGAGAACTCGGGCGAGATGAGCTCCGCTGCGCGGTCGACGGCCCGCTCGTTGAACGCGGCATAGACCCGCCTCACCGCCTCGACGTCCCCTGGCGTCATCGTTGTCGCCGAGTATCCCTAGGCGACAGCAACCAAGCAATGGAGAGGGTGGGGAATCGAACCTCCCCGTCTGATATTGCGGTAAGTCACCGTAACGGAGTTGTTACGCACGTCATCCGCGCACGCCAGTCCGCGCGAAAAAATCACACCGTGTGCTCCGATGAGCCTTGTGCGGTGTGTGCTCTGTCGTGGCTCGCGGGTGTGCTCGAAGCCGAGGGGACCTTCCTGAAACCGCCGCCGTCCTCACTGAACTGCCCAATCATTTCCTTTCGGACCACTGACCGGGACGTCGCGGAACTTGTAGCGACCGCCTTTGGCGTCGGAGTCACGTCAAATCGAAAAGGCGTCCATCGGACGGAGTACGCGGCGACTCTGAAGGGCGCAAACGCCGTACGGCTCATGCGGGAGCTTCACACGATGCTCGGCGAACGGCGAGGAAAAGCGATAACCGCTGCACTAGGGCTGTATCGACCGCCAGCTCGCAAGCTGTCACACGCCGAGGCGGGGCGAATCAGGGATCGGCACAAACAGGGAGTGGCTATAGCGCAGCTCGCCCGCGAACTCGGAGTTACGCGGCAGACGATCTACGCGATCGTGAATGAGCGGATCTACCGCGCACCGCCGCCAGCGCCTTGGCGAGATGATCTGCCGTCCCTCATCCCTGCGCCGACGGATTGCTCCCTGGCCTCACCGGCCGAGCTCAGCTGGCTAGCCGGCTGGGTCGAAGGCGAAGGCAGCTTCCTCGCGCCGCCGCCGAGTGACCCGCGTCGGCCGCGAGTAAGCGCCATGACGCGCGACCTTGACGTGATTGAGCGCGCAGCAAGGATCCTCGACGTGAGTCCCACCCGACACTATGACCGCCGATCGCGGGCGCGCGCCTGGAGCCCGCTGTTCCGCGTTCTTAGCTGCGGGAGGCGCGCGGTCGAGCTCATGCACGCGATCGACCCGATGATGGGCGCCCGTCGCCGCGCACAGATTGGTCAGGCACTTGCCGCGGTGTCGTAACCACTCTTCGACGCTACCCTTGAAGGGCAATCCAAGGGGGCGAAATAGCTTCGACGTGGGGCTGATCGTTCCGGATGTGGCGAGCCGAGGACCCCGGTCGGCCTCGTAAAAAAACCCGGGAACCAATAAGTGCGGACTCTCATGAGTTCGCCCTCGCCGCTTAACTAGGTGAGGGAGTCGCACCGGACAGCCCGCGGTCCGGGTTCGCGGCTTCAGATAGCGGGCTAACCCTGACGGCGTGACCCTCGACCGTCAGGGGACACCACTTCGAGGGTATGGCTCCGGTGACGTGCCCCGCGGATTGACCGACCCGGCCGCCGAGATCAGACTCCGACGGGAACGCTCGTAGTACGCATCGGGACGGGTTCCGCGGACGCCGGGGCAGTACCGGCCGCCTCCACTTCGAAATACGGATCTAGCCGTCGCACCTTCCAACTCGTGGCGGGTACGCTGGGCGCGGACTCCCCGCTTTTGAACCGATTGCGCGCATCCACGATCGTCGGCAGCGCCCTCGCCGTGCTGATCCTCGCGCTGTTCGCGTACCTGATCGTGGACGCCCAGTCGCAGGACCGCGAGGACGCGGAGCAGAGCTTCCAGGACGTCGCCCAGGTGTCGGCAGCGGTCACGAACGGCATCTTCCAGTCGGCATTCGAGTCGACGGGGATGCAGGCCGCCGAAGAGTTCGCCGGTCCGGTCGAGCAGGAGGCGCTTGCTCAGTTCGCGGCCGAGGGCCAGTCGCGTTACGTGGCCGTCTACGACGAGCAGCGGCGCCGTCTCGGTGCGACCTCGGGGGCGCCGCCGCCCGGCCCGGCGGTCGATATCGCCCTCGAGTCCGGAAAGCCTCGACTGTCGGACGTGATGGGGAAGGGCGCCGAGGCGACGATCGAATTCGCAATCCCGTACGAGACGCCGACCGGGCGCAGGATCTTCGTAACGGGTTCTCCGACGCAGCCGTTCGCCGAGTTCCTTGCGGCCTCGCTCGGCGAGCTTCCGACGGTCGCGGACGCGGAAACCCTGATGCTCGACAGCAACGGCGTCGTGCTCGGCGGCGACAACCTGTCGGTTCCGGTCGGGGAGCGCATCGAGGACGAGGACCTCATCGCCGCCCTCGGGGAAGCCGACTCCGGGGATTACGGCGAGGACCGCTACTACGCAGCCGGCGAGATCACCAACACGCCCTTCCGGATCGTTCTCGACGTCGCCAAGGACGACCTGTACGCGGAGACGCCGGGCAGAAGCGTCTCCTGGATCCTGCTGATCGCGTTCGCGGCGGCCGTACTCGCCGGCCTCTACCTGTTGCGGCGCTTCTCGCTGGCGGCGACCGAGCTCCAGCGGCGCGAGCTGAACGAGCGGCATGCCGTCGAGATCAACGACAACATCATCCAGGGCCTCGCGCTCGCCAAGTACCAGCTCCAGATGGGCGAGAAGGAGGCCAGCGCGACCCAGGTCTCGGAGACCCTGCGCGAGGCGCAGCGCCTGGTCTCGGGCCTGCTCGGCGAGGCCGAGGTGCAGGCGGGCCAACTCCGGCGCGAGGTGGCCGCCGAGACCAGCCGGCCGGACGAGCCGCCGCCCGGGGCCAAGCCGTGACGCCGCCGCCGGCCACGGTCGTCGTCTGCGACGACGTCCCCGAGCTACGCAGGCTGGCACGCGCCGTGCTCGAGGAGGAAGGCGAGTTCGACGTCGTCGGCGAAGCCGGCGACGGACGCGAGGCGGTCGAGCTGATCGAGCGCCTCCAACCGAGCGTCGCGGTGCTCGATCTGTCCATGCCGGAGCTGGACGGGCTCGAGGCGATCCCGATCATCCACCGCGTCTCCCCGACCACCGAGATCGTCGTGTTCTCGGGCTTCGAGGAGGGCAAGGTCGCCCAGCTCGCGCTCAGCCTCAAGGCCAGCCGCTACGTCCGCAAGGGCGCGCCGCTCGAGGACCTTCGGACGGCGGTGCGAGAGCTCGCCGCCGGCGCTGCCTGACTCGCTGCCACAATCGGTACGTGGCGATCGACCCGTACCGCCCCGAGGCGTACTACCCGCCCACGTATGCGCCCGAGCCGCCCCCGGTCCCGGCCGAGCCGCCGCGGCCGCGCTGGAAGGGCGCCCTCGGGATTATCGGCGCCGCCGCCCTGATCGTCGTCAAGTTCGGCGCGAAGCTCAAGGCGCTCCTCCTGCTCCTCCCCAAGCTCAAGCTGTTCACGACGTCCGCCTCCATGTTCGTATCGATCGGGGCGTACGCGCTGCTCTGGGGCTGGAAGTTCGCGATCGGCTTCGTGCTGCTGCTGCTGGTCCACGAGATGGGACACGTCTGGCAGGCGCGCCGCGAGGGGCTCGAGGCGAGCGCGCCCCTCTTCATCCCCTTCCTGGGCGCGGCGATCGCGCTGAAGGAGCTCGGCAAGGACGCCGCTGTCGAGGCGCGCGTGGGCCTGGCCGGGCCGGTCCTCGGCTCGCTCGCCTGCTGCGTGCCGCTCGCCATCTGGCAGATCACGGGTGAGGAGTTCTGGCAGGCGCTCGCGTTCGTAGGGTTCTTCCTCAACCTGTTCAACCTGGCGCCGGTCCTCCCGCTCGACGGCGGCCGCGCGATGTCCGCGCTCAGCCCGTGGATGTGGGTCATCGGCTACGCGCTCCTCGTCGTGGCGACCTTCGCGTTCCCCAACCCGATCATGTTCCTGATCCTGATCTTCGGGGGTCTCGAGACCTACCGCCGCTGGAAGGAGCGCAAGGACCCGGAGCAGCAGCGCTTCCACACCCTCAGGCCGCGCACGCGCGCCGCCGTGGCCGTCACCTACGTCGGGCTAGCGCTCGCGCTCGTCGTCGGGATGGAGGCCACCTTCCTCGAGCGGGACTTCGATGATGTTTGAGGGGTCGGGCTGCTCCTCCGGGGGCGCCTGGCTGTAGTCGCCGAACGGCCCGTCGCGCTCGGCCACGACCGCCGGGACGCCCTCGCGCTCGGCCAGATCGATGAAGCGGTTCGCGTCGGGGGTGTTCCGCATGAGCCCGTCGAGGATCGGGCCGAGCGCCTGCGTCGAGGCCAGCCCCATGTTCTCGAAGGCCTGGTTCACGACGAGCTTCATCGCGGCGAGCTGGGACGCCGGCAAGTTCGCCAGCCGCTCCGCCTCCGCCCGCACCTCCGCTTCGAGCTGGTCGAACGGCACCGCCCGGTTGATCAGGCCGACGTCGGCGGCCTCCCGCCCGGACAGCGGGCGGCCGGTGAGCGCGTGCTCCTTCACCCGCGTGAGACCCAGCCGGTAGATCCACATCCCGGTCAGGTACGCGCCCCACATGCGCGCGTACGGCGTCCCGATCCGGGCGTCCTCGCTCGCGAACACCAAGTCCGCGCACAGGGCCATGTCGCTCCCGCCGCCCACGCACCAGCCGTGCACCTGCGCGATGACCGGCTTCGGCACCCGCCAGATCGACATGAACTTCGGCACGGCCCCGGAGGGCGAGGTCATCACGGCGAAGTCCTTGCCCGGGTCCCACTGGCCCTCGCTCGTGATCCGCTCGTCCCAGTGATGGAAGCCACCGGCGAAGTCGAAGCCCGCACAGAAGGAGCGCCCAGCGCCGCGCAGCACGATCACCCGGACGTCGTCGTCATCGCCCGAGCGGAGCACAGCGTCCTGGAGCTCGTCGGGCATCGGCGGCACGATCGTGTTCAGGCTCTTCGGCCGGTTGAGCGTGATCGTCGCGATCGGGCCGTCGACCGCGTAGTGCAGCGTCTCGTAGCTCACCTGTGGCGCGACGCTACAGGGCGCGTGAACGAATCGTCACGCTGCTGGCCTGCGACGGGCGGTTCGCACTGATCACCGCGCGATAGGCGCCCCGCCGCGTCTTGGGAGCCAGCCGGAACTTCACGCTGTGGCGGCCACGCGTGTAGTTCGCCGTGCGCTTGCCGGCGAGCGTGCCGTTGCGGTGCCGGAGCTGGATCTTCACCCGCGCAGACTGGGCGAGCGTGAACCGGACGCGGAGCGGCGTGCGCCTGCGACCGTTGAACACCGACCGGCCCAGCGTGGCGTGCTTGATCAGGCCGCACGTGTTGCGGTAGTCGAAGTACGGGATCAGGAAGAAGCGGCCGCGCTTCCGTCGCAGGGAGACGTGGCGGACGTCCTTCTTTCCGTTCGGCGCGCGCGTCACGAACCGCGTGTCGTAGAAGCCCTTCTTCGCCCGCCGCGGCGCCCACGTGAAGTCGCCGCTCTGGTTCCGGAACGTGCGTACCTTCCGCCGGATCACGCGCCGGCCCTGGGAGCGGCGGTAGGTGGTGACGTCCACGCCGGCGGCGCTGCGGCGGCCGACCAGGAACCGCACCTGCTTGCCGTTGCGCTCCGGCCGCGCGCCCACGAAGTTGAAGCCTGACGCCGCTGCGCACGCGTCCCCCCCGCCCGGGAAGTCGGGCGTACCCGGCAGCGGCTTGCCACGCGGCTTCGGCGGCGGCGGGAGCGTGACCTTGTAGACGTCGATCGCGTTGCGGCCCCCGTCGCCGAGCAGGAAGTCGCCCGTGGCGCCCCAGTAGGTGAACGACCCGTCGTCGTTCTCCTCCACCTTGAAGACATGCGACACCCACTGGTTCGCGTGCTCGGGTACGAAGTAGCCGGCGCGCTTGAAGTCGATCGTCCCGTCCGCGTTCTCGGTGAAGTCCACGACCTGCGTGCCCTGCGAGTACCAGGCCATGAAGATCCGGTTCTGGCCCGGGATCTGCTGGAACACGTGCGACGTGCACAGCGATCCCTGCGGCTCCGTCTGGATCGGCGCGCGGAAGATCGCGCGCTCGCCGTCCGAGGTCTTCGCGTAGACCTTCTCCTGGTAGGCCTCGATCTCAGCCGTCCGCTCACCGGCGGGCTCGGGAGGCAGGGTGCCGATCTTGCTGACCGGGAAGGCATGCACGCCGCCGTTGCCGATCGGGTTGTCGGCCCCCTGCGTGCAGCTCGCGCCGCCCGGCAGGATCCCGCCGCCGCGCTCATCGGTGACCAGCATGAAGCGCCCGGACTGAGTCAGCTCGGCCTCGTGCGAGACGAAGATGTCCTCGGTCGAGTCGAACAGGGGCTCGAAGTTGTTGCCGATCTGGTCCTCGAAGCCCATGTGGTGGACCGCGCCGTTCTTGAGCACTCCCTGGAGCGACGGCCGCGGGCTCATCTGAAGCCACTCGGAGACCACCAGGCTCTGGCCGCCCTCGCCGACCACGCAGTCCTCGACGAACGCGCTGGTCGCCCACGGGGCGGCCGCCGTCGAGCTGGCTCGCCGCGCACACGGAAGCGGCGTCCCGCGCGGCTTGTCGTCCGAGAAGTCGTTCGGGGTCCCGTTGTCGTCGAAAGCGTTCGAGAAATCCATCACGACGCTGGAGTCGATCGCCGCGCAGGTGACCGTGTCGTCGGGGTAGATCTCGAGCTCGTGGCAGGCCGAGACCGAGCGGTAGGTGCTGGAGCGCGCGAAGTTGATGGTCGGCCAGCGGAAGCGGTAGACCTCGGGGTCGCAGGCGTCGATCTTGAATTGGCGGCTGGCATCGGCCGGGAAGTTCATGCAGCTCGACATGTCGACGACCTCGATGCCGTCGAAGCTCATCGAGTCGCCCTCCTCGTTCGAGCGCACGCCCTCCTCGTCGAAGCTCACGCCGTCCGAGCTCGACACGAACGCGATGTGCGGCCGCTTCGGATCGATGTTCACGGTGTGCGCCTCACCGACGTGCGACGTGAGGCCGATCTCCGTGGGCGCCGCCGGGTCGGTGACGTCGATGATCTCGAGCCCGCCCTGCGGCGTGTTGCTCAGCCCGAGCTCGCCCTGGTCGTGACAGCGCCCCGACGCATCGGTCGCGTCCACCACGATCTGGGTGTCGCGCGTGTCGACGTATGGATTCGGGAACTGCACGAGCGCGTCGCCCTTGGGCGCCGCCTCGGCGTCGTGCTGGAGCCCCGTGACCCCGGTCGCGACACCGGGGCACGATGCCGACGGGTGCCCGGTGATGTAGTGGGGATCGACCGCGCCGTCGGCGTCCGTCAGCTGGATGATCGTCTGGCCGGCGGCGTTGGGGCCGAGCGCGAGCGTGCCGACCGATGCGTAGGTGATCCCCTCGCGTGTGAAGAAGTCGATGTCGCTGTGCGGGTTCCCGGTCGGGATCGTCGCCACTAGCTCCCATTCCGCGTTCTCGCCTCCGGCGTTGATGGCCGTCGAGAGCGGTGCGGGCGCGGAGAAGTTCGGCGGCGCGTGGTCGAGCTCGTGCGCGAGCGCGCTGCCACCGACGCCGAGCGCCCCGAGCACGGCGAGGAGGCCCCCCAATCTGATCCTCACGTTTGCCCCCATACCCGCATCCGCGCCAGATTTAAACAGTGTGGGCGCTTAGGGGCGCCGCCGGACGAGCAGCGTCTGCGCCGCGCGCCCGATCCGGCCGCCCTCGTCCCACAGGAGCGTGTCCGACATGCCGACCCCGGCCTCGTCGAGGCGGGTGACGGCCTCGAGGCAGACCCATTCGGTCGCGGGGAGCCGGTGGAGATGGACGGAGAGGTCCGTGTTGATGAAGACATAACGGTGGTAGTCGAGCGCCGCGCTGACGCCGTTCCCCGAGTCCGCCGCGATGAGGACGCGCTGGAGCGGCGACGGCGGCTCGTCGTCCACGAGCGGATGACGCATCCGCATCCATACGACCGCTGGCCCAGGCTCGAGGAAGGAGCCCTCCACGAACCGGTACTCCATCGCCGTGTGGTAGCCGACCGCCTGGCCGGTCGGGAAGAAGTCCCGCTCCTCGCCGTCAGCCGGGCCGTGCGGTGGCGCGTCGGCGTGGGTCGCGTCGCCGAGGTCGGTCGGCTGCGTCACCAGCCGCCACGCCGTCGCGCGCATGATCGGCTCGTCCCCGCTCGCAAGCTCGGCCTCCACCAGCTCGACACTCCGTCCCGGCCGGACGATGCGGGCCGCCGCGGTCAGCGGCGCGAGCGGAACCGGGCGCAGGATCTCGAACGTGATCCGGCCGACCTGCCTGCCCGCCGGATCGCCGCACCGCTCCACAGCGCGCCCGAGGAGCGCGGCGGGCGGCCCGGCGTGCTGGGCGTCGGGATCCCACGGGCCGCGGGTGAGCTCCGACGGCTCGAAGCCGTCGCCGCGGGCGGTGAAGAAGCTCACCGTTCGCGCAGCGCGCGTTCGATCTCGCGCTTCTGGTCCTTCGCCTTCAGGTCGCGCCGCTTGTCGCGCATGTCCTTGCCCTTGCCGAGCGCGATCTCGACCTTGGCGTACGGCCCCTTGAAGTAGACACGCGTCGGCACCAGCGTGAGCCCCTTCTGCTGGATCTTCCCGACCAAGCGCTCGATCTCGCGGCGATGCATGAGCAGCTTGCGCGGGCGCTCGGGCTCGTGGCCCTCGCGCGGCGCGTGCTGGTATGGCGCGATGTGCATGTTGTGCAGCCAGATCTCGCCCTCGGTGAGGGTCGCGTACGCGTCCTTCAGCTGCCCGCCGCCGTTGCGCAGGGACTTGACCTCCGAGCCCTGGAGCTGGATGCCGCACTCCCACCTGTCCGTCAGGTGGTAGCGGTACGAGGCCTGCCTGTTGCGGACGACATCCATCAGGTCGATATTGGCAGCAGGTCGACGCGGCCGCGGGGGGCGAACACCTTCGCCACCTCGACGCGCACCGGGTCGCCCATCCGCAGCGCGCGCCCCGACTCCTCGCCCACCAGCGCGGTGCCCTCCTCGTTCAGCGACCACCACTCGCCGCGCAGCTTGCGCGCGGGCAGGAAGCCCTCGAAGCCCTCCTCGCCGAAGCGCACGAAGCAGCCTGCGCCGATCACGCCGACGACCTCGCCCTCCCAGTCCGCCTCCGGGCCGCGCTCGGTGAGGGCGCGCTCGAGCAGGAATGCGAGGCAGGCGTCGTCCGCGTCGCGCTCGATCTGCATCGCCTCACGCTCCGCCGCCGAAGTCACCAGGCCGGCGTCGTCCAGGTCGGCGGCGCGCGGCGGCACGTCGTCCGCGCCGATCGACGCGAGCAGCGCGCGATGGGCGATCACATCCGGGTAGCGCCGGATCGGCGAGGTGAAATGGAGGTAGCGCTCGCTCGCGAGGCCCGCGTGGCCGAGGTCCTGCGGCGTGTAGTACGCCTGCTTCAGCGAGCGCAGGACGAGCGACGTGAACGCGCTCCGCCCCCGCCCCGACTGGCGCACCTCCTCCGCCACGCGCCGGCTGATCTCCCCGACGGCGTCGGCGGCCTGCTGCGGGCTCATCCGGTCCGGCAGCGGCGGCGTCGGCACCTCGAGCGACTCGAGCTGCTGGACGAGCAGCTCGACCCGCGCCGGGTCGGGGCGCTCGTGCACGCGGTAGAGCGTCGGCAGGCGGCGGTCCGCGAGCACGGTCGCCACCTGCTCGTTCGCGAGGATCATGAGCTCCTCGATCAGGGTGTGCGACTCGGTCTGGCGCTCGCGGTGGATGGCCACGACGTCGCCGTGCTCGTCGAACTCGAACTGCGCCTCGTCGGACTCCACCTCGAGCGAGCCGCGCCGGGCGCGGCGGTCGCGCAGCGCCGCCGCGACCTCGCGGGCGGCCTCCAGGGCCCCTGCCCACGGCTCCTGCGCACGTTCCTCGCCGGCGAAGATGCGGTCCACCTGGCCGTACTCGAGCCGCGCGTCGCTTCGGATGACCGTGCGGTGAAACGACGCGCTGACGACGCGCTCCGCCTCCATCTCGAGCTCCACGGTCACCGCGCTGCGGTCCTGGTGCGGGACCAGGCTGCACGCCTCGTTCGAGAGCGCCGGCGGCAGCATCGGCTCGACAGCGCCGGGGACGTACACGCTCGTGCCGCGGCGATAGGCCTCGGCGTCGACCGCGGTGCCGGGCCGCACGTACGCCGTCACGTCGGCGATGTGCACCCAGAGGCGCACCCGCCCTTCCTCGTGCCGGGCCGAGATGGCGTCGTCGAAGTCCTGCGCTGAGGCGGGGTCGATCGTGAAGGTCGGCAGCTCGGTGAGGTCGCGCCGCGGTGTGGCGACGGGCGTGTTCCGGGCGTCCTCGTCAACCTTGCGCGGGAAGCTCCGGCGCAGGCCGCCGTCGAGCATGATCGCCTCGACCACGTCCCGGGCGCGCTCGGGGTCGCCCACCGGCCGGATGACGCGCGGCCCGCGTTTTCCTCCGCCCACGAGGACCATCGATCCGGGTCGCGCCCCGCCCGCGTCCTTCGGCGGGATCGTCATGCGCCCGCCCCGCTGGAGCAGCGGCGTCGCGGTCAGGAAGCGGCCCTGCTTCACCAGGACGCAGACGACGGGCCGGTCGAGCCGGCGCCGCTCGCCGGGCGCCACTAGAGCTTCTCGGCGAGCTTCTCGAGCGCCACGGGCAGCGCCTCGTCGCGGCGCGTCCGCGGCAGGTCGCGCGCCTTGACCGCGGGCGTGATCCCGGTCTGTGAGATGTTCTCGCCGCTCGGCAGGTAGTAGCTGCCGACCGTCAGGTCGAGCGCGCCACCGTTCGAGAGCGGCTCGAGCTCCTGGAAGACGCCCTTGCCGAACGTCTTCTCGCCGACGAGCGTTCCGCGCTTGGTGTCGCGCAGCGCCCCGGACACGATCTCGGACGCGCTGGCGGTGCCGCGGTCGACCAGTACGACGACGGGCAGCTCTTTGCTGATCGCCTCGCCCTCGGCCTCGAACTCGCGCTCCGGCCGCTTTCTGCCCTTGGTCGAGACGATCGTCCCGTCCTCGATGAAGATGCTGGACACGAGCACCGACTCGCGGAGCAGGCCGCCGCCGTTCCCGCGCAGGTCGAGCACGATGCCCTCGGCGCCGTCCTCGATCAGCCGGTCCAGCTTCTCGCGCAGCTCGCCGTGCGCTCCCGACGTGAACGAGAGCAGCCGCGCGTACCCGACCCGCTTGCCGCCGGCCCGCCGCATGCGCGACTGGACGATCGGGATCTCGATGCTCGCGCGCTCGACCTCCACCTCGCGCCGGCGGTCGCGATCGCCGGCGGGCAGGACGGTCAGCTCGACCGTCGTCCCCGGCTTGCCCTTGATCTTCGCCGTCGATACGTCGGTCGGTTCGCCGGCAATCGACTCGCCGTCGACGTGCGTGATCACATCGTCCTTGCGGATCCCCGCCTTCTCTGCGGGCGAGCCCTCGAACACGCTCACCACCAGGAGCCCGCGCGGATGCTCCTGGACCGTCATGCCGACGCCCTCGAAGCGGCCGCTCACCGACTGGCTGAAGAGCTGCGCCTCCTCGGGCGTCAGGTAGTGGGAGAAGCGGTCGCCCAGCTCGCGCACGATGCCCTTGTACGAGGCCTGGTCGAGTGCGTCCTCGTCGACCTCCTTGTAGAAGCCGTCCTTGATCGAATCGATGATCTCGGCCCGGACGGCGCGCTCGTCCTCGACGAAGATCTCGCGCAGCTCGGTCGGCAGGTGCTCCGGGTTGCCCCCGAGGAACATTCCGGCGCACAGCGCGGCGACGACCGCGGCGATCGTCGCGATCAGCTTGTAGAGCGGCCGCACCGCGGGCAGGCTACTGAGAGCGGACCGAAGGTCCGCGGTCACGACGACCGGAAGTCGGCACGGCGATCAGAACGCGGACATGGATGTCCGCGGAGGTATCCACAGCGCTAGATCCGCAGGAAGCGGCGAAGCGTGAGGCCGCTGCCGAGCGCCGAGACGGCCATGCAGGACAAGAGCAGGAGCACGATCAGCAGCGGGAAGTCGATCGTGTCCGGCGCCGCGAGCAGCGCGAAGCGGTCCGAGAGCGGGTCCACGAAGGTCTCCTTGGCGATCGTTAGGAGCAGGATCGCCAGGAGGCCGCCCATCGCGCCGACGATGAGTCCCTCGATCACGAACGGCCAGCGGATGAACCAGTTGGTCGCCCCGACCAGCTTCATCACCTCGACCTCGCGCCGGCGCGAGAAGATCGACAGGCGGATCGTGTTCGCCACGAGCGCGATCGACGCCAGCACGAGTAGGGCGGCGAGGCCGGCGGTCAGGGCCTTCACGAGCCCGGTCGCCTTCAGGATCTTGTCCGTCTCGTCCTCGCGGTTGCGCACCTCGTCGATCGCGGCGAGTTGCGGCTCGCGCTTGCCCTGCGCGTTGAGCGGAGCGAGGCTGTCCACGATCGCGCCGACCGAGTCGGGGTCCTCGGGATAGATCCGGAACGAGTCGGGGAGCGGGTTGCGCCCGAGCAGCTCGAACGCCTCGGGGTTGCGCTGCTTCTCCTTCTCGAGCGCCTCCTCCTTGGAGATGAACTGGACGGTCTTCACGTCGGTCGTCGCCGCCAGCTCCTGGCGGAGCTCCTCGACCTCGTCGTCCGTGGCCGAGTTCTGGATGTAGACGTCCACGAGCACCCGATTGCGGACCTCGTTCGCGGTGCCGGTCGTGGCCTGGACGATCGGGATGAAGATGCCGAGCACGAGCGCGGTCAGCAGGACAGTGACCGTGGCCGCGAGGCTCGGGGCCGCGTTGCGGGAGAGGGCGCGGAGCGCCTCCTTGAGGAAGAAAGCGGGACGCAGCATTAGTTCGGGTGACCCTCGGCGCCGATGCCCATCTCGCCGCGCAGGCGAATCGCGAACTCGCTGGTGGACTCGTCCGGGCGGTAGAGGCCGGAGACCTGGTCGCGGATGATCCGGCCCTCCTGGAGCTCGACCACGCGGCGACGCATCTTGTCCACCATCGAGTGGTCGTGGGTCGCGACGACGACCGTCGTGCCCGTGCGGTTGATGCGATAGATCAGCTGCATGATCCCGATGGACGTCTCGGGGTCGAGGTTGCCGGTCGGCTCGTCGGCCAGCAGGAGCGGCGGATGGTTCACGAACGCACGCGCGATCGAGACGCGCTGCTGCTCGCCGCCCGAGAGCTCGTCGGGGTAGTTGTGAAGCTTGGTCGAGAGACCCACCAGGCGCAGGATGTCCGGCACCTTGCGGCGGATCTCCTGGCGCGACTCGCCGATCACCTGAAGCGAGTACGCGACGTTCTCGTACACCGTGCGGTTCGGCAGCAGCTTGTAGTCCTGGAAGACGACGCCGATGTTGCGGCGCAGGTACGGGACCTTGCTGCGCGGGATCTCGGCCAGGTTGCGGCCGGCGATCTTGAGCTCGCCCTTCGACGGCTCGAGCTCCTTCATCAGCAGCCTGATGCAGGTGGACTTCCCGCAGCCGGTAGCACCCACGAGGAAGACGAACTCGCCGCGGCCGATCCGCATCGAAGCGCGGTCCAGGCCGACGGCTCCCCCGTCGTAGACCTTCGTGACGTCCTTGAACTCGACTACGGGCGCTGCCGGCTTCGGCGCGGAGCGCCGCCGCGGCGCGACCTCTGTGGGCCTCGTCGCCATCTGTCTTGATGGATAGCGGATCTCCTGCCCGCGCTCGACGGTTGCAAGCGTTATTTCACGCGGTGCGGGCATACGATGCGGCGGTGCGGCTCTTCGTGACAGCGCTCGTCGCAGCCGCCGTGTTCACGGGCTGCGGCGACGACGACGAGCCGGCCGAGACCGCGCCGACCGCGCCTCCGGCAGCAGCGACCGAGGCGCTGTGGCCCCCATCCGGCGAGGGAAGCGGCGATCCGCGCGCGACGGCTCGCTCGTTCGTCGAGGAGTACATCGGCATCGAGAACCCCGCGCTGTCCGAATTCCGGGAGACCGAGCCCGGCGTCGGGGAGGTCACGGTTCACCGACGCGGCGAGGACGGGCGCGCACTCGAGACGGAGGTCGCGGCGCTCGCACTGCGCCGGCTCGACGGCGAGACCTGGTCGGTCATCTCGGCCCATTCGCCCGAGGTCGAGGTGACGCAGCCGTCAGCGCGAGATGTGATCACCTCTCCGGTGCGCGTCGCCGGACGCGGGCGCGGGTTCGAGGGCAACGTGGTGATCGAGGTGCGCGACGAGTACGCGGTCGACCCGCTGGCCCAGCGCGCGGTGATCGCGGGCAGCATGGGAAAGCTCGAGCCGTTCTCGGCAAAGCTCCCCTTCGATCCGGGCACCGACACCGGCGCGATCGTCGCGAAGACCGGCTCCGGCATCGCCGCCGCCGACGGCTTCGCGGCGTTCGTCGTGCGGTTCGCCGACGGCTGAGGCGCCGCTCAGCGCCGCAGGCGGTAACGCGCGAACAGGTGGGACTCGTTCTCGAGCAGCCAGACCAGTTCGAGCTCGGTCGTCTCGAGCAGGACCCCGGAGACCATGGTGGGCGCGTCCGGCTCGCCGGCGAGCTTGGGCGCCAGGCATAGGAAGATCTCGTCGACGCCGCCGACGCGCAGGAGCTCGGCGTTCAGCGTCGGGCCGCCCTCGCACAGGACGGAGCGGATCCCGCGCGCGCGAAGCTCGGCGAGCAGCCGGCTGACGTCCACCGGGCCCTCGTCGGCGCGCAGGTACTCGATCGAGGCCGCGCCCTCGAGCTCGCCGTCCGAAAACGTCGCCACGAGCACCTCCTGCTCCGGCTCGTGGAGCAGGGGCAGGTCCTCGGGCAGGTCGAGCCGGCCGCTCACGATCACGGCGAGCGGGTCGGGGGCGAGCCCGGCATGCAGCCGCGCCGCGCGCCGCTCGGGCTTGCGCACGAGCCGGCCGTAGCGCTCGGCGCGCAGCGTGCCCGCGCCGACCATGACGGCGTCGACGCGCGTCCGGAGCGCGTGGAAGAGGTCCTGGTCGGCGGCGTTCCCGATCGGCCCCGAGCGGCCCCTGATCGTCGCGCGACCATCCGCTGTCGTGACCATGTTGAGGACGAGGTACGGCCGGTCCTCGCGCGCGAGGTCCCCGAGCGTCAGGTCCTCGACCACCGCGGCCGCGTCCGGTAGCTCACCCGGCCCTGGCAGGAGCTGGCGGAACATCGCGCCAGCGTAGCCCGCACACGCGGACCGGGCGGGGGCGAGGACGAGCCCGACGACATACTCGAGTCCGATGACGACGCGGACGCGGTCGACGACGACAACTCGGGCCCGGGCGGCGGAGGCAGCTCCGGGTCCGGATCCGACGACGACGACGACGCGGACTGACCGCGCGGCCGCGGTCCTCGCGCGGATCCGCGCGACGCCGCCCGGCTTCGTGCGGACCTACGGAGACGTCTCGCCGGGCGCGCCACGCTTCGCGGGCGCAGTGCTCTCCGAGTACGAGGGCGACGATCTCCCCTGGCAGCGGATCGTGCGGGCCGACGGGTCCCTCGCGAAGGGCCGGCGGCAGCGGCGCCTGCTCGAGGCGGAGGGAGTGCCGTTCCGCGGCGACCGCGTGGACATGCGCGTGGCGCGGCTGCCGGACATGTTCTGACTAACGTCACAGCATGCCGCTGCTCGCACGCCCCGACGGAGCCGAGATCTACTGGGAGGAAGCGGGTGACGGTCCGGGCGTCCTGATCTGCAACACGTTCAACCTGGGACCTGTGGGAGACCTTGTCGAGCGGCTCGCACCGGAGCGGCGGGTCGTCCTGTACGAGCAGCGGGGCACCGGTCGCTCGAGCAAGCAGGGGCCGTACGACATCGACACCGGCGTCGCGGACGTCGAGGCGCTCGTCGAGGAGACGGGTCCGGTCGAGGTCGCATTCGGGATCGGCGACGGGGGTCACCGCGCCGTCCGGCTCGCGGACGCGCGGCCGGACCTCGCCGACCGCGTCGTCTTCACGAGCGGCACGCTCGGCGGCTTTCGCGGCGAGCGGGTGGCCGGCTACGCGGGCTCGACGGGGGTCCTGAGCGCGCTCATGAGCCTGGTGCGGCGCGACTACCGCAGCGGCTTGCGCCAGATGATGATGGGCTCGGCCGCCGATAGCGCGCAGGAGCGGCAGCGGGTCGAGGAGCTGGCCGCGATCGTGCCCCAGGAGGCGGCCGTCGGATATCTCGACGCCTGGATCGGTGCCGACTCGCTTGACGCCTCCCGGCGGCTCGGCGAGCGCCTCACCGTGCTCGCCTACCCGGGCAACGCTTGGTTCCCGCTCGAGTCCTACGAGGAGCTCCGGGACCACCTGACGGGCGCATGCTTCGAGCTCGTCGAGGACGGGCCGATGAGCCGGCCGGACCTCGCCGCCGATGTGCTGCTGCGGGTGAGCGCGCCGACTAAGGGGTGATCGAGATCATCCGCTCGATCGGGATGCGCGCCTTCTCGGCGATGTCCGGCGGCACCTTCACCTCGTAGGCGCCGGTCTCGTCGAGCAGGGCGTCGCGCACCTTCGGGAGCGTGATCATCTTCATGTACTGGCAGACGGCCTTGCGGTCGAGCGGGATGAACTTCTTGCCGGGGTTCGCCTCCTCGAGCGGGTGCAGCATGCCGGTCTCGGTCGCGACGATGAACTCCTTCGCGTCCGACTCAGCCGCGTGCGTGAGCATGCCGCCGGTGGAGAGCATGTGCGTGTTCTCCGCGTCGATATCGCCATGCGCGACGTACTCCATGACCGCGGTGGTGCAGCCGCACTCCGGGTGGATCAGCATGTCCGCGTCCGGATGCTCGTCCCGCATCCGCTGGACGTCGTCCGGGCGGAGGGCGGCGTGTACGTGGCACTCGCCGGTCCAGACGTGCATCTTCTTGCCGGTCCGCTGCTCGACGAACGCGCCGAGCCACATGTCGGGGCCGAACAGGATCTCGGTGTCCCGGCCGTGCTCGCGGTAGATGTGCTCGACCACCTTGACCGCGTTCGACGACGTGACGCAGTAGTCGGTCTCCGCCTTCACCTCGGCGGTCGTGTTGACGTACATCACGACGATCGCGCCCGGGTGCTGCGCCTTCCAGGTGCGGAGAGCGTCGGCCGTGATCGTGTCGGCCAGTGAGCAGCCGGCCTCGGCGTCGGGCAGCAGAACGGTCTTGTCGGGCGAGAGCACGGAGGCCGTCTCGGCCATGAAGTGGACGCCGCAGAAGACGATGGTGTCCGCCCCCGCGCTGGCGGCCTTCCGCGACAGGCCGAGCGAGTCGCCCACGAAGTCGGCCACCTCCTGCACCTCCGGCACTTGGTAGTTGTGCGCCAGGATCACGGCGTTCCGCTTGCGCGCCAGCTCGCGTACCTCCGCCTTGAGGGCGGGGATGTTCTCGAGGACCAGGGGTGCGTTCACTTTGCTCTCCAAGCCGGGTGCGAGATCTATGTTTCGACCGCGCTGCGCTTGGCCGAAATGACACCTCCAGTGTAGCCCCCCGGACGCCTAGCGCCCGCTCCACCGGAAGTGGATGTGAGGGGTCACCGCCTCAAGGCCGAGGCCGTTGGTCGCATCTCCCCAGAGCTCGCCCTCGAGCCGCACGGGTTCCGCACCGGCCGGGCACGCTCTGCCCAGGCGCACGGTCTCCGTCCTGGCGGCGCGCACGGGGATGCGCGCCCCGGGCGCCGACCGGATCCGCTCGACCTGCGACGGCGGGAAGTAGTGGACGCGCGGCCGGCGCACGATCCGGCCGCCGCCGGCCCGGCATGAGATCGACTCGGTCACCGCCACTCGCACGCGCGGCAGCCCGCTGTCCTCGTCCGTGCCAACGGTCGTCCCGGTCAGCCGCGGCCGCGTGAGCCGGACCGGCTCCGGAGCCGGTCCGCCCGGCTGAGCGGCGCGTGCCACCACGCCGCTGCCCGGGAGCCTCAGCGAGACCGCGGCGCTCGGTGGGGACGAGTCGCGGTTGGGCACCGCGACGCGCCCGCCGATCGGCTCATCGCCCTCCCCGCCTCCGCACCCGGCCGCGAGCGCGACGGCTGTCAGGGCGGCCGCGCGCCGCACCTCAGTCCCCGTAGCGCCCGGTGTTCCGTGCGTCGTGCCGGAAGCTCGCCCATTCGACGCGCCCGTCCGCCGGCGTCGGGGTGTTCCAGACCCACAGGTAGCCCTCGCGCGTGATCGCCACGACCTCGAGCCGATCGTCCCCGTCGACGTCGCCCACAGCCGGCGCCGCGAACAGCCAGCCGCCGGTCTGCTTCGGCCAGCCCTCGGGCTCGGTGCCGTCCTCCCGGAACGCGTGGAGCAAGAGCCCGCTCGTGCCGGCGATCACCTCCGCCTCGCCGTCCGCGTCTACGTCGGCCACCGCGGGCCCGGTGATGATCTGGAACTGCTCGACGGGCGCCGGGAAGCCCGCCAGGTGCGCGCCCGAGCCCGCGTCCCAGCCGCCCAGGAGATGCTGGTAGGGAATCCGCTGGGCGGGAGTCTGCGAGGCCGCCGCGAACGCTACGTCCACCATGCCCGAGAAGTAACCGAGCGGGCCGTCCTCGCGCAACCGACCGAAGGCGCCGTTCGAACCGAGCGCGATCATGGCCGCGGCGGCGCTGTCGGAATCCAGCCCGCGGCCCGCGACGTCGAAGTGCTGGCCGCCCGAGAACTGCGACCCGTCGCCCGCGTACAGGTCCGGTTCGCCGGTGAAGGCCGCGATCGCGACCTCGTCGTCACCGTCGCCGTCCACGTCGGCCAGCGCGGGCGACGCCGGCGTGCCCTCCCCGGCGATCGGGATCGCGTCGGCGGCGAGCGCCGGCGGCGCGATCGGCCATCCCGGCTTGAGCTGTCCCTCGGCGTCCCAGGCGTAGACGCGGCCCTCGGTCTGCGGAGTCGAGCCGTAGACCTCCGCGGACGCCTCGACGACGTCCGGGGCTCCGTCGCCGTCGATGTCGCCCACCGCCGGGGAGGAGACCACTCGCTCGCGGTCCTCGCCGTCGCGCGCCTCGACCGGCCATCCGTCGAGGCGGCGCCCGCGTCCGTCCCAGGCGTAGACGTTGCCGTCAGCGGCGCCGACGACCACGTCGAGCCGCCCCCGGGCGTCGAGCTGGGCGAGCGCCGGGCTCGCGTAGATCGCGGCGTCGCGCTCCGGACTCGGTGGCCGCTTGGCGTCGATTCGGACCGGGAAGCCCGGCACGCGGCGCCCGTCGCGGCGCCACGCGTACACACGGCCGTCGAGCGCCCCCGCGACGACCTCCGGGCCGCGGCCGCCGGCGATGTTTCCGACCGCCGGCGTCCCGAGGAAGCCGGCGCGCACCGGGCCGATCCGCCGCGCCGCGGAGCGTGTGGCGAACGCGCGCCGGGTCACCTGTGGCCATCCGGGCAGGAGCCGGCGGCTGCGGCCCCGCCATGCCCGGACGCGCCCGTCGGTCGTGGCCGCGACGATCTCGGCCACCCCGTCGCCGGTCAGGTCGGCAAGGACCGGCGACGACTCGCCCGAGCTGCCCAGGCGTCGCGGGTATCCCGGTGCGAGCGCCGGGTCCGAGTTCGCGTAGAAGAACGCCCGGTCCTCGCCCTCGGGCCTGCCGGCCTGAGACGTCGTCAGCCGCAGGGTCCACCCACCGGGGTCCAGGCGGCCCGCCCGAACCCGGACGGTGTGCTTACCGCGGGTACCGGCCTCGAGCAGCCGCCAGTCCGCAGGCTCCTCCCCGCGCCCCAGCTCGAGCTGCCAGTGCCCGCCGCTCACGAGCCGCACGCGCGTGCGGCCGGTGCGGGTCGAGAACAGGTCGGGCGCCGTGATGTCGGCCGCCGGCGGCACGCGGCCGGGGCGCGCGGCGCGCACGGCCTCGAACGCGTTCACGCGCCCGTACCCGGTGAACTGGTCCCAGCCGGGACCACCGTCGGTGCTGCCCCCTGACAGGTCATCCGCGGACGCGATCAGGGCCTGCCGCACGCGCGTCGGCGAGAGGCGCGGATGCGCCGCCATCACGAGCGCCGCCACACCCGCGACGTGGGGGGCCGCGGCCGACGTCCCGCTCCAGTTGCGCGAATACCCCGAGCCGTAGTTCGCGGTCGGCACCTGGGTCGGCGCGACCACGTCGATGTGCGGCCCGTAGTCGGAGTAGGCGGCGCGGACCGTGAAGTCGGTCGCGATCGGCGTCTGCGGCTCGAGCGGCCCCTGGGCCGCGGCGTCGGCGGTGTCGGGGTTGATCCCGCCGACCGCGATCACCTCGTCGTAGGTCGCCGGGTAGTTGTGGTGGTTGGCGGACTCGTTGCCGATCGCGGCGACGAGGACCACTCCGCGGCGGTGGGCGTAGCGGACGGCGCGGTCGAGCGCCGCCGAGCGCGACTCGGCGCCCAGGCTCATGCTCACCACGTCGGCTCCGTGATCGGTCGCCCAGACGATCCCGGCCGCCAGCCGCGACCCCTGATGCAGGATGTTGTCGGCCGTGCGGATCGTCATGATCTTCGCGTCCGGCGCGATCCCGGCAATGCCCTCGCCGTTGTCCGTTGCCGCCCCGAGGACGCCCGCCACCTGGGTGCCGTGCGGGTTGCTCGTATCGGAGGCGACCGTGCGGTCGTTCATGAAGAAGTCGAAGCCCCGTGTGAAGCGCCCGCGCAGGTCCGGGTGTCGCGTGTCCACGCCCACGTCAATGTCGGCGATCACGACGCCGTGCCCGGTCGAGAGGGCCCACGCGCGATCGACCGAGATGCCGCGGTCGCTCGTCAGGTCCCATTGCTCGTGCCGCGAGTTCGGCAGCGGGCTCGCGTCGAAGAGCGGGTCGTTCGGCGGGTCCTCGGGGAACGCCGCGACCGCCGCGCCGACCGGGAGGGCCGCGCACGCCGCCGCCAGGAGGAGCGCTCGCCTCATCGCCTGCCGGGGAGGGTCAGCGAGGCGCCGTCGATCGTGATGACCGAGGGGAAGTTGTCGCGCCGGAAGAAGGTCGAATCGTCGCCGGTCACCTCGAGCATCAGCTCGTGCCCGCGGCTGAACCGCCAGTGGTTGCCGTACAGGTCGTAGGCCGTCGCCAGCGTGCCGGACTCGGGGCCGACCACGCGGTAGGCGCCGCGCGTCACGAGCGTCTGGGTGCCGGCGGGGGCGACGTCCCAGAGCCGTGAGTTGAGCTGCACGTCCGGCCCGGTGGCCGAGTAGCGAAGCTCGAGCCGCGGCATCCCGAGCAACGTGAAGTCACGCTCGATCGGCACCCGCCACGTCGCCACCCCCGGGGTGTCGGGAAGGTCCGTCGTCACGCAGCCGCGGCGCTGCGCGCCGATCACCACGTGGTCGGTCGCCGGCCCGCGCTGATCGGTGACCGGCGAGCCCGTCGAGCGCGGACCCGGAAGCTCGATCTCGAGCGAGTCGGGGTGGAGCGCGCGCCAGCGGCGCACGCGGATCACTGGGCCGAACGCCTCCGGATCGCACAGCGTGGGTGCGCTGCGGACCGCGTGCGTGACCGGCCGCCTGCGGCCGAGGACGCGCCGATTCAGCATGCGCGTGGCGATGCGGTGATAGCGGCGCATGTCGGGGATCTTGATCTGCGACGTGAGGTGTTCGAAGTCCCCGAAGTAGAGGCCGATCGGATAGTCGGGCCGGGCCGAACGCAGCCGCCGGTACATCCGGACCGCCTCGATCGCCGGGAAGATCGGGTCGGTCCACCCCTGCGCCGCCAGGACCGGGATCGACCGCTGGCGCCCCTTACGGAGCGCGTCGAAGAACCCGGCCTGGTAGTAGGCGGAGCGGTCCTCGGTCAGCGCCACCTTGGCCTCCTCCGCCACCGGGTCGCCGTCGTACGGCTCGCCGGCGTTGACCCGTGTCAGCCAGCGCAGCAGGTCCGGCGTCAACTTGGTGTTGATCAGCGCGATGAACCCGTCGATCAGGGTGAGCTTCGGCACGCCCAGCGGAGTGGTCACACCGCCCGGGCGGCCGTTCGGCACGAGCGAGAAGAGCAGGTCGGTCCAGGTGAACTGGGGAACCGCCGCCGCCAGGCGCACCGCCTTCCCATCCGGTGAGCGCCAGGCCCCGTACTGCGTGGCCCCTTCGCCGCGCGTCGTGAGGAGGAGCCACGCCTGCCCGCCGCCGTAGGAGCCGCCGATCGCCGCGATGCGCCGCGGTCTCGCCGTCCCGTCATCGACGAGCAATCCGGTCAGGTGATGGGTGTCGCGCACCTCGAGGTGCTTGCTGGCCAGCCCGATCTGCCCGCCCGACGCGCCGTGCCCGCGCGCCGAGTAGTTGAGCACCGCGTACCCGCGCTCGGCGTACCACACGTTGTTGAACTCGACGGTCTTGTAGTTGTGCCCGGCCGCCGTCTCGGACATGTACTCGCTCTTGTTGCTCAGGAAGCCGTGCAGGAAGACGATCAGGGGGAAGCGCCCGTCGCCCTCCGCGCCGGTCGGCAGGGTCAGCGTGGTGTCGAGCGCAGTGCCGTCGAAGCTCTCCACCGTCCCGGTGCAGATCACGTGCGTCTCGCGCTCCGCGCACGTGTCGCGAAATCCCGCCTGCGCGGGCGGGGCCGCCAGCGCGAGCGCCAGTGCGACCGCGATCGCGACGCGGCGCATCAGTCGAACAGCAGGCTGAGGTCGAGCGCGGGCGCCGAATGCGTGAGCGCGCCGATCGAGATGAAGTCGACGCCGGTCTCGGCCACCTCGCGGACGTTGTCGAGCGTAATTCCTCCGGATGCCTCCAGGGTGGCACGCCCGCCACTACGCGCGACGCATTCGACGAGCTCGGCGGGCGGCATGTTGTCCAGGAGGAGGCGGCGCGCGCCGGCGTCGAGCGCGATGTCCACGTCCTCCGGGGTCTCGCACTCGACGCAGACCTCGACGCCCTCGGGCGCTTCGGCCACCGCCCTGCGGGTCGCCGCCGCCAGCCCGCCCGCCGCAGCGGCGTGGTTCTCCTTGATCATCACGGCGTCGTGGAGCCCCATCCGGTGGTTCGTGCCCCCGCCCGCTACGACGGCCGCCTTCTCGAGCTCGCGCAGGCCCGGCGTCGTCTTGCGTGTGTCGAGGATGCGCGCGCCCGTCCCCTCGATCGCCCCTACGTAGCGCGCCGTGAGGGTTGCGATCCCCGACAGGCGGCCGAGGAAGTTGAGCGCGGTGCGCTCCGCGGTCAGGATGCCGGCGGCCGGCCCTTCGAGGCGCGCCACGGCGTGGTCGTCGGGCTCGAGCCGGACGTCGAAGCGGGCGAAGACGGCTGCGGCCACGTCGAGCCCCGCGATCACCCCGGGCTCCTTCTGCACGATGCGCGCGGTGGCGCGTAGATCCAGCGGGACGAGGATGCGAGTGGTCAGGTCGCCGTCGCCGACGTCCTCGGCCAGCGCGCGGTCGATCAGCTCGTCCACGCTCTGAGAGTAGCCTCGGGTGTAGTGACCTACGTCTCCGCCGAAGCCCGCCAGGAGCTGCTGGACACGATCGCCGACGCGGTCGACGAGCTGGGCGTCGCTCTGGCCGCGCTCGGCGAGGCGTACGAGCAGCTCGACGAGCGCACGGCCGACACCCTCGAGGAGAAGCTGTTCCGTCCGGTGCAGACGGCCTACGGCCGGGCGCAGCGCACCCACTCCGGCTTTGCCGGGCGCTTCGGCCTCCCGGCGCGCACGTTCACCCCGGCCGCCCAAGCGCTGCCGTCCACCGGGGTCAAGGGGTTCGTCGCCGCCGCGGTGGACGCGGTCGGGCAGGCCGACGCCGACCTGGCGGAGCTGCAGGACTCGATGATGCCGGTCGAGGTCGGCGACGCGGAACTGCGGGCGGGCCTGGCCGAGGTCCGCGATCTGCTCGGCGAGATCCGCGCACGGGCCACCGATCTGGTCAGGACCTTCGGGCGCTAGGCGCCGTTGGTCGTTCCCGCGCGGCGTAGGAGCTCCGCGCGCACGAACCCGTCCAGGTCGCCGTCCAGCACTGCCTGCACGTTGCCGACCTCGTGGTTCGTGCGGTGGTCCTTGGCCATCGTGTACGGGTGGAGGACGTAGGAGCGGATCTGGGATCCCCACCCCACGTCTTGCGCCTCGCCCTTCTCCTTCGCGATCTCCTCGCGGCGCCTCTGCTCCTCGAGCTCGAGCAGCTTCGAGCGCAGCATGTTCATCGCGGTCGCCTTGTTCGACGATTGCGAGCGCTCGTTCTGGCACTGGACCACGATGCCGCTCGGCCGATGCGTGATGCGCACCGCCGAGTCCGTCTTGTTCACGTGCTGCCCGCCCGCGCCGGACGCGCGGTAGGTGTCGATCTGCAGGTCGGACTCGTCGACCTCGACGTCCACGGCCTCCGCGACGAACGGTGAGACCTCGACCTGGGCGAACGCGGTATGGCGGCGGGCGGACGAGTCGAACGGCGAGATTCGCACCAGGCGGCGGACTCCCTTCTCGGCCGAGAACAGGCCGTATGCGTTGTCCCCGCGCACGATGAACGAAGCCGACTTGAGGCCCGCCTCCTCACCCGCCGACGCCTCCAGCATCTCCACCTTGAACCCGCGTCGCTCCGCCCAGCGCATCTCCTGGCGCAGCAGCATTTCCGCCCAGTCCTGGGCGTCCGTCCCGCCCGCGCCGGCGCTGACCGAGACGACAGCGTCACCCGCGTCGTAGCGGCCCGCAAAGAGGCGCGCCTCCTCGAGCTCGGCCAGCCGCGCCTCGATCGACGCGCGCTGCTGCGCGAGCTCATCGCCGAGCGAGTCGTCCCCCATCTCCTCGAGCTCCTCGAGGTCGGCGATGTCCGCCTCGAGCGACCGGAACGTCTCGAGCCGGCGCCGCACGCGCGCGTGCTCGCTCGACACCCTCGCCGCCCGCTCCTGGTCGTCCCAGAAGCCGGGGGCCTGCATCTCCGACTCGAGCGCCTCGGCGCGCTCGCTCAGCGAAGCTGGGTCAAAGGTAGTCCGCGAGCAGCTTCAGCTGGTCGCGGAGCGCACTAGGCGCCATGGCACTTCTTGAACTTCTTCCCGGAGCCGCACCAGCACGGGTCGTTGCGGCCGATCTTGTCCTCCTCGGACACGCGCCGCGTCTCGATCTGCGGCGGCGGCTCGGCGGTCGCGTCGGCCGCGTAGCCCGCGGCGTCGGCGATCCCGGTGGGGACCGCGCCGCCGGGCACCGTCGCCGCGGCAGCCTGGAGGGCGCTCGGCTGGTCGGCGGCCGTGCCGCCGGCGTAGTTCAGCGCGCCGGCGCGGCTCGTACGCGATCCGCCGCCGACCGGCCACTGCTGACCGCCGCCACCGCCGTTCTGGCCCTCGACCTCGACCTCGACGTTGAAGATGTAGCGCGCGAACTCCTCCCAGATGTTGTTCATCAGCTCGGTGAACATCTCGAAGCCCTCGTTCTTGTAGGCCACGAGCGGCTCGATCTGGGCGAACCCGCGCAGGTGGATGCCCTCGCGCAGGTAGTCCATGTCGTGCAGGTGCTCGCGCCAGCGCTCGTCGATGATCTGGA